>Ga0181606_10004773_pt1 | contig 11299 bp, 10 predicted proteins | sample 041ome_10_FD_132994 | JGI IMG/M metagenome (GOLD analysis project Ga0181606, IMG submission 132994) | Coastal salt marsh microbial communities from the Groves Creek Marsh, Skidaway Island, Georgia - 041412US metaG (megahit assembly) | ecosystem: Environmental > Aquatic > Marine > Intertidal...
ACAGTTTACCGCAAACACCATGGCGTGTGTCGGCGAAGCGATTGGTTTGTCCTTGCCGAACAGCAATATGGCTCCTGCGCCTTATAAGTCGCGCGAGAAAGTGGCGGTTGCTGCCGGTAAGCAGGTCATGGAACTGCTCGCGCGCAATCTGCGTCCGCGAGATATCTGCACGCGTGCGGCGTTTGAAAATGCGGCGCGCGTTGTCGCTGCGACTGGCGGATCCACCAATGCCGCACTGCATTTGCCCGCCATGGCGAGCGAAGCGGGGATAGAGTTCGATCTGTTCGACGTGGCTGAGATTTTCAAGTCCACGCCTTACATCGCGGACTTGCAGCCGGGCGGGCAATACGTCGCCAAGGATATGCATGCAGCAGGCGGGGTCTACATGGTGATGAAGACGCTGCTGGACGGCGGTTTCCTGGATCCAGAACCGATTACGGTCACAGGCAAGTCTATCGGAGAAAACCTGGACGAGATCACCTGGAACCCCGATCAAAAGGTAATCTACGAAGTTTCCAATCCGATCACACCCACTGGCGGCGTCGTGGGCCTGAGGGGCAGCATGGCCCCCGATGGTGCGATTGTGAAAGTGGCGGGAATGGAGCGACTGCAGTTCTCAGGCCCGGCGCAATGCTTTGATTGCGAGGAAGACGCGTTTGCCGCGGTTGAAAATCGCGAAATCCGCGATGGCAGTGTGATCGTGATCCGCTTCGAGGGCCCCAAAGGTGGCCCCGGTATGCGGGAAATGCTTTCCACAACGGCCGCACTTTACGGGCAAGGTATGGGTGAGAGCGTTGCGCTGATCACGGACGGGCGCTTTTCCGGCGCGACGCGCGGCTTCTGTATCGGTCATGTTGGCCCTGAAGCGGCGGATGGCGGTCCGATCGCGTTGGTTGAAGATGGCGACATCATCAGCATCGACGCGGAATCTGGCACAATCGATCTGGAGGTCGATGAGGCTGTTCTGGCCGAGCGTCGCAAGGCCTGGCAACCGCGCACCAATGATTACCAGTCCGGCGCGCTGTGGCGTTATGCGCAGAATGTCGGCCCGGCGGTAAAAGGTGCGCTTACGCATCCCGGTGCGAAATCCGAACGCCACGTTTTCGCAGATATCTGATAAGCTGCTGCGCATGAAAAACGCGCAAGTCCTGACCGTTGCTCAAATGCAGGCCGCAGAGCAGGCCCTGATCGATGCTGGCACCAGCGTAGACGAACTGATGCAGATTGCGGGCAGGGGCGCAGCCGAGTGGGTCTGGCGTGTTGCAGCGGGCCGGCCGGTCACTGTGCTGTGCGGCCCGGGCAATAATGGCGGCGATGGCTATGTTATCGCAGAGACTCTGCGCCAGCGCGGCCATGAAGTGCAAATTGTAGCACCCATTACGCCTAAGACTTATGCTGCAAAGAATGCGCGCCGGGCATACAAAGGCGTTTCGCTCAGCTCGGGCAACGATGTCACGGGACAGGTGCTGGTTGATTGCCTGTTCGGATCAGGTTTGGCGCGACCGCTGAGCGGTGAACACATATTGATGCTGCGCGATTTGGCGAAGCGACACACTGTTCGCATTGCAGTTGATCTGCCCTCGGGTGTTGAGAGCGATAGCGGTGCATTGCTCAACGAGCGTTTGCCGGATTACCGCCTTACGATAGCGCTAGGTGCGTGGAAGTTCGCGCATTGGCGGCTGCCTGCCCGCGAAATGATGGGTGACCTTCGGCTGGTACCGATTGGAGTTGCCGCGATCGAAGGGGCGGCGCAATTGGCCGGAAAACCGGATATCCCTGTGCCAGCGAGCGATGCGCACAAATATACGCGCGGGCTATGCGCCGTGGTTGGTGGCGCAATGTCGGGTGCGACCTTGCTTGCCAGCCAGGCCGCGATGCGCGCGGGTGCTGGCTATGTAAAGCTGTTGACGCACCATTTGCCCACCAACCCGCCAGCGGGGCTCGTGATCGATCAGGCTTCACTTGAAGATACGCTTGGTGATCACCGCATTGCATCGGTTCTGGTGGGCCCTGGGCTTGGTCGTGATCGGGAGGCTGAGGACCGGCTGGCCATGGCGATTGATTGCGGTAAGCCCATTGTGATCGATGCGGATGCCCTGGTGCTCTTGAAACCGGGAATGTTGCGAGCGGACACGCCATGTCTCGCGACGCCGCATGATGGCGAGCTTGAGGCATTGTGCCGCGCGTTCGCTATCGTTGCGCCGGATCGGCAAGCTTGCGCGCTTGCTCTCGCGAAGACCAGCGGGATGGTCATCCTTGCAAAGGGGCCGGATACGCTGATCGCCGCGCCTGATGGGCGTTTGGCAATCGCGCCGCCTGCTCCTAGCTGGCTGTCCGTTGCGGGTACCGGAGACGTGCTGGCAGGAATTGCCGCTAGCCGGATGGCATCTGGTCGCGAGCCGTTCGATGCCGCGTGCGAAGCAGTATGGCTGCATGGTGAGGCCGCACGTCAATGCGTGCCAGCTTTTAGCGCAGATGACCTTGCGCTGGCGGTTTCCGGCGCTATCGCCGCAGCTCTATGAGCGAAAACTTCCAAATCATTCGCATTGCGGCGCGCGGTGACGGTGTGACCGCAGACGGACAGCATGCGGCTGGCGGTGTACCGGGCGATGTTTTGCGCCCTGATGGGGCGCTTGAACATGGACCGCATCATATTGCCCCTGTGTGTCAGCATTTCGAGCAGTGCGGCGGATGCCAGCTTCAACACGCAGACGAGGATGCTCTACGGCAATTCGTTACCGAGCGGGTGACGTTTCAAGCGGAAAAGCAAGGATTCTCGATAGGTGAATTGCTGCCCACACACCTTTCGCCGCCTAAAACACGGCGTCGCGCGACCTTGCATGCTCTGCGAACAGCAAGAGGCGCTGCGCTCGGCTTTCGCGAAGGCAGTTCGCACAAGATCGTTGACCTGAAGGAATGCCATATCCTGCGGCCCGAACTGGCCGAATTACTGCCAAAGCTTCGGCAGTTTGTCGCGCAGCATGGGGGCAAGCGACCGGTAGATATCGATCTGACGGTGGCAGACCAGGGCGTGGATTGCAGCATCAAGCATCTGGAGCTGGAAGGCTTGGAGGCAACAGAGGCTGCGTTGGAATTCGCGCAGTCGAACGGTTTGGCGCGATTGACGCTGGATCAGGGTTACGGCGCGGAGACACAATGGGAACCGCAGCCGGTTACAATTACGCTCTCGGGCCGACCCGTCGGGATGCCGCCAGGCGGTTTTCTACAGGCAACGCAAGGCGGCGAAGACGCTTTGGTCGCTGACTCGAAAGCATGGATTGGCGATGCGGTAAGCGTTGCGGACCTGTTTTCCGGGCTCGGCACCTTTGCTTTTACGCTGGCAAACCCTGCAAAGGTGCTCGCCGTTGAGGCCGCGCGCGACGCACATCTCGCTTGCAAGGCCACAAGCTCAGGATTGCCAATGGCCGCGATGCATCGCGATCTGTTTCGTAATCCATTGCAGCCTGACGAACTGAACCGTTTTGAAGCCGTTCTGCTTGATCCCCCGCGAGCTGGTGCGAAAGAACAGGTCGGGCAGATTGCGGCCAGCAGCGTCAACCGCGTGGTATACATCAGTTGCAATCCCGTCAGCTGGGCGCGTGATTGTACCAAGCTGATTGAAGCAGGCTTTAGTCTGGAAAAATTGCGCCCTGTGGGTCAGTTTCGCTGGTCAACGCATGTTGAACTGGCGAGCTATTGGACGCGTGGGTGATCTTGCCGGATCAGCCCTCGATCAGCTTCATTTCGACAAATGCCAGCAACCCGCCGAAGGTTTCGAGCATCTCTGCATCAACATCATCATCTTCGATCAGCATGTCGAAGCGGTCTTCGATCTCGGTAAAAAGGCCGGCAACTGCCATGGAATCAAGTTCAGGCAAGTGACCGAACAGGCCCGTTTCATTGTCGAATCCATCGACCTCGTCCGGCTCAAGGCCAAGCACATCGACCAGAATGGCTTTTAGATCGCGATCGATCGCCGAACGGCTTGGCGGAAGGCCACGCTTGTCGGCATGTCCGTCAGTCTTGCTTTCACCCGTCACTGGTGAAGTTCCCCTACAACGAAAAGGCCGCTCGCCTTAGCCGTGCGTTGTTGAAGGTGCAAGTGACTGGTGGATGGGGTGATTATCCGATTGACGCTGTCGCCATGTGCGGGTTTGGTGTGCAGCGATGACTGCCGAACCCGATCCCACCCCTTTTCCGTTGGACCATTTGGCTGAGCGCGGCGCAGATGCCGATGTTGCGCTGATCCTGAAGCAGGAAACACTGAGCTTTGCTGATCTGCGCGACAGGGTGCGGCGATTGGCCGCATGGCTTGCGCATCAGGCTCCGGAAAAGGGTGCTCGCATTGCAACTTGGGCAACCAAGGGCGAGCTGACTTGTCTGATGCCGCTGGCTGCCGCGCGCGCAGGGTTGGTCCATGTGCCGATCAACCCGCTTCTGAAACATGCGCAGGCCGCGCACATCCTGAGCGATAGCGGCGCAACGATACTGATCGGGACGCAGGCGCGTTTGAAGTCGCTCGAAGCGGGCGATGTGCCGCAACACTGTCGTCTGATCGAGGAGAATGACGCGCTTGATTCCGCTGCCGAGCTCAGTGAGCATATGCCGCCTTCCAATGCGGATCCGGATGACTTGACCGCCATTCTATACACGAGCGGTTCGACCGGCAGGCCCAAAGGCGTGATGTTGAGCCATGCCAATCTGTGGCTCGGCGCGGCCAGCGTCGCACATTACCTTGGTATGGCGTCTGATGACGTCACACTCGCTGTGCTCCCGCTGTCTTTCGATTACGGGCAAAACCAGCTCTTGAGCACTTGGTATGCGGGGGCAGCAGTTGCACCGCTTGATTACCTGTTCCCGAAAGATGTCATGAAGGCCTGCGCGAAGCATCAGGTGACAACGCTGGCGGCGGTTCCTCCCTTGTGGGTGCAATTGACCGAGCTTGATTGGAGTGAACAGGCCGTCGCGCCTATGCTCCGCTTGACCAATAGCGGAGGTGCGTTGACGACAGATATTGTCCGTGATTTGCGCGGGATATTCCCTGAAGCGCGGCTGTTTCCGATGTACGGGCTAACCGAGGCGTTCCGCTCAACGTTTCTTGATCCTGATCTCGTGGATTCGCACCCGACCTCAATAGGGACCGCGATCCCCTTTGCAGAAATTCTCGTCATCAATGATGCTGGAGAGCTTGCTGCGCCTGGCGAGGAAGGCGAACTCGTCCACTGCGGGCCACTCGTCGCGCAAGGATATTGGCAGGATGTCGAACGCACCGCCGAGCGCTTCAAGCCCTCACCAAAGATGTCGAACTATGGCGGCATCGCGGTTTGGTCTGGAGACCGGGTTAAACGCGATACGCAGGGCTTGCTCTATTTTGTCGGCCGTTGGGACGCGATGATAAAGAGCCAAGGCAACCGCATCAGCCCACAGGAAGTGGAAGAAGCTGCGTTTGCCACGGGTCTGGTCGCAGAAGCGGTCGCTTTGGGAATTGCGGATGAACGGCTAGGGCAGGCGGTGCATTTGGTCGTTCGCGCTGAGCCGGGGGCGGTCGATGCCGACAAACAATTGCCCAAACTGCTCGCAAAGGAGTTGCCCAATTTCATGCAGCCGCAAGTCATCCATTGGCGCACAGCGATGCCGCTGAATCCCAATGGCAAGATCGACCGCTCCGCCTTGCAGCGGGAGCTTTCGGTATGAAACCCAAACCAACGGGACCGATTCCTGCGGGCTACTCTGCGATTGATGGAGAGTTGGCGATTGGGGGGAGGGCAGCGAGCGAGCTGGTAGAGCTTGCCGGGCGCACACCCTGTTTTGTCTACTCCAGGGAACATCTCGATCAGCGCGTTTCTATGCTGCGCTCGGCAATGCCCGAACGTTTGGGCATCAATTATGCGGTGAAGGCCAACCCGTTTGCGCTAGTTATCGAACATATGACGGGGCTAGTCGACGGATTCGATATCGCGTCTGCTGGCGAGCTTGAGATGGTCAAGGCTGCCGGTATCGATCCCGCGCGGGTGAGTTTCGCCGGGCCCGGCAAGCGCGATGAGGAACTGGAAGCGGTCATTTCTGCCGGCGTAATGCTCAATTGCGAAAGCGAAGGTGAAGCGCGGCGTGCGATGGCGATCGGCGAGCGACTTGGAAAGGCACCGTGCATCGCAATCCGGGTCAATCCCGATTTCGAGCTAAAAGGCTCGGGCATGAAAATGGGGGGAGGCGCCAAGCCATTCGGCGTCGATGCCGAACGTGTGCCGGCTCTGGCGCGAGAAGTGATTTCCGCTGGTGCTGAATGGCGCGGGCTTCACATCTTTACAGGAAGTCAGGCTCTAAGCGCGGAGGCGATCATTGAAGCGCAAGGCAATGTGCTGGAATGCGCGAACCGGCTCTCGGATGAGATCGGCACGCCGCTGCCGAAGCTCAATATGGGCGGCGGCTTTGGCATTCCGTACTTCTCTGGCGATGCGCCGCTCGATATTTCTGTGATTGGCGGGGCTTTGGGCGAACGCTTCGATGCACTGCCAGACAGCCTATCCGAAACCGATCTTTGCATCGAGTTGGGGCGCTATCTCGTTGGCGAAGCGGGCGTCTATCTAACCCGCATCATTGATCGCAAGGCTAGCCACGGAGTGATTTATCTGATCACTGACGGGGGCCTGCATCACCAATTGGCCGCGTCCGGAAATTTCGGGACTGTGGTTCGGCGAAACTATCCTGTTGCGATAGCCACGCGTTTTGGTGCTTCACCGGAAGAAGAGGCCAGTGTGGTGGGATGCCTTTGCACGCCGCTCGATCGATTGGCCGACAATGCGTATTTGCCACGGGCGCAGGTCGGTGATCTGGTCGCTGTGTTTTGCGCCGGTGCGTACGGTGCTAGCGCGTCTCCAGCCAATTTTCTCGGGCACGGTCCAGCGGCGGAAATACTAGTCTAAGCCTAACCTATTATTCATAAAATTGGCTTAGCCCTGCTGGTATTAGGGAGCTTTGCACCATGTCTGAAGAACAAGAAGCCGCACATATCGAATTCGCTCTGGCAGAGATCAAGCAGTAGCTTGGTGCTCGCGATGATCGTATTGCCGAGCTGGAGAAGCGCTTGGAAGATCAGGAATATTCTGTGCGCAGCGTGCTCGATATGCTGATTGACTGGCTTGAAACGGACACCAAGCCCAAGCCAGCGGTCGATAGCGAAGCGGCCTGAACCCGCGGGAAACACCCGATTTACCTCAATTCAAATTTTTCCGGTGGTGTGGCCGATTGGGCGCAACCTGACGTCGCATAGTGCGTTGATCGGCGGATTTCTGCGTCTTTTGCTTGCTTCCTGACACTGGACAATCGCTTTCCACTGCCCCGATTTGGCACTTGTCCCTCAAACGCGTCGCAAATTTGCGTTTGCCAAGCGACTCCTCTCTCGCTTAGATTCGCCAAACGAAATCAGAAATGCTTGAATCAATTCTAAAGATTTTAAGTATTTCTCCCGATTTCACGGTAATTGGGGCGTGCAACGATGGATAGTGGTATTTCGCAAGCTATACCTTTGTCAGGTGACGAAGAACTGCTGGTTGAGAGCGTTAAGCACGCGGCCATTCCGGACGGCTTGTTTGAACTGAACGAGCTCGACGTTCTCTACGACGATCGCACTGCTGCACTCTGGACGTTTATGAACCCCGAAGGGCGACCGAGCTTTACTCCGCCGATGCTGCAAGATTTTGAGCGTTGGCAGGAATTGATCCCGACCGGATTTGGTGAAGGCAAGGTTCCGCTGCGCTATCTGATATTGGGCAGCCGTGCGCAGGACGTATTCTGCTTTGGCGGGGATTTGGCGCTATTCGAACAACTTATCCGCAATCGTGATCGCGAAGGGCTGGTCCAATATGGTCACAGGTGCTGCGCTATCCTGGATCGCAATATCAAGAACCTTGATATTCCGATGCTCACAATCGGTCTGGTGCAAGGTGCTGCTTTGGGCGGTGGCTTTGAAGCGCTTCTGTCGTTCGACTTCATTGTCGCTGAGCGTACGGCCACATTCGGCTTGCCGGAAATCATGTTCGGTCTGTTCCCGGGTATGGGCGCGCACGCACTGCTCTATCGAAAGTTGGGCAGCGCGCGGGCCGAACAGATCATCCTTTCAAACGAAACCTATACTGCAGAGCAGATGTTCGAGCTTGGCCTTGTTCACGAGCTCGCTGAGCCTGGCGACGGGATCAACGCCTGCAAGCAATTCATCAAGAATTCCGAGCGTCGCCACGCCGGGCTGGTTGGTTCGCGCAAAGCCATGAAGCATGCGTGGAACCTGAAACTTGGTGAGTTGAACAAGATCACGGAGATGTGGGCAGACACCGCGTTGGAACTTCGTGAGCAGGACTTGAAAGTGATGAATCGACTGGTTGCTGCGCAAGGCCGCCTGGCGGAACGGATCGCTGCCGCCTAGTCTCTAACTGTTTCCTGTTCTCCGTGGCCGAGTGCCATGTATTCGTCGCTGCGCATTTCCATCAAGCGACTGGCCGTACGTTCGAATTCGAACGCTCCATCACCTTCGATATATAGATCGTCCGGCTGCGCCGCAGCGGTTGCAAACAGCTTTACCCGATGTTCGTAGAGCGCATCGATCAGCGTGACAAAGCGTGCCGCCTCATTGCGCATGTCCTTGCCCATCTGCGGGATGCCCACAAGGATCACCGAATGATAGACCCGGGCGATCGCGAGATAGTCTGGTACACCACGCGCTTCGCCGCACAATTTCTTGAAACTGAATACGCCAACGCCCTTAAGGCTCTTGGGTACATGCAGCATACGTCCGCCACCCACATCCAGCTCGGCTGAGGGAACGTGCTCTGCGTCTTCAGGCTTGTAGTCGGTCAGGCGAAAGAAGACTTCGCGAACCTGCGCGGTGGCCGCGTCGCCAAGTGGCGTATGCCAGCAGTCGATCCCACCCAATCGATCCAGGCGATAGTCAGTCGGGCCGTTCAATGACATCACTTCGAGCCGTTCCCAGATCAGGTCGATAAACGGCAAAAAATGCTCGCGGTTGAGCCCATCCTTATAGAGATCATGCGGCGGTCGGTTGCTGGTAGTGACCACGGTTACCCCTTCATCTTCGATCAGTGCGCGAAACAACCGGCTCATGATCATCGCATCAGCTGAATTGTTCACGACCATCTCGTCAAAGGCCAGGCAGCGGATCCCCTCAGCCAGCTGTCTGGCAACCAGCGGAATGGGGTCCCCTGTCTTTCCTTTACGAACCTCGCGCAGAAGCGCGTGAACTTCCTGCATGAACGCATGAAAATGGACCCGGCGTTTGCGATCAATTGCTAAGGTTTCGATAAACAGGTCCATCAGCATGGACTTGCCGCGGCCAACGCCGCCCCACATGTAAACGCCTTCGATCGAATCCGGTTTTCGAGTGAGCGCGCGCCACAGCACTGAACCGCGTTTCGGCACGGCCTCCAAAACGGTTTGAAGCCTTGCAAGCCGCGTTACTGCAGCACGTTGGTCCGGATCGGCTTTGAGTTCGCCAGCCTCAATCAGCGCATAATAGCGGGCGAGGATGCCGCTCACCGCATTACCCGCGCGGCGCGAATTTGCGCACGATGCCGCTATAAGCAGCTACGCAATCGTCATCTTGCACCACTTCGCCGCGCACGAAAACCAGCTTGCCAGTCTCGCGCATGATCTCTGTCACTGCGTCAAGCGGGCGCGCAGGGTCACCACCGCCGATGAACTGTGTTGATAGCTCCAGCGTCACAGATGGCCCGGCATTGCCGCTGCCGACAACATGCATGGTGGTGAACATGGAAATATCGATCAGGCCAAGTGTTACCGCGCCATGGATGATCCCTTGCAGGTTTTCATGTTTGCGCTCTGGAAACATGCGCAGGCGGCACTTGTCGCCTTCCTTGCGGGTAATAAGCTTGCCCATCACCGCGCCGTTGAACAGTGTATCGTCTTTCAGATTCCAGTGATGCCAGCCCGGATGCTCAGGATCGGGCCCATGTTCGAATACATCCTTGCTCGGCATGACGATATCAGATCGCGCGCTCTGCCATCATCTTCTTGGTTTCAGCGATAGCCTTTGCCGGCGAAAGCCCCTTGGGGCACACATTCGCGCAGTTCATGATCGTGTGGCAGCGATAGAGGCGGAAGGGGTCTTCCAGCTGGTCGAGCCGCTCGCCAGTCATCTCGTCACGGCTGTCCGCCAGCCAGCGATAGGCTTGCAGCAGGATGGCCGGGCCCAAAAACTTGTCCGAATTCCACCAATAGGACGGGCAAGAAGTCGAACAACAGGCGCACAGAATGCACTCGTAAAGGCCATCCAGCTTTTCACGCTGTTCAGGCGATTGCAGCCGTTCCTTGCCGCTTGGCGTAGGTGATACGGTTTGCAGCCAGGGGCGGATGCTGGCGTATTGCGCATAGAAATGCGTGAAGTCCGGCACCAGATCCTTGATCACTTCCATATGCGGCAGCGGAGTGATGCGGATTTCGCCCGGCAGGTCTTCGATTGCGGTGGTGCAGGCAAGGCCGTTCTTGCCATTCATGTTCATCGAGCATGAACCGCAAATCCCCTCGCGGCAGCTGCGGCGGAAGGTGAGCGTCGGATCGGTTTCGTTCTTGATCTTGAACAGTGCGTCCAGAACCATCGGGCCGCAGTTGTCGAGGTCCAGCTCGAACGTGTCGTAACGCGGATTTTCTCCGCTATCGGGATCGTAGCGGTATATCGTGAACTTCTTGATCCGCGAACCGCCATCGGCCTTGTGGGCCTTGCCCTTGCCGGTGATCTTGGAGTTCTTGGGGAGCGTGAAGGTAGCCATATCAGTCGTGAATCCCGTTACTTTGCGATCCCTATCTAGCGGCTGAGGCGAGGAGGGCAAGCCATCAGCTGTTGAGACTTTTGAGGGGGGTGGTGAACCGAATCGAACAGTGCTGCGGCGCGCGCTGAATTCCTACAGGATGGAACACATGGAACACTGTCCAAGAGGGGAAAGGGTTTCGCGCCGGTCCGCGGGGTTGAAACGGGATGTGAGGGGAACTTCATGGCCATGCCAACCGTCTATCCGGTATGAGTGATGTAGGACAGCAATGGCCGCGCACAGCGGCAGTTTTCGGGGCTTCAGGCGGTATTGGCGCAGCGCTAGTCCGGAAGCTGGCCGATCGCGGCGTGGGAACAAGCTACGCAGGCTCTCGCAGCGGAAGTGCGCCGGAGGCAACTGGCGTGATCCCATTTAGTTTTGACCTGACCGATGAAGCGAGCATTGCCTGTGCCGCCGAGTCGATGCGCGCAAATCCCCCGGAACTTGTGATAGTGGCGACCGGT
>Ga0181606_10004784_pt1 | contig 11274 bp, 7 predicted proteins | sample 041ome_10_FD_132994 | JGI IMG/M metagenome (GOLD analysis project Ga0181606, IMG submission 132994) | Coastal salt marsh microbial communities from the Groves Creek Marsh, Skidaway Island, Georgia - 041412US metaG (megahit assembly) | ecosystem: Environmental > Aquatic > Marine > Intertidal zone...
TCGGCTGTGCCCCAGATCGCCACGTCACAGTCACGCTGCAGCACCATCTGGTCGCTGAAGAAGGAGGGCAGGCTCAGTTCGGCATGCGCGGCTATCGGTCCGAAACAACACAGCACCAATCCGAAAATAATCTGTCGCATGACTCTTCCTGCAGCAGGTGACGGCTCTGGCCAGTGTTCCTCGTGCGACACACCGCCACGACGTGCTCCCCGGCCCCACAACGCGAGCAGTCTAGCAGTCTTCCACGCCAGAGACATCGTGGTCGTCCACGCCATAAACATCGCGGGGTGCCGAGCCGACCATGCCGTCGAGCCGTTCCCAAAATGGGCATGCACCGCCATGATGGCGATGTCCCATCCGCTGGCCTCGTGGCCATGCTCACCGCTGCTACACACCACCGACATCCCAGTATGTACGACCTGATTGGCGATATTCACGGCCACGCCGATGCCCTCACTCGGCTGCTCACCACCCTGGGCTACACGCAGCGGCAGGGTGTCTACGAGCACCCGCAGCGGCAGGCGGTCTTTCTCGGTGACTTCATCGACCGCGGTCCAAAAATCGCTGAGACACTCGCGATCGTTCGCCCGATGGTGGAAGCGGGCCAGGCCCTTTCGGTGATGGGCAACCACGAACTCAATGCGCTCGCGTTTCACACGCCCCATCCCACCGACACCGGCAATCACCTGCGGCCGCACAACGACAAGAACGCGCGACAACATGCAGAGACGATCCGGCAGCTGTCTCGCGACGAACTTGCCTCGGCGCTCGCCTGGTTTCGCACACTCCCCCTCTGGCTCGACCTCGGCGGCCTGCGGGCGGTGCACGCCTGCTGGGATCCGTCTCGCATGGCCATGATCGAAGGCCCCGTGACCGACGACTTCCTCAGGGAAGCCTGCCTTCCCGAGGGCAGCCTGTTGGAACCGGTCGAGGCGATCCTCAAGGGAAAGCAGATCCGCCTCCCGGAGGGCACGACCTTTTTTGACAAGGACGGCCACCAGCGGTCGTTCACCAGAGCCAAGTGGTACGAACCACCACATGGCCATACCTTCAGCAGTTATGCGATGGCCAGCGAGCCAATCGCGTCGACTGCCGCGTTGCCTGCGGAGGTCTTGGAGACGGCGGTGCCCTACCCGCCCAACGACAAACCGGTCTTTGTTGGCCACTACTGGCTCAGCGGATCATCCCCAACACTGCTTCGCGACAACGTCGCCTGTCTCGACTGGAGCGTGGCCAAGGGAGGCTTCCTCTGCAGCTACCGCTGGGACGGAGAGCAGACGCTCTCTGCTGAGAAGTTTGTCTGGACGCAGTCATCCTAGAGCCAGCACCTGAAGCACCAGTTCCGTTGAGGCCAGCCTGCTCAGTGTTCGCAGCCGACCCCACCGTGCGAGCAGACATGCCGTCCCGCGGCCTTCTCGGCCAACTCGCCATGGCCGGTAGGATCGATCGCCTCAACCTGCTTGAGAAAACGATCAACGTCGATGCGGCGGCCCCCTCGCCAGGTGCCACGCACCTGCACCTTCTCGGTGAGCTGCTGCGGGTCCACCGCAAATGGATCGGCCGAGAGCTCAACCAGATCGGCACACTTGCCCACCTCAATCGAACCGAGGTCATGATCGCGGCCGATCTGATACGCCGCGTTGACCGTATGTGCGCGAAAGGCGTCGTCGAGCGTGACTGCCTGGTTGGCGGCATGCAGCCTGCCCGACACACTCCGGCGAGTCACCATTGCCTGGACGTTGAGCAGCGGTATCGGCGGGCTCACACACCCATCGTTGTGAAAGGAAACTGACGCTCCTGCTCGCACAGCGTCGCCAGCCCGCACCCACTGGCTTCCGATCTCGCGGGAAAACATCGTGCCATCAAGCAGGTCGCCCCAATAGATGAACTGTGCCGGCAGCAGCGACACGCCCACACCCATCCGCGCCGCCCTGGCAAACTGATCGCCACGCCCTCCCCCACAGTGCTCCAGCCGCCAGCGATGGTCCGTACCGGCAAGGTGATTCGCGTTGAGTGCCCGCTCATAGGCATCGAGCACCACGTCGAGGCCCACATCGCCGTTGACATGAAACGCCATCTGCCAGCCCTCAGGTGCATGCCTGGCGAGAATGGCATCCAGCTCGCTGCGGGGATAGTTGAGCATCGACTCCCCAGCAGGCCCGAGTGGAATCTGCGCCTGCTTTGTTGTGGCGTTGTCGAGATAGGGGAACGAGGCCGCAATCGTGCCCACCCACGGTGAGCCATCAGCCCAGAGCTTGATGCCTTGCTTCCAGAGCAGGTCGGTCGAGATCGGCGTGCTGACCTTCTCACCACACGCTGGATCGATCGACATGTGATAGAGGGCCAGCCGTAGTGGGCAGTCCTCGACGCCCGCGAGTGCGACGTATGCCTTGAGCAACGACGACTCATAGGTGTGCTCGGTGGTGGCCGTGACACCGTTGCGGGCCATTAACGCATACCAGCGGGCACCAGAGAGCAGCGGGTGAGGAACAGCCGCTTTCATCGTCGCAGCCGCTGCAGCCACCACGGCAGCGGTCTCATACGCTCGACCGTTGGACGTGCCATCCTCGTTGCGACCGAACCGGGCACCGACAGGATCCTTGGGCGGCTTTCCCTCGGCCCAGCCATTGGCTGCGATGACCGCTGAGTTGAAGTAGACCTCATGGCCAGAGTTGTCGAGGACAACCGCCTGCCGTTTAGGAAAATAGGTGTCGAGCTGCGTGTTTGTCAGCTCAGGTGCCCCCTGCAAAAGACGGTCGAGGCCGTTGCAGAGCACCGGCTGATCGGGAGGAAGTTCGGCGTCGAGTTTTCGCCAGAGCTTCTCCACATCGGCGAAGGTCACATATCCCTTATGCGGTGAGATCCAGTAGGCGGGCTCCTGCGTGACAATCCCACCGAGCAGCGGATGGCTGTGCGGGTCGATAAAGCCCGGCATCAACACAGTGTTGCCAAGATCCTTGACCACCGCGTTCGGCGCCGCCTGCTGACACTCCTCAAGACTGCCCACCGCAGCAATCCTGCCTGAGGTCGTGTCGATCGCGACCGCATCCACACGTTCGGAGGTCGGATTCATCGTGATCACGACGAGTGCCTTAAGAATCAGGTCAGCGGTCATGGTGTTAGCTCGCGCGGGAAGAACCGGTTTTCCTCTAAGATCACCGGAGAGGATAGCCTGCAAGACGGTCGCGGCACGACCCTGCCCGCTGGGATCGCACGCGGACTGCCCACTGAAATGAGATCGAAGTGAAGACCGAGCCATCCGGCGAGCAGCCCTTAGAGCACTCTGCTGAAAGAGACCTGGTGTTTGTCACCGGCGCCACTGGCTACGTCGGGGGCCGGCTCGTTCCGGCTCTGCTCGATGCGGGCTACCGGGTTCGCTGCCTGGTTCGCGAGCCGCGAAAGCTCGACGCCCGGCCGTGGAGACAGCATCCCCTGCTGGAGGTTGTCGGGGGCGATCTTGCCGAGCGAGACAAGGTGACTGCGGCGCTGCAGGGGTGTCGCGTGGCCTACTACCTCGTGCACTCCATGGTTGCCACAGGGGGAACCTATGCCGAGCGGGACCGGGAGCTCGCCGAGGGGTTTTCCCAAGCGGCAAAGGAAGCGGGCGTCGAGCGGATTCTCTACCTCGGCGGCCTCGGCGAGATGGGGGAAGACCTCAGCGAACACCTCGCCTCCCGTAGACAGGTGGAAGAGACGCTGGAGGCCTCTGGTGTTCCGGTCACCACCTTTCGCGCCGCAATGATCATTGGTGCGGGCTCCGCCTCGTTTGAGATTCTGCGGTATCTCGTCGAGCGGCTCCCGATCATGGTCACTCCCAAGTGGGTCACCACCGAGTGTCAACCGGTAGCGATTGCAGATGTCCTGTACTGGCTCACACGGTGTCTTGAGGTTCCCGAAACGACTGGAAAAACACTCGAGATCGGCGGTTCGGACGTGATGCCTTACCGCGAACTGATGGAGGTGATGGCGGAGGAACTGGGGATTTCCAAGAGGATCATCATCCCTGTTCCGGTACTCACACCGCGACTGAGTTCGCTCTGGATCAACCTGGTGACGCCTGTCTCATACCGCATCGCTCGGCCACTTGCCGAGGGGCTGAAGAACCGGGTTGTCGTCACCGATGACACCACCCAGCGGCTCATGCCGCATCAGCCGCTGGGAGCTCGAGAAGCAATCCATCGCGCCCTTGCGAAGATCCAGCAGCATGCGGTGGAAACCCGGTGGAGTGTGGCTGGCCCGGTGCCGGGTGATCCCTCGTGGGCTGGCGGCACGGTGTTTCAAGATGAACGAACAGTCGATATCGAAGCGACCACCAGCAGCGTCTATGCAGCCGTCTGTCGCATCGGTGGAGGCAACGGCTGGTATGCCGGCGACGTGCTCTGGCGTCTCCGTGGCTGGCTCGACACCCTGGTTGGCGGACCGGGATTGCGACGCGGCAGGCGGCATCCTGAGATGGTGGAGTTCGGTGAAACGCTCGACTTCTGGCGGGTGGTGGGCATCGATCGCGACCGCTCGCTGTCGCTCCGCGCAGAGATGAAGTTGCCCGGTGAGGCTCAGCTCGATTTTCGCATCGAGTCGCTCGACCAAAGTGAGCAGCATCCGCTTTCTCGCCTCGTCATGACAGCCCGCTTCAGGCCGCGTGGCTTGTCTGGATTGCTCTACTGGTATGCCGTCGTCCCGCTGCATGAGCTGGTGTTTGGCGGGATGCTGCGGGGGATTCGCAAAACCGCTGAAGCCCTGCAGCGAGCAGCGACTGCAGCACCCGCTGCCTCACCCACGGACGAGGGTGTGCCGGGCTATGGCCGTGCTCGTCTGTGGCTTGGCATGTCTGCTGTCGGCAGCTTTGTGCTCATCGCAGCGGTGGGCCTGATCTGGCAGCTGCCTGCTCGCCTCCAGCCGCCAGCCGATGCAGCCCTCGCGAGCCACTTGCGAAGCCTCTTGAGCGTTGCCGCGATCTACGCTGTCGTCCATGCGCCGTTCGACCTGTTTGGTGGCTATCTTCTACCGCGATGGTATCGCCGCCAGCGGCCCTCCCTCGTTGCGTTCTTGGTGGCACTCGCGCGGGGAGTCCTTATCCACACCACCATCTGGTTTTCACTGGCAAGCCTCTACCTGTTCGCTGGACGTACCGCGGGGGTGGTTGGTGTCATCGTTGCTGCGAGTGTGAGCATGCTCGTCTTGCTTCGTGGTCGGGTCGCCATCGCGACGGCAGAAGCGCCACTTGAGCTCACCCCGAGTTCTCCTCACTTCCAGCACGATGTCCCGGGGCCGGTACTGCCCACCTATGTTGTGGAATCGGGGGATGAGGGCTTTACCGGCTCGGTGGCTGGCGTTGTGCGTCCACGACTGATGCTGCTGCCGATGCGTTGGCGAGAGACGCTCGACACTGAAGCCTTCGAGACAGCTGTCCGCCGCCGGCAGCAGGCGGTCAGCACCGGTGGCTGGCTCCGTGGACGGCTCGTCGCCCTCGGGTTCACACTCATTGGCGTGGTTTTCTCAGCAGCCCTCATCGGCTCACCGCGACTCGCGACGTCGGAGGGGATCGTGAGCATGAGCCTGCTGTTCACGCTCTGGTCGTTCATCGGACTGCTCATCCTGCCCACCCCGAGTCGACGTGGGGTGGCCGACATTGACCGGAGCCTGCTGGCGACCGGCTGGAGCCGCCGCGCGCTGGAGAGGACGATCCACCTGCTTGACGACCTGCAGGATCGTGAACGTGAACGTCCACCGGTGGTTGAGGCGATCTTTCACCCGGTTCCGAGCGTACAGTCGCGGCTGCGTGGCCCGCATGTGCCGGGCATTCGCGGTGCCTGGGATGCCGCCCGCACCGCTGTCTACCTCAGTCCCACTGGCCTTGGCCTTCTCAGCCGAGCAGTTCACTGCAACTGCGGCCGCCCCGCACTCTGGGCATTTCTCCCGAGCGACTAAAGTGCTTCCCATCAGACATCATTTCATGCACGCCACGCCTAACGAGCGACACAGCCTAGGCATCGCCCGCAGGCGATAGACTCTAAAGCAAGCATCGTGCCCACTTTTCCCCCCCAGGCCACTCAAGGAGCGGTTCCATGCATCTCCGCTACGTCCTTCTGCTTTGTCTCGCCAGCCTTCCCTGGACCGCGGCGGCAGAAGATCGACTGCTGTTCAGCTTCGACACCCCCGAGGCAGCCCAAGGCTGGCAGGCGGTCAATGACGGCGTGATGGGAGGCCGCTCCGACGGCCGCTTTCGGATGACCGATGGGGGGTTGATGGAGTTCTTCGGCACCCTCTCGCTGGAAAACAACGGGGGGTTTGCCTCAGTCCGCACAATGGGCCGCCCCTTGGGGCTCAAAGCGGGCGACGTGATCGTGGCTCGTGTCCGCGGCGATGGCCGGGAATACACCTTCAATGTCTACGCGGGCGGCAATCGCAACGGCTACTCATACCGCCAGTCGTTCACCACGAAAAAAGACGAGTGGATAGATGTCGTCTTTCCAATGGACCTCTTCACCGCCACCTGGCGTGGCCGCGTGTTTCCCAATGAGAAACTCAAGCCAGCCGCCGTCACCGGCATGGGTTTCCTGCTCGGCGACAAAAAGCCTGGTCCCTTCAAACTCGAAGTGGACTCGATCCGCGTCGGCACGCCCCAGGCTGAAACGCAACGAGACCTCTCGCTCCGAAACGGCAAGTCTTCGTAGCGGTCAACTTCAGGGCCTTCATTGGCCCCAACGGCAATCTCGACGCACGGGCCGCTGCTTCCGACTCGGACACACGCGGCTCCATTCGATCACCTCATATCGCCATGCTCAACGACACCTCGCCAGTTCGACTCGGCCGCCGGGCCTGCCTTCGTGATGGCACGCTCGTGCTGACCGCCGCATCACTCAGCTCTCGCTATCTCCTGGCCGACGAACAGCCCGCAGCAGCAAGCCCTTCCGCTCCTGACGGCGTCCGCGTAGGACTGATGACCGATCTGCACTACGCCGACAAGCCTCCAGCGGGCACCCGTCACTATCGAGAGACGCTGGCAAAGTTTGCCGAGGCCGCTCAGCAGTTCGAGGCAGACAAGCCGGCGTTTGTCGTCGAACTTGGCGATTTCATCGATGCTGCCGACTCCGTCGACACCGAGCTTGGGTATCTCAGCACGATCAATCGCGAGTTCTCGCAGCTCACCAGCGACCGGCACTACGTGCTCGGCAACCACTGCGTCGACACGCTTACGAAAGAGGAGTTCCTCGGAGCGGTTGGACAGAAGCAGTCCTACGGCTCTTTTGACCGTGGCGGAATCCACTTTGTAATGCTCGACGCGTGCTTCCGCAGCGATGGCCAGCCGTATGGCCGCAGGAACTTCGAGTGGACCGATGCCAACATCCCAGCCGCTGAGTTGGACTGGCTTGCCGCCGACCTCCAGGCCACTTCCAAGCCCGTGGTCGTCTTCGCTCATCAACGTCTCGATGTCAGCACGAGCCACGGCGTGAAAAATAACGCCCAGGTGCGTGCCATTCTCGAGGCGGCCGGCAATGTGCTTGCCGTCTTCCAAGGCCACAGCCACCAGAATGATCTCAAAGAGATCGGTGGCATCCATTACTGCACACTTGTGGCGATGGTCGAGGGTGGCGGCGTTGACAACAACGGCTACGCTCGCCTCGACATCACCCCAGATGGCACACTCGAACTCACTGGCTTCCGCAGGCAGCAGAGCCGTCGCTGGAATCGCACTTAGGCCGTTCCTCAGCCCGCGCTAGTTGAGCGGGCGAAACATCACCTTCCGCCAGCGAACCGTGTAAGGGCCGGTGCCCTGTTTTATCCCGTGCACCTGAAAGCCGATGTGGCCCTCGGGATCATTCGCCTGCGTGAAGTCGGCGGTAGCAACACCATTCACCCAGCTGCGGTAGTGATCACCGTCAACGACGATCCGGTAGGCATTCCACTCCCCCTTCTTGAAGGCGGCCTTGGCTTCGTCCGTCCGCACCTCGCTCGTCTCGGTGAGTTCACTCCACCAGTTGGTACGACGGGCCTCATCCCAGAAGTCACCAGCCGTACCGTTAATCGCGATTTCACACTGTGGGCCAAACAGCCGCCCAGCAGGGAGAGGCCGATCCTTCTTGGATCCCTCTGGAGCCGCATCCCCTTCCTGGGACAGGTGGCTGCGAACCTGCACACCAGAGTTCAGCTCGTCATCGACCAGCACCTCAAACGTGAGCTCAAAGTCTGCCACCGGCTCGTTCGTGGCGAGAAAGGTGTTCGGGCTGCCATCGACGGTGGTGCCAACGAGCACCCCATCTTTCACCTCATAGGTCGCAGTGCCACTGACAACCTGAAAGCCATCGAGGCTGCCATCTCCAAACCAGTGGACCCATTCCGCAGCGAAACTTCTATTTGCCGCCACCGCCAGCACGCCGGCAGCCACCACCCAGATCCACTGACGAACCAGCATGTTGCGAAAAACCGTAGGCATCTTTGGGCATCCCCTGAGAAATAAGATTTTGCTCGGCATTAGCGTCGCCTCTCGACCCCGTCTTCGCAAGTCAGCCGCCATCGAGCACCATGACCGAGCTGGAGTCGACATAGGCAGACGAACATCCGATCTGGTCCACTGATATTTAGGAGCACCCTAGGAGGCTTGTGCCCGCAAAACTCCCGCGGTCTCCCAGAGCAGCCGTCCACCTCCGACGAGATTTTCTATGCGAGTGCCTCTCCGAATCATTCTCGCGGCCGCGTGTCTCTGCCTGCTCGCCTTGATGCTCTCGTTTGCCGGCGTGCAGGCCGATGAGCAAGCCGCGGACACGTCACCAAAACCGCTCGTCACCATCTCCGAAGCCACCACGTCCATCACACAGCCACTTCGCGAAGATGGCTATCCCGACTACATCGCTGCCTTGAATCAGGCAATCTCGGCGGGTGTCACCAACGAGAACAACGCGGCAATCCCGATGATGCAGGCGTTTGGCCCATCGATGCTGCTCGAAGCGATGCAGGAGCCTTTCTTCACGATGCTGGGGATTGATCCGCTTCCCGCGGATGGAACCTACCTGACCAGCTTCGACACTTTTCGAGACACCTCTCTCGCCAAGCCTGCCGACGTCGAGAAGGATGCGGCAGCCGATGCTGACGAGCGGGCACGCCTCGACGAGGCCTACAACCAGTCTCTGGAACGCCCCTGGTCTGCCGAAGAGTTTCCGTTGCTTGCGGAATGGCTCCGCGCCAACGAGGAACCGCTCCGGCTGATAACGGAAGCAACGGAGCGGCCCCGCTACTTTGCACCGCTCGTGGCGGCAGACGGCACGGATGACTCCGCGATGGTGATGTCGATTCTCCTGCCAGTGTTGCAGGAACTCCGCGAAGCCTCCCGTCTGCTCAAGGCACGTGCGCTGCTCCGCCTGCATGCGGGTGAGCTGGAGGCGGCCTGGCAGGATCTCTTCACATGTCACCGCCTCGGTCGCCTCGCCGCCCAAGATCCAACCCTGATTGGCGCCCTTGTCGGCATCGCGATCGACAGCGTTGCCATCACGGGAGACACTTTCCTGGCTGCCGACCCACGTCTCAGTGAAGACCTCGCTCGTCGGATACTGACAGACCTAAGAACGCTCGGACCTGCCGCCTCGATAGTTGAGAAACTCGACACCGCAGAGCGTTACATGTTTCTCGACAGTGTCTGTGCGGTCGCCGGTGGCCGCGTCGGGCTTAGCGATCTCACAGGTGACGGTTCCGATAGCAGCATGGGCTGGCTTGCCCGTCTGGCCGCCAGCGTGCTGGTGGACTGGAACGTGAGCCTGCGGATGGGCAACACCTGGTATGACCGGCTCGTCGCTGCTGCCAAGCTTCCCACGCATCCCGAGCGTCAAGCCGCCTTTGACGAGATCAACCGCGACACACAGAAAATGGCCGCCGAGGTGCGAGACGCAAAGAACGCTCTCTACGGCCTGTTCGCCCCACGCACCGTGATCTCGCGCCAGATGGGCAACGTGTTTGTCGCTTTGCTTCTGCCAGCGGTCTCCGCGGCCATGGATGCCGAGAACCGTTCTACAACGCTCACCAAGCTCAATGAGCTGAGCTTTGTCCTCGCGGCCTACCGAGCCAAAGATGGCTCCTATCCCAAGAGCCTCGCCGACCTCGCGATCGACGACGACTCGATGCCGAAAGACCCCTTCAACGATAAAGACTTTCACTATGTCCGTAACGACGACGGCTACGTGATCTACAGCGTTGGCCCAAACCTGCGTGACGACGGTGGCAAGGTCTACTATCTCGACAAGGATGACGACGGCCGGACCGTCAACAAGGACCAGTGGGACGACTTTCGCATCCGCGTCCCGCCCACGCAGTAGGACCAACGATGTCGATCCGCATGCTGGCGTTGATGGGTGTCATGCTGCCAGGCTGCCTGGCAGTGGCATGTCTCGCAGATGCCGCTGACCTTCCTCCTGGCCAGCCTGCTCGGCCCAATGTGGTGATGCTCTGCATCGACGACCTCAACGACTGGACGGGATTTCTCGGCGGCCATCCGCAAGCCCAAACGCCCCACATGGATGCCCTCGCCAGGCGTGGCACGAGCTTTACCAACGCCCACTGTGCTGTGCCGGTCTGCTCGGCCTCGCGGATCAGTGTGATGTCGGGGGTGGCAGCGACTACCCACGGCAGCTACGAGCTCGGCCCCTCCTACCAGCAGCTTCCGGCACTCGAAGGCATCCCCACACTGCAGCGAACCTTCAAAGATCATGGCTACCTGACGATCGCTGGCGGAAAAGTCCTCCATCACAACTTCAGTGATCGCCTCGCAGCAGACATCGACCGCTCTCTGGGCCGCACGAACAGCCCTCGCCCCCGTGGGCCCATGAATCGCCCGGCCCACTGGAGTGCCGCATGGGACTGGGGCCCCTTTCCGCAAACCGATGCGGAGATGGCCGACTGGCAGCTGGCCGATGCAGCGGCGACCATGCTTCAAGAAGACTTCTCGCAGCCGTTCTTCATGTCGCTGGGCTTCTTCCGCCCTCATGTGCCGCTGTTTGTGCCACCGAAATGGTTTGAGCTCTACGCAGCAGACTCGCTGCGTCTTGCCGAGAGCCCAGCTTCGGATCTCACCGATCTGCCTCCAAACTTCCTCACGATCAACGACTACGCAGCTGCCCCAACGCATGCCGATGTTGTTGCCCACAGCAAGCAAGCCGGGCTCACCCAGGCCTACCTCGCCTCGATCAGCTTTGTCGACCACTGTGTCGGCAGGGTGCTCTCGGCACTCGCTGCCAGTCCGCATGCCGAGACCACGATTGTTGTGCTCTGGAGTGACCACGGCTTTCA
>Ga0181606_10004802_pt1 | contig 11244 bp, 3 predicted proteins | sample 041ome_10_FD_132994 | JGI IMG/M metagenome (GOLD analysis project Ga0181606, IMG submission 132994) | Coastal salt marsh microbial communities from the Groves Creek Marsh, Skidaway Island, Georgia - 041412US metaG (megahit assembly) | ecosystem: Environmental > Aquatic > Marine > Intertidal zone...
AGAAGATTTAGCTAAGTTAACTAGACGATGTTTTGTTAGTATGTATTCTGGTATGGACTTATTCGTAGACATTGCAGAAAATATATTAAGCAGCACAGATAACTTTGATAAAGAGTTACCTGTAAGTGGTAATCTTGATATCAATCAAGTATTACAATCAGAATACTTCTTTTGTTAAGGAAACAAAATGGAAAAGAAAACAAATTATAATTGGATGCGTAATTCAGGGTTAGGTGACTTTGATGATATGGATGTTGTTAATTCATTAGGATTAGATCCTAAACACGCTTATAGTCCTTCAATTAATAAAGCAGCTTTGGATGCTGCTAAAACAAGAAGCCTTCAAGAACATATTCGTTTAGGATATTCAAAAGATGAAGCGCAAAAGCTAACAGATTTTTATATGGATGATGCTATATCTCAAATTAAATCTGCTGAAGAAAGAACAGGTAAAAAGTTTTTGTAAAAAAAAAGCCCCAAGGGAGAAATCCCAAGGGGCTAATTTTATTATTATTATTATTATTTAATTATTATTATCCTGAGTTCTGGTTATTTAAGATAGCATGACCTTTCTTAACCAAATTACCTAAGCGCAATGATTTATTCTTCATTGTATCTAAACGATTTTGAATTCTATTTACTGATTTACCTTTAGTAGACTGATCAAAGTCTTGTATCTTAAAGGCTAATTCAATTAAACGTTTAAACGCTTCTGGAGACACACTATTGTTTTGACGCATACGAATAACTTTATCCGGATCATTTGAATCATATAATGATTGATACTTTGGATGATCTGGATTAGAAGGAATCCAACCTAATTCGGCTGCTTCTTGAAGCCATTTAGCTTTATTTTCTTGAGAAGCCCTTACATCAGAAGGAACTCCTTTAGCATCAAACTTTCTTTGAACAGAAGACTTATATGGATTTAAAGGGTCTCCTTTAAATTCAGTCTCTTGATCTGCTACTAGTGTTTCTAATACTTCTTCACTTAGATATTCATATTCCCTATCAAAGAAATGTTGAATTACTCTGAATTGATTTACAGAATCAGTACCAATATTAAATTTAACATTACCACCTTTTTTATTATCTGCAATAGCTTTATTTGCCATATCATCTAATTGGTTTTTTACTTTTAAAGCTTTATCTGCAATTAAAAGCAAGAATGGTTTGTTGTCAAACTTAGGTGCATTAGGATTATCATCTGTTTGATACATTAAAATTTCTGGAATAGCTACCATATTATAAGCAATCCAGTGATCAACATAACTAACAGCATTAACTTTGTTTGCGTCATGAATAGAGATATTAGGCATTGGAACCTTTCTACCTTCATTCTGAGCTAACAAAGCTACTTTTTCTAAGTAAGCATCTAGTGTATGAGTATAGATAGCAGCAATACCATCAGCGAAACGATAACCCGGTTTTTTACTTATATCAATAATTTCATTATTAACATTAATAGTAAATCTAGTTTGGCTATCTGCAATAGTCTTTCTTCTATTTACAATAGGTTCTAATCGACCATTTCTTTCAATATACTTTTTAACACCACTACCTATTATCCTATCTAAATCAGCTCCATGACTAAGTGTTCTAGTATAATCATGAGTTAATTCTTCTAGCATTGATTTAATAATAGCACCTGTTTGAGTTAAAAAGTTAGGACTAAAATCACCATTCATAGCAATTAAAACACCTAGTTTTTTAGCGTCAGACGCAACAGAAATCTCTCCTAGAATAGATTGGAAGTTTGCTGCTTGTAAACCTAAGATTTCTTCTTTAATAGAAATCTCATCTCCAAAAGTATTTTTCTTTATTAGGTTATTATATGCGGAAGGAGCAATAGCAATTAATTCTTCTACAGAACCTAAATTAACTCCAGGCCATAACCCATAAAAACCAGATACAACAATATCTCGTGTAACAGGTTTAGGTCCACCTACTTCTTGAATAGCTTCTTTAAAGAAATCAAGCATTGCTTCACGTTTTTCAACGTCATTAGGAAATTGTTTTAATATTACATTGATATAATTATCTGCTAAGACATTATAAAAGCTATCTGCGCTTTTAAATTTATCGTAGAAGCGTTTAATATCATATGAATTCTTTCCAAAGGCAATACCTAAAGTTGATGCTGCATCAATATTACCGCCCTGTAAAGCTTGAATCATAATATTAGAGTTATTGGAATCCATCTCTTGAATACCAGATAATTCAATATAAACAGAGCCGTCAGGGTTTCCTGAATTAGCTAATTGTTTTTTAGCATCCATATATTTCTTAGCATCTAATAGGTTAGTAATATAATAACCCATTTCACCTCGATCAAATACAGTTACTCTCCAATCTTTAACTGGCTTAGTATTTTCTTGAATAACTTCTCCCATTTGAAATTCAGGGAGTTGTTTTGTTTCAATCCAAGTATTTACTTCATTACCATATTCAGCTAATTTAGCAAGAATTAAATTCTCACCATTATCAGAGTCATGATCAGCATAATATTTTAATACTTCATCAGGAGTCATTCGCTTAAGATTTGGTCTAATCTTTTCGCCATTAAAATAAGTATGTTCTGCAATTGCCATTTTAGAGTCTTGCATTAGCTTAATATATGTAGTTGCCCACATAATCTTTGCAGCTATTTCTTGACGTTCAAATGCTGTATAATTATTTTGCCACTCTTTTAAAGCTTTACGACCATTCTTAGATACTACATCACTTACAAATAAAGTATTCCTTAGCTTTTTAGCTTGAGCTAAAGTTTCTATAGTATCATTAATACTAACTTTAATTCTAGCTTTCTCAGCAAAGTTATCTGCCATACGAGTTGTATCTTTATCTGCTGACTGCATATCACGAGAGCGTTCTTGGAAACGATTATTGATTTCAGATATAAGCCATTCAGCATACTTAATCTTTTGTCTGCCTTCAGTATCTGTATCAGCTAAACGATTTTTTAGCAAACCAATTTCAGTAGCTTTCTTTTGAAGAGAAATAGATAATGCTTTTTCTGCTTCTTGTTGTGCATATTCTTTTGCTAACTCAGATATTTCTTCTGGTGACAAATCAGTCATACGTCTTAGCTGACTAAACCTACGTTTAAAAGCATTACGTTTAGTCTTTTCTACTTGACGGGAGTCTAGTTTAAAATATTCTCTGCTTAATTCGCTTTGAACATTGGACATAAGTAAATCAAGAAGCGTCATAATACGCTCATCTACAACACGACCTACGCCACCCATTAAAGATAAAACATACTGATCTAATGGTACTTTATCTCCTTCAAATAAAACAGAATCTTTTGTTTTACTATATTGGAAATTACCTACTTCACCTACTGGAGTAGTTGGAGTTGGTTGACCTAACTTAGTTATTTCTTGAGTTGGGTCAATAATAGTACTCATCTTATGAGCAGTAATAGCTGGATTATTATCTGGATTAACAAGATCTACGTAATAAAATAATTTTCCAGAACGAGAATCACGATAGCTATATATACCTAATACTTTTTCTTCGATAGCTTTTTGAAGAATGTACTCACCTAATAAAGCATCTTGTCCAATATCATTATTAACTTCAACATTAGCGTTAGGTCCAATAAGCATTTTCTTAGCTCGACGAACTAAACCTTTAGTAAAATCATTAATATGTCTATATGATTCTGGATTATCATTCTCATCAAAGATTCTAAACTTAATTTCACCAACATCTGCACGCCCTTCGTATGTACCACGAGTAGGTGTTACATCAGCATCATAAACACCTAAAGGTCTTTCTTCTTCAGGTATTAATCCACGAGGATCTTGTTGAAGTAAGTCTTTAGGGTTAGTAATATCTTTAGCTTCTTTATCTGATAAACCTAATTTCTCTCTTAATTGAAATAAACTAAGTGTCTCTTCATCAGAACGAATAGTCTCCATAAAATTTTCTGGAGAATAAACATTACCTTCCCCTGCGAACTCTTGCATTTGAGTTTGCATATCTTGATTAGAAAAACCAATTTGATTAGTCTTATAACCTTCGGCTAAAGCAGCTGTCATAAGCATTAACAATGTATTATACTTACGATTAGCTGTACTTAAGTCATCAGTAGCTTGTTGAACATAAGGTGCAAATTGTTCTTCTAAAATACCTTCAAAAGAAACTCCTTGAAGATCTTGATCTCGAGTAAAAGGTGTATTAATATCAGGATCTTCAGTTACAGCATTTGTTAATTCATAAATAGTATTTAAACCATCTTGATCAAAGTTAAATCCACCTGGATAATCAGGCTTTTGTGCATAACTATTATCTAACCAAAAGCGAACATTGTTTCTAGTTAAATTACTTGGTATAAAACCTTTACCAGATTCCTTAAGCTTTGTTTCTTCTAGCTCATATCCACGTTGACTAAATCTAGAGCCAACAGCCATTGGATCTAAGCTTGTATCATCACCTAAAAGGTCTTGTGCTGAAGTCATACCTAAAACATTTTGTCTTGCTTTAGTTTCTTGTATAGCTTCTGAAGGGGTTGGTTGAGTTAAAGTTTGACCTTCTTCATCAACCATTCCCGGCTGTATTACAGAACGACCTGCAATTTCTTTTTCAGCTGCAATTTGTCTTTCTTCAGGAGATAGACCTTGAGTTGCAATAGGTTCAATTCCTGCAGGAGTTTGACCTTCTATTAATGACTGAAGTAAAATATCAGAAGGACTTCTTGCTTGAACTTCTTGAGTATCTATTTGGTTTAATACATCTGTTGCTGCTTGAGCCCTAGGATTTGGTTTAGCAAAACCGCTTCCAAATGAGGATTTACCTGCCATTTATTCACCTATTAAAAAATTAATTGCTCTTGAAGGAGCTGATTCTTCTCTAAAGAAATCACCAAAAGGTAATGCTCTTTGCCCTGCTTCTGCTATATCGCCTTCAGAAATATCTTTAGCTACTTTACTAAAGTGACTGATAGTAGGAGAATTTAAAAGATAATCAAATAACCCATCTGATTTAAAACCATATGGATTACCCATAGTATTATCATAAACATCTTGACCCCAGCCTGTTAAGCCTGAGTATTGAATTGCCCTTTGAATACCACCATGTTCTTCTAATGCTGGATTTAATTCTCCACGAACAAGAAGATCTTTTAAATACTGCGACACATAAGCAACAACAAGAGTACCCACCATCATTTGGAATGTATGGAAAGCAACTGGAGCTGCTGCATCTTTTAAATAAACAGTATAAAGTCTTGGTAAAATATTAGCATGAAAATGAGAGATAAAAGATAAGTATTGTGTAAACAAAGGTAATCCAAATCTTTGATCTTCAAAAGCAGTTGGACGAGAACCTGGTTTAATTCTAACTGACATTTCATCTACAAATTTAGGTATAGCATTTTCCCATGTATCAAAGAACCAATTCTGAAGTTCTTCATTATCAGGTAATTGATCTTGTTTAGTTAAATCTAAACCTTGTTTATAATATTTAACTGCATCTCTTACATTTATACCGTAATGTGTTAGCCTTTCAAATGTACGAAGCTGACCTCTAGTCATATTATTTAAATCAACATTTAACATTGATTCAATCATTTGATGAATAACTGAAGCCGCTGGAATCATACGAGATACCCTAACAGCATTAGTAGTTTGTTCAAGACCAACTAATGTATAAAACTTTGCTTGCAATTTACGTAAGAAATCTCTGTTAAGATCAGCGCCTTGTTGTGCTAATAGTTCTTCACTATTATAACCTGAAAGTTCTAATTGTTGAAAAGCATCTGGGCTTTTTTCTCCAGATAATATTTGTTTTTCTCGTTTCTTTTTAATAATAGGAATACTATTCTTAAAAGCTAATGCAAAGTTTTTAGCAAATTGTCCTACAGCTAAAGCTAAATTTTGATTAGTGCCGATAAAACTAATTAATACTTCTCCAAATTGAGCAAAGATAATCATATCCATTAAACCAAAAGAAGTAGCTGTTCTAGATATATCTTGTATATCAGAGAATAATTGATTATGTAACTTACCAAACTGATGTGCATGCTTATTTATTTGCATACGCAAATCAGCTGCTAATTCATTAGCTCTTTCTTCTGTGATCTGACCATTAGATACCATCTTATTAATTAGATTAGCAACAATAGAGTTATTAATACCTCTATATTGTGTTCTTGTTGCATAGGTAGTTTCTTTAACAATTTGATTCTTTAATCTTTCAAATGTATTTGTACTATAAAAGTCTTGAATATTTTTAGTAGCACCAATACGATTCATCATTTGAACAGCTTGCCAAGAAGCACCGTTAGTAATCATATCAATTAATAAATTAGCTCTAGCTTCTCCAAGTCTTTCTCCTTGTTTAGCACCTAATCCATCCGCTTCTACAATAGTGTTTGCTAAAGCATCTTTAAACTTTTCTGGATTCTGAGATATTTTAACTAGATCAGGTAAACCTGGAGCTAATAATAACATAGGGTTATCATAAACTGATTTTGCTCTTTCAGATAATCCTGCTTTATTTAAATACTGGCTAATAGTTTCTGATATATTGTATAATGAATTATGAAATTGTTCCATAGCTTTATATTCATTAGGATCTTTAAAAGTAGATAGTCTACCTTCAGACTCAATATATCTATCTATTAATAAACTAAACTCTTCATCTGTAAAACCATATTGATTTTTTACTTCATTTAACCATTTATTATTTTGTGTAATAAAAGATAAACGAGAGCTTTCTTTATTAAATAAATTACCACCGCTTAATAAGTTATAAGCACCTTCCATTGAAGAAAGAATTGCTGCTTCTAAATTAATATTACCATTTTCATCATAGATAAGACCTTTAAGAGTATTCTTAATTGCAGATAATAATGGTACATATTCTCCTCGACCTATTTTATCAATAGACCTTTGTCCGTAACCACTCTTTTCTCCTGCATCTGCACGCTCATCTAACGATGGACCTTGAGTATCACCTCTATAATCTTCAATAGCAGTTTCTAAATCATTAAAATTGGCTGCTTGAGAAGACTGAAAAGCGGCTCTTCTTATCCAAGGCTCTTTGTCAGTTTCATATGAAACATTATCTCGATAATTTTCAATTCTATTTCTATCTAATAAAGATCCTGTTGCATTATAAGTAATACCTACAATACCACCAGCAGCAGCCGCATCAGTTAACCTCCAGCCTAAATCTTCCCATTCATCCGCATTTTTAGGAATACCTTTAACTGCTCCTGCTTGTAACAGTTCCTGTGTAAATTCAGTTCCTGTTTCTATAGCACCTCTTTGTAATAAACGTTTACCTGTGCTTAAAGCAACTTGACGTTTACTTAAGAAATGAGTAGCGTTAATTGTTGCATCATCTGCTAAATCTTTTAAAGTATTTCTTACAGTTTTAGTTACTTCTTTTTTAGCTTCAGCAGTAGTAATTACCCTTCCAGCAGCAGCTTGTTGTCCTTTATATTTAGTTACAACTTTAGCCATACCTTTTGTAGTTAAGAAATCAGTAGGTTGAATTAACCCACGAGCACCAAGTCTATCAATGACCATAATAGCTGCACCAACACCAAATGCTTTTGCAGTATCAACATCACCGTTAACATAGTAATCTTCTTGAGCTACACTACCAGTAGATTTAAGCCATATATAACCTGAACTTAAAGTTGTACCTAATAATGCACCAGCAACTGTACCTACAGGCCCAGCAATAGCAGTACCAATAGCAGCACCAGCAGCAGGTCCACCAGCCATAATAGCAAAATCTGGACCTTGAGTAATAATCATATTCTGAATAAACGCAAAGGCATCAGGTACATCTTGTACTTGCTCTAAAGAAAGAATAGTATAAGGACTAATTTCTTCTTGCATTTCTTCTTTAAGTTTATCTAGACCTTCTAAAGCTTTATCATCACCTAAAGCTGCTTTTAAACCATTCCAAGCACCAATGTTTTGATAGTACCACATTTCAAGCGCATCACCTGCTTGCGCCATAAATGCTTCTTCGTTTTCTTTATTAGGGTCTACTGCTTGAAAGGCTGTAGGTAATAAAAATTCTTCTGATCTAGTTAATTCACCTAAATTTGGTTCTGCATTAAGATACATCATCTCTTCAAGTTGTTTCCATTCAGGAACATCTGGCCTAGTACCTAATAATCTAGACATATGTCCTGCAGAAACAGCTTCAGCCATATAAGGGTCATCTAAATTATATCGAGGAGCTCTTACAATACCTTCTCGTGCAATTGTTTTTGCTAGATCCGCTTCAGTTGAACTTTTTAATTCAGCTAAATTCCTACCATAAATATCATTATCGCCAGTATCTACAAGAATATTAAAATTATCTTTTTCAATTTTATCTTGTATATAGTTACGATATTGTTCATTAAACAAACCTTCTTTATATGTACCATAACTAGTTAAAGAAGGTCGTTCAGGGGCATCTACATTTAATAAACGATACTTTTCTTTTTCTGCATCATCCATTAAAGTATCAGCATCATATAAACGCATATCCGTTTTATTTACTTCAACAGTAGGGTCAGGTGTTCCTACTAAATCCGGTACTTTATTTTCAGACATAGATGCCCCTTTTGACTATTTATTTCTTTGGTCTAGATAATAACGAACAAAATACATATCTTCAGATATACCCTTTGGAGGGAAGTTATTATCAGATTTAACTTTAGTTTTAAAATCAACTACTAAATTGTTTAAAGTAATCATATCTGCTTCAGAGAAAGGATATTTTTGAGGATTAGATTCCACTAATAATTTTAACTCTTCAACATTATTAGCACTCTTAATATTTAAAAGTTTCTCTACAATCATAGCAGGAGCTACTTTTGCATTTGGATTAGCTTTATTAATGGAACTAACATAATCATTTAATGGCTCTAATACTACTGTATTAGTAGCTTTTAAATCAGAACCTATTTTAGTTTCATGTTCAAAACGTCCAGCAGCTAACATATTAATCATGCCAATTTCACTTTCAACTTTTTTAGTGCCTTCATTATTATCATAATAGTTAGCACCAAGACGAATAATGTCTTCTAAATGTTGTTGACCTTCTGGTGTAGCCATATAAAGATAACCTTTAGGTCCATGTAATTGATTTAAATGTGTAGCATAAGCTGATGTTATACCTGGAATACTTACTTTGTTTACTTTAGAAGTAACACGACCATCATCATCTGTAATAGATTCAGTAATAATATTTTCAGGTAAAGCATCTTTCATATTACTTGCAATTGATCTACTTAATTCACTATAATCATGTATATCATTACTATACTCAGTATAATTACGTGGATCAAATTGAATTAACTCTCCTTTTTCATTCTCATATACATTACCCATTAATGGATGTACAAAGCCTTGAATATATTGAGTTGTACCTGCTTGACCTGTTTTAAAATAATCAGTATACTTACGTTTAGCTTTATTACCTGTTCCACCTAATAATTGAGAGAAAGAACCTTTAGCTTGAAAGTTTTTATATTGATCAGGAGTAATAAGCCCTTCTTTATAAAGTTCAAATGCCCTTTCATCTGCTTTAACTGCTGATGCCTTTCGAGCTGCTTCATTCTTTTCAATTCTAGAAAGATAATTTTTAATTGCAAATTGACCAGAGCCTGTATGGTTATATCCCATTGCCCTTGAGCCTAAATAAAGTAAAGCTGCTCTATTTAATTCATCTTGATCTAATAAACCAGAATTTGTTACTGCATCTTTAACATAATTAAAAGCATCAGTTAAAAACTCTTGAGCATTATCACCAAATTGAGACAATAAAGATTGTGCTTCTTTAATTTCAATTGTATCCGCTAAATCACCGTCATCAAATTGTAAATCATCTACTTTAGGAGGCTTTGTTTTCTTAATAGCTTCTTGAATAAGAGCATCAACTTTACCTGCTTCTTTATTTGATTTAAATGTAGCACCGTCAGAAATTTTTGGAGTTACATCTGTTTCAGGTTCAGTTTGAAGGTCTCTTGTAATATTACTAAATTCATCTACTGGAGTAGCGGTCTCTGTTACTAAAGGAATTTCACTTGATTCTTTAGGGGGTACAGGAGGTTGAGCAATATCTTTTTGTAAATCTCCAAATTCACCTACAGGAATTGACATTGGAGATTTTATTTCTGACCAATGATCCCACCAACTTTCTGTTCGATCTTTAGGCATTACACCTAATTTAAGTGCTTCTTGAACATAATCATCATATTGCGATGCATTAGATCTTGTAGCTCCAATATTAGTTTTATTTGTAGGAGGGACAACAGGAGTATTAGTACTAGCAGTAAGAGTATCTATATTATACTGCTCACCATTAGCACCAAAAATAGGTGCATCAGAATCAGACATAGGGATATCTTGATCTTTCATTTTTTCTATTTGGCTTTGAAGGTAAGCAGCTCTTACAGGAGTTTGTTTAGCCCACTTAGAATTACCTGCTTCATAAACAGCTTTATCCCAATCACCTTCTTCAAGAGCACCACGCATCTTTTCAAATTCAGATGTACCTTCAGTGCCTAACTGATAGTTCATAGAAATAAGAGCATGTTGTAAATCAGCAGGATATTGATCAAAGCCTTTAAAGTTCTTTTTAGCACCTGTTAATGCAGTGTCATAATCTTTTTCAAAGTAACCCATCAATTGATCAGGGGTATATTGAACAGACTCACCAGCATTAAGCTTAGACAAAACATCTTTATCAACAATTTTGTGACCAGCACCTACAGTCCAATTACCAAGATGATCTTGATAAGGATTTGTTTTATAGCCTTCTTGATCAATTAATAAACGACGAGCATTAATAGTATAATCATCATAAGGAGTAGGTATTTCAGTACTAAGTGTACCTGGAGTTGTAGGCACTTCAGGATAAGGTATTAGCTCACCTTCAGCAGCATACTTTACTTTGCAACCACCAGCAGCATACTCAGGTTCTGGCCCATAATTAGGGATAGTACCGCCTTGAGCAGCTTGTATAGCTCTTCCCTTATCATTCATTTGTGCTAATACAGGACCATACATACGCTCTGCTTCAGCATTCATTACACGCTCACCGGGAGTTAACCATGCAGGCACTGTGTCTGTACCTTGTGGTTGTCCGGGATGATTAAAATAATCTTCGAATTTAGGTACTTGATTCTCCATAGGAGGTACTTCAAATTCAAAAGAGATCATATTACCATAGCGATCTTTTTGAGAAAACTTTTTAAGGTTTTTCATTTTACCTCCTGTTACC
>Ga0181606_10004806_pt1 | contig 11241 bp, 8 predicted proteins | sample 041ome_10_FD_132994 | JGI IMG/M metagenome (GOLD analysis project Ga0181606, IMG submission 132994) | Coastal salt marsh microbial communities from the Groves Creek Marsh, Skidaway Island, Georgia - 041412US metaG (megahit assembly) | ecosystem: Environmental > Aquatic > Marine > Intertidal zone...
GTCTGCCAGCCGCTGCGCGCTGGGGCGGCCTTCGTCATAGCCGCTGGCGCAGCCCAGCGCATTGCCGAGGCCGAACAGCAGGCCGCCCTCGATCTGCTGCAAGGCGATGTCGCGGTTGACCACCCGGCCGATGTTCACTGCCGCGTGGATACGGCTGACGCGCACGCCGCCTTCGCCTGCCGCTGCCGTAGCGATCACCGCGATGCGGCCAGTGGCATCGCCCAGCTGCATCCGGTGGCATGCCAGCCCCTGCCCGCTGCCGCGCGTGCCGCCATCCCATTCCGCCAGCCGCGCGGCACGTTGCAGGCAATCCACCAGCAGCGCATCCTGCCCCAGCATGGCGATGCGATAGCTCATCGGTTCATGCCCGCCGCGCACTGCCAGCTCATCAAGGAAGCTTTCGAGCATAAAGCAGGTCTGCCCATGGGCATTGCCGCGCATCCGCCCGGCAGCGAGAGGCAGTTCGACGGGGATGTGGTCCACTGCAAGATCGGGAATGGCATAGGGCATGTCGAGCCCCTCCACCGCCATCGGATCGCCCTCACCTTTCACCGCCTCGATCGCGGCCCAGCTGGTGTAATTGGCGAACAGGCGCTTGCCGAATTCACGCGCGGCGGGCGGCACGGCCACGCGCACACGCATGGCGTTGATGCGGCCTTCCGCCGTCAGCTGCGCGCCGATCAAACCGGCAGCGGGCGGGCGCGGATGGGCGGCCAGCTGCTCCTCGCCGCGCGCCCAGACAAGCTGCACCGGCTTGCCGATCTCGCGCGTAATCAGTGCTGCCTCTATCGCCTGGTCATGCTCCAGCCGCCGGTCAAAACTGCCGCCTGCGGGCATGGGATAGAGCACCACGTCGCCCAGCGAGAGGCCGATGGCCTTGCCTGCCGCCTCCCGCGCAGCTTCGGGGGCCTGCGTCGCCATCCACAGCTCCAGCCGCCCGTCAGACAGGCGCGCGGTGACGTTAGCGGTTTCCAGCGTGGCATGGATGGCGGGCGCAATGTCGTAGCGCAGGGCAAAGTCCGGGCTGTAGGCCGCATCGCCTTGACCGCGTTCGATAATACGCTGCGCCGTGCCGCGCCGCACGCCATTGTCCAGCGCCGCCTCCAGCCTTTCAGAGCGGACGATATTCTCCGCCGCAAAGCGCGGGTTCATGGCGGTGAGCGCCTGTTCCGCCGCCCACCAGTTGGTGGCCGCAGCCGCCAGCCAGCGCTTGCCGCGCACAATGCCCACCAGCCCGCGAATGCCAGCGGCTTTGTCCACGTCATAGCCCGTCAGTTCGGAGCGATCGCGCGGGCCGTGGCGGATCGCGGCATAGACCATGTCGGGCAAGCGCACGTCACCGGCAAACTGCCATGATCCATCGACCTTGGATGGCAGGTCCAGTCGCGGGAAAGCGATCTCGGCTGCGGCCGGCTCCTCGTCATCCCCGGCGCCCGCCATGGCCGGATCACGCGGCGGTTCGGACTTCAGCGGCGGCGGATCGGGCGGGGTGAACTCTGCCGCCTCTGCAGCCAGCTCGCCAAAGGTCAGGCGCTTCTCGCCGTGGATCACGAAACCGTTTGCGGCATCGCACTGCTCCCACGGCACGTCCCAGCGCTCGGCTGCGGCCATTTCCAGCATGGCGCGCGCCGCAGCCGCAGCCTGCCTACACGGCATTTCATATGCCGCCATGCTGAGGCCTTCGGCGGTGGCGGTAAAGCGGTTGGACTGCGCCCAGTCGCGCACGAGGTAATCGCCCGCCTCGCTCGCCAGTGCCGGAATCGAAGGCTCCCACAAGGCAGACCAGCGCGCGGCGAGCGGGAAGTTGGCATAGGCCCCGCTGACGGGGGCAGGCTCCACGCCCACCTGCCGCCAGTCCGCACCCAGTTCCATCGCCACCACCTGCGGCAGCAGCGTTGTGATGCCCTGCCCCATTTCCAGCTGCGGTACGGCGACCGTGATCACGCCGTCCTCGGCAATCTTGAGCCAGGCGTCGAAGGCAGTCTCGCCCTCCTGCGGCTTGAGCGAGCTGTCGTAATTGCGGGGGAGGAAGGACCATGCGACCAGCAGCCCGCCACCTACGGCGGCCCCTGCCAGCACATTGCGCCGCGTCAGCTTCACTTCCCGGCTCCCTCCGTCACAAGCCTAAGCCTGCCCTGCGTCCAGCCATACCGCAAGCCGCGCGGCGATTTCGGTGAAGGCCTCGCCATGTTCGCCATCATTGGCAGCGGGCGGAGTGCCGGTATCGCTGGCAACGCGGATCGCCATATTGAGCGGCACGCGGCCGAGGAAGTCATAGCCCATGGCCTGCGCTGCGCTTTCAGCCCCGCCAGCGCCGAAGGGATCGGACACTTCACCGCAATGCGGGCAGGCATAACCCGCCATGTTCTCCACAAGCCCGGCAATCGGGATCTGCGCCTGGCGGAACAGGTCAATCGCGCGGGTCGCATCGATCAGCGCAAGGTCCTGCGGGGTGGTGACGATCACCGCGCCATCAGGCTTGAACTTCTGCATCATGGTCAGCTGCACGTCGCCCGTGCCCGGCGGCAGGTCCACCAGCAGCAGCTCTGCATCGCCCCAGTCGGCTTCCATCATCTGGCCCAGCGCCTGCCCCACCATCGGCCCGCGCCACGCGATGGCCTTTCCGCCTTCGACCAGCTGCGCCATGGACAACAGCTTCACGCCGAATTCGCTCTCCACCGGGATCAGCGTGTTGCCTTCCGCTTTCGGGCGGCCACGCGCGGGATCAAGCAGCATCACCTGGCTGGGGCCATAGATATCGGCATCGACCACGCCCACCTTCTTGCCCAGCTTCGCCAGCGCCACGGCGAGGTTGGCGGTCAGCGTGCTCTTGCCGACGCCGCCCTTGCCCGAACCGACGGTGATGATGCGGCGCTTCACCTTGTCCGCCATCAGCGCCACACGCACTTCGGAAACGCCCTCGACCGCGCCGACGGATCGCTCCAGTTCGGCCTGCAATTGCGCCGCCGCGCTGCGGCCAAGGCCGCCTGCGTCAGCGATGATCGTGGCCACGCCGTCAGCGAATTTCGCTGACCGGACCATGCCGGAAAGTTCTGCGGGAATGGCTTGCTTGATTGCTTCGGTACTGCTCATGCCGCCCCTGCTAGCGACTGTTCGCGCGCCGTGCAGCGAAAATTGCACGCCCCTCCCCTGTTTTTTGCTGATTTCCTTCCTATACAGGTTAGCATGCAGAGTTCGGGCGGATTTATCGAAAGGATCGCACTGGCCATGGCCGGAAAGCGCAATCCCTGGGGCAAGCCGGTGTCCAGTGGTGGTAACGGTGGCGGAAACGACGGGGGCGATGGCCCTTCCGACGATAGCCAGCCCGGCAGCGAAGGCGGCAGCGGCGGCAACAATGACGGCCCGCGCAATCCGTGGCTTCCCGGTGGCGGCAGCGGCGGACAGGGCGATCGCCCGCGCCGTTCCGCTTCGATAGAGGATATCTTCAAGAACCGTGGCCCCGAAGGTCCACGCCGCGCTGGCGGCGGCGGTGGCGGTGGCTCCAATTTCCGCATTCCCACCCCTCCGGGCGGTGCCAACTGGTTGCCGCTGGCCGCAGCGGGCATTGCTGCCGTTTGGCTGTTCTTCTCCAGCGTGCACTTCATCCAGCCGCAGGAACGCGCCGTGGTGACATGGCTGGGCGGCCGATATTCGCATGACCTTGATCCGGGCACCAACTTCACCTTGCCTTGGCCGTTGCATGTTGTGGACGTGGAGAACGTGAGCGAGATCCGGCTGGAGCGCATTCCCGAGAGCGCGCAGGAAGAAAAGTTGATCCTCACCGCTGACCAGAACCTGGTCGACCTGTCATACCTTATCCGCTGGAACATCAAGGACCTGACGCTGTTCCGCTTCCAGCTGGCTGATCCGGAAGATACGGTGAACGAAGTGGCGGAAGCCGCGATGCGCGCAGCAATTGCCGAGCAGGATCTCGATACGGTGCTGACCGGTGAAGGCCGCGCCAATATCGAACTGAACGTGCGCACCAACATGCAGGCAGTGCTCGATGCGCTGGAATCGGGCATCGAAGTGCAGGGTATCGAAATCGAGAAGACCGACGCGCCTGCCGCCGTGATCGAGGCGTTCAATGACGTGCTGGCCGCGCGCCAGGATGCCGAGCGCGACATGAACGATGCTCGCCGTTACGAACAGCAGCAGCTCGCCCGAGCACAGGGTGAAGCCGCCGCCTTCGACAATATCTACGAGGAATACCGCCTGGCTCCGCGTGTGACGCGCCAGCGCCTCTATTACGAGACAATGGAAGCCGTGCTTTCGCAGACTGACAAGACCATCGTGGAAGCGGACGGCGTGACGCCGTATCTGCCGCTCCCCGAAATCCGCCGCCGCGCTCAGCAAAACGCGGTTCCGCAAGCACAACCTGCGGGAGGCCAGTAACATGTGGGAGAATCACAAGTTCACCATCATGGCGGTGGTCGCAGCTATCGCCGTTGGCCTGAGCACCCTTGTGGTGGTGCCCGAAACGCACCAGGGCGTGAAGATCCGCGCTGGTCAGCCGGTCTATACCATCAACCGCTTCGATCCGGCTGACCCCTATGGCCAGACCGGCGCCGGCATCTGGTACCGCATCCCGGTCTATGAGCGGGTGCAGATGGTCGATCGCCGCGTGCTCGATCTGGATATGGAACGCGAACAGGTTCTGGCCGTGGACCAGCAGCGTCTTGAAGTGGACGCCTATGCCCGCTTCCGCATCATCGATCCCGTACTGATGGTAGAAACCACCGGTGACGAGAACCGCCTGCGCACCCAGCTGGAGCCGATCCTGCGCTCCGTGCTGCGCCAGGAACTGGGCCGTCGCACCTTTGCCGACCTGCTGTCCGATGCCCGCACCACGGCGATGACCAACATCACCGCGCAGCTGGACCGTTCGGCCCGGCAATATGGCGCGCAGGTGCTGGATGTGCGCATCAAGCGTGCTGACCTGCCCGATGGCACGCCGCTGCAGGCTGCCTTCAGCCGCATGGAATCGGACAGGCTGGAAGAAGCGGAGACCATCCGCGCCGGTGGCCGCCGCGATGCCCGCATCATCCGCGCCGAAGCCGATGCCCAGGCAGCGCGCATCTATGCCGATGCCTATAACAAGGACCCGGAGTTTTACGATTTCTACCGCGCCATGCAGTCCTATCGTTCGGCCTTCGAAACCGGCGCCGGCGAAAGCGCGATCATCATGAGCCCCGACAACGAGTACCTGAGGCAATTCCGCGGACGCTGATAGCGAAATGATTGAAGGGAACGACTGACTACATTTGTCGTTCAAAACCTGTTCAGGCACGTCTGGCAGGTTTGCAACCTCGGGACCCAAGCCATTGCTGCCACCCTCTTTGCGGAGGCGGCGGAGAACACGAAACAAGAGGATGAACAAGGACGTGAAGCCAGTGCGATATTCTTACGGCATCACCTCGGCCCTGCTCGCCGGCGGGGCCGCCATCAGCCTGATTACCGGTTTTCCGGCAGGCGCTCAGGTAGCTCAGAACCATGAAATGCAGATCGCTGACGCGGTGCCCGTTGCCGGCGCGCCAGCCAGCTTTGCCGAGCTGACGCAGGCGTTGATGCCTGCCGTGGTGGGCATCTCGACCCGCCAGAGCCTGACCATCGAGGGGCGCGGCGGTTCGTCCGTCACCCGCGAGGGCCAGTCGCTCGGCTCGGGCTTCATCGTCTCGGCCGATGGCTACATCGTCACCAACAACCACGTGGTGCGGCCCGATGGACGGCTGACGCTGGAAGAAGTGACGGTACAGCTCTCCAACGGCGAGGAATACGAGGCCGAACTGGTCGGCACCGATCCCGACAGCGACATCGCCGTGCTGAAGATCACCCGCGGCGATGCCTTCCCCTTCGTCCACATGGGCGGCGCAACCGAAGCGCGCGTGGGTGACTGGGTGATCGCCATCGGCAACCCCTATGGCCTTGACGGCACGGTTACCGCCGGCATCATTTCCGCCACTGACCGCACCACCGGGCGCCGCGGCGCGTTCGACCGCTTCATCCAGACCGATGCCAGCATCAATTCCGGCAATTCGGGCGGTCCGCTGTTCGACATGCGCGGCAACGTGATCGGCATCAACAACAACATCATCTCTCCCACGGGCGGCAATGTCGGAATCGGCTTTGCGATCCCTGCCAATGTCGCGGCTCCTGTCGTCGAGGCACTGATGAATGGCGAGGAGCTGCAGCGCGGCTATCTCGGCGTGCAGATCGTGCCGGTGGATGAAGACTTTGCCGATGCGCTGGGCATCCCGGAAAACAGCGGCGAGCTGATACAGGGCGTGCAGCCGGGCGAAGCCGCCGAGAAGGCCGGTCTGAAGGCCGGCGACGTGGTCGTATCCGTGAACGGCCAGGCCGTGACGCGGGACGAGAGCCTCTCCTACATCGTCTCCAACATCGCGCCGGGCACGCGCGTGCCAGTGGAGTTCATCCGCGATGGCGAGCGTGACCGCGTTACGCTGACCGTGGGCCGCCGCCCCAGCCGCGAGGAGATGGAAGCGCAGCAGTTCAACCCCGATGCGGAAGAACCCGAACCGCCGCAGTCCGAGAAGGAAAGCGCGCTGATCGAGAACGTGCTGGGCCTGCGGGTGCGCGAGATCGATCCGATCATCGCGCGCCAGCTGGGCAATGCGGACTATGAAGGCCTGGTGATCCTGGCAGTCGACAGCAATGCCGATGCAGCCCGCAAGGGCCTGTCACGCGGCATGGTGATCGAGACCGCCAACTACCAGCCGGTGCTGACACAGGCAGACCTCGAAGCCCAGATCCGCGCCGTCCGCGAGGATGGCCGCGACGCCATCCTGATGCGCGTGAACCCGCGCAACCAGCCGTCGCGCATTGTTGCCATCCGCCTGCGCAACGGCGACTGACAACTACGCAAGACAGACCAGCCGATGCGCTGGCCTACGACAAGAGAAAGGGCCGCTTCCCGAAATGGGGGAGCGGCCCTTCTCTTTGGCTTGCCTTCACTGACAGATCACGGAGCGCCCTTTGGCGGGTCTGCCCCCCGCCGCACCGTCACATTACCGGGCGCACCATCTCCCGGCAGCGCGCCGCCGGTCGCCCGTTCGAGGAAGTCATCATCCGCAGCCTGCGGCGGAGCGGGCAGACCCATGGTGTCTACCGTATTGCCCTGGACCGACGAACCCTGGCGCGTGCTGCCGGGGCGCGGTGCATCGCCTGATCTCTGGTCACCATCGCCATAGGAGGCGCCACCCGGCTCGATCAGATTGCCCTGCTCGTCGATGTAGAAATAATCGCCCGGATCACCGTAATAGAACTCGTCATCGGGCTCCAGCTGCCATTCGGGCAGTTGCAGGTCGGTATCGAACTCCTCTTCCGGACGGTCCTTCACGGCGTAGCGCATGAAATCGGCAAAGGCGCGCGCAGGTGCAGTGCCGCCCTGCAGGCCAGCCACGCTGGCATTGTCATCGCGGCCCATCCACACGCCGGTGGTGATGCCGCTGGAGAAGCCCACGAAATAGCCATCCTTGTAGTCGCTGGTGGTGCCGGTCTTGCCTGCCACCGGCCTGCCGATCTGCGCCGCGCGGCCAGTGCCGGTGTTGACCGCCGTCTGCAGCAGGTCGGTGATCCCGGCGGCGACATAGTCCGGCACCAGCGAATAGCTGCGCGGTTCCTGCCGCTTGTAGAGCTCCTCGCCATCCGCCGTGGTAACGCGGATGATGCCGTAAGGCTCGACCGAATGGCCACGGGCGGACACTGCCGCAAAGGCGCGAGTCATGTCGATCAGGCGCACCTCGTTCGTGCCAAGCACCATCGAGGGGTAGGTTGAAATCTCCGAGGTGATGCCAAAGCGACGCGCCATGTTGGCAACGTTGGAAAAGCCCACTTCATTGCCAAGCTGCGCTGCCACCGTATTGACCGAATAGGCAAAGGCGGTGCGCACGTCGATGTCGCCGGTGAAGCGCCCGTTGGAATTGCGCGGGCTCCAGCCGTCGATAGTCACCGGCCCGTCCTTCACGGGCGAACTGGGCACATATCCCGCTTCAAGCGCGGCAAGATAAACGAACAGCTTCCACGACGAGCCCGGCTGGCGCAGCGCAGTTACCGCGCGGTTGTAATTGCTGGAAACATAATCGGTGCCGCCGACCATGGCGAGGATCGCCCCGTCGCGGTCCAGGCTGACGAGCGCACCCTGCGTATCGCTGCCCGGCACGTTGGACTGGATGGCCGTGGTCGCTGCCGCCTGCATCCCGGTATCGATGGTGGTCCACACCTCGATCGGCTCGAAGGTGTCGCCGGCCAGCAGCAGATCGAGCTGCGGCAGCACGTAATCGGTGAAATAGCGGATCGAGTTCTGGCCAGATTCCTCGCGCAGCTTCACCGCATCGACATCAACCTGCCGCGCCAGCGACGGGTCGAGATCGCCATAGGCGACCATCTGGCCCACCACCACGTTCGCGCGGCTGACCGCAGCATCGATATCGGCAGTGGGGGAATAGCGGCTGGGCGCCTTCACCAGCCCGGCGATGATCGCGGCTTCCTCCAGGCTCAGCTCGCGGGCGGAATGGCTGAAGAACTTGCGGCTGGCGGAATCGATGCCATAGGCGCCGCCGCCGAAATAGACCTTGTTCAGGTACAGCTCGAGGATCTGCTCCTTCGAGAAATTGTATTCCAGCGCCATCGCCAGCACCGCCTCGTTGATCTTGCGATCCAGCGAGCGGTTGGAATTGAGGAAGATGTTGCGCGCCAGCTGCTGGGTGATGGTGGAGGTGGCGGAAACCTGCCGGTCCTCGCTGAAGGCGTTGTAGACCGCGCGAGCCAGACCCAGCGGATCGATGCCGAAATGCGAATAGAAGCGGTGGTCCTCCACGCTGACCATCGCCTGCTTCATCACGGCCGGGATTTCATCATCATGCAGCCATTCGCCGTAGGAAAGGCCGAGCGAGACGATCTCCGTCCCGTCGCGCGCACGTACGATGATCGATTGGCCGGTCTGGCTGGACATCAGCGCGGAATAGGACGGCATGTCGCGCGCGGCGAAGAACACCGCCGTGCCGAGCGCGATGGCACCGAGGATGCCGACCGCAACGCCGGCCATGAACAGGCGCTTGAACCACAGCCAGAACACGGCCTTCCAGCCGCGTTTAGCAGCCGGTGCGGACTGCTTCGTTCGCGATGATCTGGAGCGCGAGCCCCTTTTACCTGCCATCTGGCCCCTTCCGACCCGTCAGCCGCGCAGCACAGGGAAGGCTGTGCGAGCAGTCACTATATCCCAATCTGCCATGCATAGGACAAACGTAACGCAGCGTGAACGCCGCAGGTTACCGGTGCGGTCACTTATCCTCTGCCAATTGGCCAAATGTTCGTCAGAAGCGGTGACGCTCAGCTGTTCACGTCGGCATAGCTGCGCGGCGCGGGCAGGCCTTCCATCTTGTCTGCCAGCAGCGGGGCGAAGCTGGGGCGGCTCTTCATCACGCGATACCAGCCATGCGCCTCGTCGTGCCCGCTCCAGTCGAGCCCGCCGAGATAGTCGATCACGGAAAGCTGCGCGGCGGCGGCAAAATCGGCAAGGCTGAGCTGGCTGCCCGCGAGCCATTTGCGTGAGCCGACGAGCCAGTCGAGGTAATCGAGATGTTCGTGCGCCAGCCGCATCGCGCTGCGCAGCACGCCGGAATCGGGCGCGGCACGCAGCACCAGCCGCTTCTTCAGCTTTTCGTGCAGCAGCGGGTGAGTGACATCGGCATAGAAGATCTGGTCGAACAGGGCGACAAGGCGGCGGATCTCGGCCCGCTGTACCGCGCTGCCCAGCACCAGAGGGCGGCGGTCCACCGTCTCTTCCAGATATTCGCAGATCGCCTGGCTATCGACCAGCGTGATGCGCGCGCCCTTGTCATGCAGCACCGGCACGCGGCCTGCGGGATTGAGCTGATAGAAATCGTCAGGCGCATCCCACGGGTACAGGCTGACCGGATCGAAGCCCACTTCCTTCTCGCTCAGCGCGAGTCGGGTCTTGCGCGAAAAAGGGCAGAGAGGGAAATGATAGAGCGTCCACATGCTGTCCCGATCTTGCCGCAAGCACGGTCTGACTACAATCCTGATTGGTCAAGAAGTTGCAGACATGCGGGCATTACCCGCGGCAGGTCACCATTGTCCCAGATATCCTGCGCCTCTTGCGAAAGCTGCGCCTCGATCTGTTCGAAGGTCAATCCGGCCTCGTCCATCACCCGCGCACTGGCCTGCACGAAGAATTCCTTGCCGCGATCTTCCAGCGGCGGAAATTGCTGTGCCTGCGGGTTGCCGTTTTCCTGGCCGAAGGCGACCAGCGCAAACGCTGCCGAACAGCGCACCAGCATGCGGTGCTCAAGGCTGAGGCGAATGGGGCCCGCCTCTTGCGCGGCGAGCGGCGCAGCGCAGGAAATGATCGCGGCGGACAGGATGGCAAGGCGTTTCATGCCTCGCCCGCTAGTCCGCCGCGCATGAACAGCACCTTCACCCGATCGCTTTTTCCGCCGCCGCGTCCATCGCCAGCACCGGATTGACCGTGCCGCTGTCGCGCCCTTCGAGGAATTCATTGCGGATGTTGCGGTAGTAGAACTTCCATTCGCCATCGACGCGCTTCAGCTGGTCTTCGTAGATGCCGTAGGTGCCCATCAGGATGGTCTTGCGCCCGGCTGCGTTGCGCTCGCCGCCATTGTCGAATTCGAACCAGAAACCGGTGTGCCAGGCCAGGTCGCCCTCGACGCGGATGGTCGAATGGCACAACACGTGGCGCAGCAACGACGGCTCGCCATCAATGTCGGTAAACATCTTGCCGACGCGTTCCTTGAAGGCCTTCGATTCGGCGCGGATGTTCTCGCGGCCGGTGATGATCCCGGTGGCGTAGTCGAGCGTGCCATCCTCGCAGAAGGTGTCGGCGTAAGTATCGAAATCGTTGTAATCCATCGCCATAAGGTAGCGCGCCATCAGGTCTTCGATCTCGGCACGGTCCTGGGCGTAATTTTCCGGATATTTCACTGTGTTTCCTCTCCTGGTCAGAGCCAATTCCGCATCTGCGACAAATGGCGACAGCTGTTTGACCTGCATCATTCACTAGCGATGCAATCCGGGCAAGAGCAAGCGGGCGCAGGCCTGCCTGTCGCCAACTACAGCAATTGACAGGAAGAGGACCGGCCCATGGCAATTGCCCCAGTCGCCAATTTGGCATCCGAGCAAGACAGCACCGCCGCCACCAAAGCGGCACCGGTTTTGCCCTGGCCATCGGAGCGCGCCGGTTCA
>Ga0181606_10004808_pt1 | contig 11237 bp, 9 predicted proteins | sample 041ome_10_FD_132994 | JGI IMG/M metagenome (GOLD analysis project Ga0181606, IMG submission 132994) | Coastal salt marsh microbial communities from the Groves Creek Marsh, Skidaway Island, Georgia - 041412US metaG (megahit assembly) | ecosystem: Environmental > Aquatic > Marine > Intertidal zone...
GTGGTTGTAATTCATTCAAAGGGAGCGATGCGCTGAGCGGGCCCAACATCCTAACGCGATTATCTGTGGCGAAGTCAGCAATTTTGCTGACGTTAATTGGTATGTGGGTGCAGGCGCTGGTGCGTGCCTTTTGGCCGTTTGCATCGATTTTGTGTGTGGGTGTGGGGCTTGCGCTGCTTGGCGTGTTCGATGGGCTAAGCGTGGATGCGATCTGGTTTGTCGGGCTTGGCATACTGTCAGCCTGTGGCGTGGGCTTTGTGTATGGGTGTTTGCGCTTTGTGCGACCGTCGTTGATGATGGCGATTGAACAGCTGGATCAAACACACCGCCATCATCCGCTTTCTGTTCTTTTGGAACAAGATTTTGCCAGATCACAAATGGGCGCGGATCCGCAGGTTGCGTATTTGTGGCAGCAGCATAAAGACAGAATGCAACAAGATGCTGCCACGCTGCGTCCGATCATGCCACGCATTGATATCTCAGACCAAGACACATTTGGACTGCATTACAGTGCATTGTTGGTTCTGGTATTGGGGGTTCTTTTTGGATCGATAGATCGGATCAGTTCCGTCGGGTCGATTGATCAAGGCGCGCCTGATATCGCTGGCGTGGTGCCTTGGGAAATTTGGATTACGCCACCAGAGTACAGCAAACGCCCCACCTTGTATTTGAATGACCTACGCGATCGCGACCGTTTGGGTGTTCTGCCCCATAGTCTGGTTCAAATTCGCCTATATGGACAGCCGGGCGACTATCTGGTCGAAGAAACGGTATCCGAACGGACCCAAGACGCGCCAACAGCCTCTGCATCTGTGCAAGAATTCTGGATTGAAACCCAAGGAACACTGGCTATTTCTGGCGATAATGGGGCGCGTTGGACCATCAGTTTGGACCAAGATGCCGCGCCCAGTGTGACAATCAATGGCGGGTTTGAAACCGAATTTTTTGGTCAAAGCCAGCTGTCTTTCACAGCGCAAGATGATTTCCAAGTCACTGAGGTCAGTGCGCAGGTGATGCTTGATCTGGACCGCGTTGAGCGTGAATTTGGGTTAAGCGCTGTGCCAGATTTGGATCAAAGCAAAGCTTTTGACCTTCCCTTGCCGATCACGGGGCGGTCGCAGGCGTTTGATGAAATCTGGACCGAAGATTTCTCAAAAGAGCCTATGCTGTATCTGCCCATTGTGGTGACACTCTCTGCGACGGATGCATTGGGTCAGATAGGACATGCCGTTTTGACGGATGTTGTTTTGCCAGGACGAAAGTTCTTTGACCCAGTGGCGGCGTCTTTGATTGAAATGCGGCGCGATTTGTTGTGGTCTTTGGAAAATGGTGATCGTGTGTCGCGCATGCTGCGCGCGGTTAGTTATGCGCCAGCTGGGGCCTTTCGATCTGAAACAGATTATTTACGGCTGCGCACCATTTTGCGCCAACTTGAGATGTATCAAGCCCCTGACCTATTGCGTGCTAAGCGGGTTGAATTGGCGGACGCGCTTTGGGATCTTGCACTGTCCATAGAAGAGGGGGATGTCAATGACGCGCTGGAACGTATGCGCCAAGCACAAGAACGTTTATCCCAAGCGATGCGCGATGGCGCGTCGCAGCCCGAAATTGAAAAATTGATGCAAGAGTTACGGCAAGCGAACGAAAATTACATTCGTCAATTGCGCCAACAGGCAGAGCGCGATCAGACACGACAAAATCAAGATTTGGCGCAAAATTCCCCACAAGACCAAATGCAGATGAACCAATCCGATTTGGATAAAATGATGGACCGCATCCAAGAGTTGATGGAACAGGGCCGCATGGCCGAGGCCCAGCAAGCCCTAGAGGAATTGCAGCGCATGATGGAAAATATGCAAGTGGCACAGGGCGAAAATGGCGAAGGGGGACAATCCGATGCGTTAGATCAGCTGTCCCAAACCCTGCGAGATCAGCAAAATTTATCAGACGACGCCTTTCGTCAATTGCAGCAATCCCAACCCCAAGACGGGGAAAATGGCAACCAAACTTCGCCTGACTTGGCGGATCGTCAGGGGCAATTGCGCCAGAAATTGGAACAAGACCGCCAATCCCTGCCTGACGTTGAGGGGGATTTAGGTTCGCGCGCTGAACGGTCTTTTGAACAAGCGGAACGTGCGATGCGGCAAGCCGAGGACGCCTTGCGTCAGGGTGATCTTGACGGGGCAATCGACAAGCAAGCTCAAGCAATGGATGCCTTGCGCAACGGGATCAACGAGATGGATCGTGCTATGGCTGAGGCGCAAAACCCTGAACAAGGCCAAGGCATGGCCCAAGATCAAGACGGGGAAAATGCAAAAGATCCGCTGGGGCGCCCCCAAGGGCGTGATGGGAACGCCGGCACAGCAGAGGCTGGAAAAATCACCGAGGATGTCGCACGCCAGGCCGAAGCATTGCTAGACGAAATTCGGCGCCGCGCCGGTGAGATTGAACGCCCGGATCCAGAACGCAATTATCTAAAACGTCTGTTAGACCTGTTTTGATTTAGCCCGCACGTGCTTTGTTTGCCTGATCTTCGAGCCAAATCATTGCCTCTTTGGTCCAGGCGTCCAATATGCCGCGTGTCACATCGACCCAAGCGACATAGCTGTCCATATATGGGGCCAATGCGGGGAGTTGGGCGGAAATCAACGTCGCATATAAATACACCCAAACAGCGGCTGCCAACAGAATAAGCGCAAGTAAAAAGCCAGAGCGCGCATTGCGATTGCTGGCCGTTGTGTCAGGTGTGGCATTTCGATTTTGTGCATCGCCGCCGCCGTTGCGCAGGGTTGAATTGATTTCCTCAATATCAGGCAACAGATCGCGACGATGGAATTCGGGGTCCTTCGCACCCTCGTTATAGAGATCGTCTAGATCATTCAGATCTGATCCCATATAGCCAGATTGCCGGCGTCTCGCGGCATCATCGGCGGGTTGGTTATAATCCAATCCCAAATCGCCTTGTGTTTCAACCGGATCTGCGGCGCGGGCCCTCTTTTCACGTTCGGCCTCTTCGCGCAGCACTGAGGCCACGGCACTGTCTAATTGACGTTTAGGCCGTGTCGGGGTGACGGCAAGCGGGGGCGTGTCGTCCTGATCCAGACTAAAGTCATCTTCTAATGCCTTATCCAGTTCACGTTCAAAATCATCTAGGGCTGAATGCTCTTGTTCGTCAGCGGCTGCCGCATTGGGTTCTGGGGGGGCCACACTAACTGTGTCGGCAATGACCGAAACAGGGTCTAAATCGGGCGCGGGTCCGATTGGGTCCTGAAACCACGTGTGGCTACAGTTTGAACATTGAACATCACGTCCAGATGGCGGAATGACATCCGCCGGCACCTCGTATTGTGCCGTGCAATTTGGACATATTAGCCGCATGAATTCCCCGTCCTTGGCATTCGCCATATTTTCGCCTAGACACACATTAGAAATTTCATCGCCGCGTGGAAAGTGCTATTTGGATAAAAAACTGGCGTTTGCGGTCAAAACGGTGCTACGGCACAACACAGCGGTCTAATAAGTCGGAAGAAACAGTGTGATCGATTTGGAAAATGTCGCCTATAGCTATGGTGGCGGCGAGCTTTTATCAGAAATGAGCCTTTCGATAGCATCGGGGGCATTTTATTTTCTAACGGGGCCATCAGGCGCTGGTAAAACGACGTTTTTGAAATTGTGCTATGGCGCATTGGTGCCGACTGCTGGGCAAATTCGTATTTTTGGCAACGATGTGCGGGGCATGTCGCGTGACGAAGTTGCGCTGACACGGCGGCGTATTGGAGTTGTACATCAAGATTGTCAATTTATCGATCACATGAGCATGCTGGATAATATCGCATTGCCCTTGGCCGTATCTGGTAACAATACCCTCGCCGAAGATGCCAATCTGAAAGAATTGCTCGCGTGGGTTGGATTAAGCCATCGTGCCAAAGCCTTTCCACCCGAATTGTCAGGTGGTGAACGTCAGCGTGCCGCACTTGCGCGCGCTATTATTATGTCGCCCGATGTTATCTTGGCCGATGAACCCACGGGCAACGTAGATTGGGAAATGTCTGAACGTCTGTTGCAGTTGTTGTTAGAACTAAATCGCATGGGAAAAACAGTCCTAATTGCAAGCCATGATCTGAGCTTGATCCGTTCGGCCAAATCACAGGTGCAAGCACGCGTTTTGCGGATTTCGAACCGCAGACTTCAACTGGCAGGAGCGAATTTGTGATGAACTCTTTGCATGGCTTGCTTGAGGTGTTGCGTGCCGATCATCATCGCGATCGCGTTGTGCCTGCGACGGGCTTTACGGCGACGCTTACGACCTTGACCGCAGCTGCGATGGCCTTTTTGATAGTATTTGCTTTGTCATTATCTTTTGCTGCAGATCGTTTGGCTGCGCGCTGGGCGACCGCCCTCGAAGGGACGGCCACAATTCGCATATCGGCCCCTCAGGATCAATTGGCCAACCAGGTTGAACGTAGTTTGGCGATTTTGTCAGAAACAGCAGGGATCGAAACGGCGCGTGCACTGAATATCGAAGAACAACAGGCGCTGCTTGCACCTTGGTTTGGCCCCGATATTCCCTTGGCGGATTTGCCTGTTCCAAAACTTATCGCGATTACGGAAATGGATGGCGGCTTTGACGCACAGGGTTTACGCTTGCGCCTTGCTGCCGAAGTTCCAGGCGCTGTCTTGGACGATCACATGCGTTGGCGTAAACCTTTGGTGCGCGCGGCGCAGCGATTGACGCTGTTGGGGGCGTTTTCAATCTTGATCATAGCATTGACCAGTGGGGCAATGGTGATGCTTGCGGCCCGCGCAGCTTTGGCCGCCAACGCGCAGGTGATTGCTGTTCTGCGGCTGATTGGTGCGACAGATACCTATATCGTGGCGGCCTTTGTCCGTCGATTTGCGATGCGGACTTTTGTCGGATCGTGCCTTGGCGTTGTTGGGGGTGGGTTGATTTTGTTATTCTTGCCATCTGAAACAACGACTGCGTCCATATTGACGGGCTTGCGCTTGCAAGGTGTTGATTGGATTTGGCTTTTCATAATTCCACCGGCGCTGGCCGCCGTGGCCTTCATTGCAACCAGATTTGCTGCAAATCGCGTCTTAGGGGAACTGTCTTAATGGCCTATGCAATTCAATGGATCAGATCTTTGATCTTTACGATACAGATGTATGTCATGTTGTTGGTCATTGGGTTAGGGGGTCTGCCATTTGCTTTGTTTAACCGCAAATATGTTTACAAGACAGTGCATGCCTATTGTAACTGGGTGATGTGGACCGCCAGCTGGATGGTCGGCCTGAAAACCGAATTCCGTGGTGAGGTTCCAGACGAAGAAATTCTGATTGCGGGCAAGCATATGGGATTTCTGGACATTTTGATGATCGCCTCAAAAGCAAAGCGGCCGAAATACATTATGAAAGCTTCTTTGAAATATGTGCCAATCATTGGTCTTTACGGCAAACTTACAGGCAGTGTGCCGGTTAATCGCGGTCAGCGGTCGAAAGCCATTCGCAGTATGATGGCAGCCGTCAGCGCCGGTGATGCGCCCGCGGGTCAATTAGTCATTTTCCCCCAAGGGACCCGCGTCGCACCGAGTGAAAAGAAACCCTACAAAGTTGGTGTCTTCGTCCTCTACGAAGAAACCGGTCAACGGGTGTTGCCCGCGGCCTGTAATGTTGGCGTCTTTTGGAAACGCTTGGGCATTTATAAAAAACCAGGGGTTGCGGTCGTCGAATTTTTGCCGATGATCGAACCAGGATTGCCGCGCGACGAATTTTTACAGACTTTAGGTGACACCATTGAAACCGCGTCAGACAGATTGATGAAAGATGCCGGATTTAACCCAGATCACATTTCTTGAAACCGAAGACGATTTGGCCATCCTTTACGGGGCGCCCAATCCTGTTTCCATTGAAAAAGTGATGCCTGTCGTCACCCCGCTATACGAAAAATGGATCAATGCGTCGCGGTTTTGCGTTTTGGGCACATATGCCAATGACCGTGTTGATCTAAGCCCGCGCGGCGATGATGGACCCGTAGTTCATGTGTTGGACCCATCCCATATCGCAATCCCCGATTGGCGTGGCAACAACCTTCTGGACAGTCTACGCAATATCATGCGCGACGGCGCGGTGTCTTTGATGTTTATGGCTGTTGGGTCAACGAATGCTGTGCGTGTTGTGGGTGATGCCAGGTTATCTGCCGATCCCCAATTGTGCGATCAGTTTCGCAAGGGCCGCCACGTGCCAAAGATTGTGATTATCGTGCGCGTCAACGAAGTGTATTCCCAATATGGGCGCGCCATTTTGCGCGCGGGCTTGTGGAATACTGCGCCAACGCCGGATGTGCCCACAATCGGTGATTTGATGGTCGAGGCAAAGAATGGTGATTTTGACGGTCCCGCCTATTATGCCGATTGGGGCACGCGGGCCAGCACAACATTATGGAGTGATTGAATGCCTGCGTTAAACCCGACGGATTATTATTGCGACATCGTTTGGTTGGGGCAGGTCTATGATCCGGCATCTGGGATCCAATCTACACCAATTGATGTCATGACCCTTGGCTTTGCCGGCCCTAACGGCGAGGCACATGGCGGCCTGACCCGGCCGTCCTGTTCCCGTGTTCTGTCCCAGCACCCGCGCGGCACGGAAATTCGCAATGTGCGCCAGCTGTCAATTGTATCCCAAGAGGAATTGGATAAGATTGCCGACAAAATCGGGTTGCGCGCGATCGACCCCGCGTGGTTGGGGGCGTCTATGGTGGTGCGTGGCATTCCCGATTTTACACATGTGCCGCCATCCAGCCGATTGCAGGTAGAGAATGGGACAACGATCGCCATAGATATGCAAAATCGTCCCTGTCATTTACCCGCCAAAGTCATCAGTGCAGTATCCGAAACCGCGGCCAAGGCGTTCAAAACCGCGGCCATGGGGCGGCGTGGCGTCACCGCATGGGTCGAACGACCAGGTGCCTTGGCGATCGGGAATCGTATGCGATTGCATATTCCCGATCAACGTGCGTGGTCGGAAAACAATTTCGGATTGGACGCATTGCGTTTCTGATCCGAAACTTTCCCGCGACATCCCGCCGCAACGAGCGTGAGATATGTCGGATTTGCGGCTTTGCCTGTGTCGCGAACGGGATATACCGCACTCAGAGAACTTGCCCAAATCGGGCCACAGGGGACGTAATCCATGAGCTATAAGTCTGACATCGAAATCGCACGCGAAGCGAACAAAAAACCGATCCAAGAGATCGGTGCAAAGCTGGGCATCCCCAGTGAACATCTTTTGCCTTATGGCCATGACAAAGCCAAAGTCAGCCAAGATTTCATCAATTCCGTCCAAGGCAACAAAAACGGCAAATTGATCCTTGTGACCGCGATCAACCCGACACCAGCGGGCGAAGGAAAGACCACCACAACCGTCGGTTTGGGCGATGGTTTGAACCGCATTGGCAAAAAAGCCGCCGTTTGTATCCGCGAAGCATCCCTTGGCCCATGTTTCGGCATGAAGGGCGGCGCCGCAGGCGGTGGGTATGCCCAAGTTGTCCCGATGGAGGAAATGAACCTGCATTTCACAGGCGATTTCCATGCAATCACATCCGCGCACAACCTGTTGTCCGCCATGATCGACAACCACATTTACTGGGGCAACAAATTGGAAATCGACGAACGCCGCGTTGTATGGCGTCGCGTGATGGACATGAACGACCGCGCGCTGCGCGACATGGTGACGTCGCTCGGTGGCGTTTCCAACGGCTTCCCCCGTCAAACAGGGTTTGACATTACTGTTGCGTCCGAAGTTATGGCAATCTTGTGCCTTGCAACCGATTTGAAAGACTTGCAAAAACGTTTGGGTGACATCATCGTGGCGTATCGCCGTGACAAAATACCGATCTATTGCCGCGACATCAAAGCAGACGGCGCAATGACCGTGTTGTTGAAAGACGCGATGCAGCCAAACCTTGTGCAAACTTTGGAAAACAACCCCGCGTTTGTGCATGGTGGCCCATTTGCGAACATCGCGCATGGCTGTAACTCGGTCATGGCGACAACAACCGCGTTGAAAATTGCCGATTACGTGGTGACCGAGGCGGGCTTTGGCGCCGACCTTGGGGCCGAAAAATTCATGAACATCAAATGCCGCAAGGCGGGGCTTGCCCCATCTGCCGTTGTTGTTGTGGCAACCGTGCGTGCGATGAAAATGAACGGTGGCGTGGCCAAGGCCGATTTGGGCGCTGAAAACGTTGATGCGGTCAAAAAGGGCTGTCCAAACTTGGGTCGCCATATCGAAAACGTCAAATCCTTCGGCGTGCCCGTGGTCGTTGCGATCAACCACTTTGTCACGGACACAGACGCGGAAATCCAAGCGGTAAAAGATTACGTTGCCTATATGGGGTCAGAAGCGATTTTGTGCCAACACTGGGCCAAAGGGTCAGAGGGTACCGAAGAATTGGCAACACGTATCGCGGAAATCGCCGATGCGGATATGGCAAACTTTGCACCGCTTTATTCCGACGACCTAAGCTTGTTCGAGAAAATCGAAACAATCGCAAAACGTATCTATCGCGCGGACGAAGTGTTGGCCGACGCGAAAATCCGCAGCCAGTTGAAAGAATGGGAAGCGGCAGGATACGGCCATTTGCCCGTCTGTATGGCGAAAACACAGTATAGCTTTACGACAGATCCAAACCGTCGCGGCGCACCCACAGGGCATTCTGTGCCCGTGCGTGAAGTGCGCCTCAGCGCGGGTGCTGGGTTCGTTGTGGTTATCTGCGGTGAGATTATGACAATGCCAGGTCTGCCGTCGGTTCCTGCGTCGGAAACCATCATGCTAAACGAGATGGGCCAAATCGAAGGCTTGTTCTAAACATATTTGGGGCGCTCAGCTTGAGCGCCCTTTTTCATAAGAAGTTAAGAAAGTTCTGGAAATGATAGCAACCGTAATCGATGGCAAAGCCTTTGCCGCAAATGTCCGTGGCCAAGTGGCAGAACATGTTGCCCGCCTAAAAGAGGTGCATGGCATTACCCCAGGCTTGGCGGTTGTTTTGGTGGGCGAAGACCCCGCAAGCCAGGTTTATGTGCGCTCAAAAGGCAAGCAAACCGTCGAAGTCGGCATGAATTCCTATGAACACAAATTGCCCGCCGACACAGCCGAGGCAGATTTGCTGGCGGTGATTGATCAATTGAACACGGATCCTGCAGTGCATGGGATCTTGGTGCAGCTGCCGTTGCCAAAACATCTGAACGAAGATCTTGTGATGAATTCCATTTCGCCCGCCAAGGACGTGGATGGTTTTCACATTTCAAACGTTGGGCTGTTGGGGACAGGTCAAAAATCCATGGTGCCGTGTACGCCATTGGGCTGTTTGATGTTGCTGCGCGATTATCACGGGTCCTTGTCTGGCATGAACGCGGTTGTGATTGGTCGATCAAACATCGTCGGAAAACCCATGGCGCAACTGTTGCTGGGCGACAGCTGTACCGTGACGATTGCGCATTCGCGGACCAAAGACCTGCCCGAGGTCGTGCGCCGCGCCGATATCGTCGTCGCCGCTGTTGGCCGGCCTCAAATGGTTGTTGGCGATTGGATCAAACCAGGGGCCACCGTCATCGACGTGGGCATCAACCGTATCGAAAAACCCGAAGGCGGCACGCGTCTGGTGGGTGATTGCGATTACGCGTCCTGCGCCGATGTAGCAGGTGCCATTACCCCAGTTCCCGGCGGCGTTGGTCCCATGACCATCGCGTGTTTGTTGGCCAACACCCTGACCGCCTGCTGTCGGTCAAACGGCCTGCCCGAACCTGATGGTCTTACGGCCTAGTCTGCCCTTCATCTGTTTGATCATCCGCGCTCTTCGGCCTTTGCACTGTAAAGGCCGAATGGCCTTCGGGCCGAGGATATTTTTCGACAGAAAATGAACCATGTGCCTTTTGTGAAATATCGGTGGAAAATACCGACGTAATACCGACGTGATACAGATGGCTGTTTTAGCCCCGCGGCATCGGGATCGCGCGCGCGGCTTTTCCGGTAAGGATAGCCACGGCATCAGGGCGCATCAGACCGCTTAGCACGGGGGCCTTTGTCGATAGGCCCCCTGTAAACGTTCCGTAAGCGGGCATGATGACGCGGTCCATGTCGATTAAGAAACACGGGCGTGAAATGCCGCGGCCTTGCAGGCTAAGCTGAGCTTTGGGATGGTAATGGCCCGAGATTTCGCCATTCGCCTCGTGTTTTGCTTCGTGTCGAAAAATCAAAGGAGGAGACGGTAATTCAGCAAGGTGTGTGCCGCCTAAATCGACAGGACCGGGATCGTGGTTGCCCGTGATCCATATCCAGCGACGCCCAGCTTGTAGGCGTGTGATCCATAGCTTTTCTTGTTCGGCTAGGTTTGCTTGTGCGTCGTTGTCGTCAAAGCTGTCACCGAGACAAATCACTGTATGCGCTTGGGTACGCGTTAAATCTGCTTCAAGGCGAAACAGGGTGTCGCGCGTTTCATAGGGGGGGAGGTTTGGTCCCCCAAGTCGAGCGATGCGATCTGATTTGCCAAAATGCAGGTCAGAAACAATCAATGTCCTCTTTTCAACCCACCAAAGCCCACCAGATGGTAGGGCGATCAGCGCAGCACCTGAGAGTGTAAAAGAATATCCATTCATGAGATTACAGGGCCAGAAAACAAAGGGGGGTACAAGATCAAATCTGAACACCTGCTGCATGCATGAGGGCTGACGCCTCTGCGTCTAACAATCGTTCGACCGCGTCGCCTTGGATTGCAATACGTCCGACTTCAATCAAGAGTGGTGCAGCAAAGGGGGAAACATGTGGCAATTTCAGATGGTCAATGCGATCTTCAACCCGATCAAGCATGGCACGGATCCGTCCAAAATCCACCAAGCCAGAAAGGGCCTCTGTCCGTGCCACGCGCATCAAAAGGTGGTCTAGGTCATATTTCTGCAAGGTATCGTATAAGATATCTGAAGAAAACGAAGCTTGCCGACCAGATTTCCGATGTCCGGGCAGGTTTCGTTCGATCAGGCCAGCGATTGTTGCCACTGCGCGAAAGCTTTGTTTCATCACCGCATTTGTGCCTAACCAGTGGTCAAACCCATGATACAGCTGATTTTTGTCAAACAACGTCTCTGGGGTGTCTATGGGTTCAAGAACCCAGACCAGTGTTGCGTAATCTGTGGCGACAAACCCAAGGGGCGCTTTGCCCAGTTCCTCTAATCGGTTTGTCA
>Ga0181606_10004813_pt1 | contig 11233 bp, 8 predicted proteins | sample 041ome_10_FD_132994 | JGI IMG/M metagenome (GOLD analysis project Ga0181606, IMG submission 132994) | Coastal salt marsh microbial communities from the Groves Creek Marsh, Skidaway Island, Georgia - 041412US metaG (megahit assembly) | ecosystem: Environmental > Aquatic > Marine > Intertidal zone...
GTGTTTGATCTCTGAATACTGTTCGTCGTAGGTTGGGGTTTGTTGTCGTATTTGTTGGTAGATCTGCAGGGCCTGGTAGCCTTGCAGTAATTCTTCTGGGCGAATTTTTAGGGTTCTTAGGTTGAGAATAACCACTTTGTTAAACAGGTGTGTCACTTCCTGTCGGATGGCAGTTTCCGCCGCATCACTGACATTGTGGGGGACTTTGGTGATGTATTGGCAGACTGTAGCTTCATCACTGGTAAAGCGTTTGTGTAGCCAATGGGAAAAGGGCGAAACAAAGGGAAGAAACAGTGCAATGCCCAGCATGTTGAACATAGAGTGGAACAGCACCAGTGCGTACATAGGGTCCTGCACCGACAGCTTTTGAGTAATTAGGTGCAGCATGGGCACTAGAAGAATAAATGCCAGTACATCGGTGACCAGGTTAAATATAAAGTGAGACAGTGCCACTCGCCGCTTGTCTGCAGAGCCTTTTAAACTGCCTATTAATACGGTTCCAGTGGTACCCAAGTCAGCACCGACCACAATGGCAGCAGCGGTTGTGAGTGGAAGCACATCCGCATGAATAGCACTGAGGACAATCATCATAGTGGCAGAGCTGGATTGAATCAGAGCGGTAAATATCAGCCCACCGAGCAAGTAGAGGGGCAGTGGGTAGTCCCTAAAAATATCCGGTGAAATCTGCTCACTGAGAAATGCCATGCTGGTCTTCATCAGTTCCAGCCCCATTAACAGTAAGCCGAATCCCAGCAATAACCGGGTTTGGGAATGGAGCCTTTTTTCCGAATGAATAAACACGATGCCAAGTGAACCAAGAGCGATCAGAGGCAGGGAATATTCTGTCAGGCTTAGTTTGAAACCGATGGTGGCGACTACCCAGCCGGTGAAAGTGGTGCCCAGGTTGGCTCCAAAAATAATGCCCAGGGCATTGGTCATTTTCAGGATACCGGCACCGACAAAGGCCAGCACAATCAAACCTACCATGGAGCTGCTTTGTAAGCAGGCAGTACTGACAATACCCATCAATACACCGCGAATGGGTGTGTTGGTTTGCTCTCTTAACAGGTGCCGGAAGGAGCGCGTTCCCAATGCCCTTAGTGCCTGTTCCAGATTCATCATCCCGAACAGAAAAAGACCGAGGCCTGCGGCTAATTCCCAGGGTTGGAATTGCATATCTTAAGTTTAATGTTCCTTTTGAACGGATTACATTAAATAGTTTGTGTAATAACAGTTTAGAAGAAAGTGTGGATGAATAAAGTGGGTCGCAGGTTAGATAGGCCGTTTAGTTGAGGTATGTCAGGTAGGTTTTTGTGCTAGGCAAAGCTGGCTTGTGTTGGAGAGAGCATAAGTGGAGTAATCTATCGGGACCTTTTGTTGGCCCCGATAGATCAGAGTCAGTGCTATTTTCCTTTTCCTAAGGGTTTAAAGATCAAGATCAGCTTGGGCAGCAAGGTCATGGAACCTAGTAGTGCCGCCAGCATGGCCAGGCCAGTCAATAGCCCAAAATAAACCGATGGAATAAAGTTGGACAGGGCAAGAATGGAGAAGCCGACAATAATGGTGATGGCGGTGTAGAACAGCGCTCGACCAATACTGGCATGTGCCCTATGCATGGAGGCGATATAGTCACCGTCCACAGCAAACTCCCGTTTGAAACGGGTAATGTAGTGGATGGCATGGTCCACACCAATACCTACTGTAATGGCGGCAATAGTAATGGTCATCATGTCCAGAGGAACGCCGGAAATTCCCATACCTCCCAGTACTACACAGGCTGCCAACATATTGGGCAGGATGGCAATTAGGGAAATTGAGATGGAACGGAACAGCACCAGGAACATGGCCATAATACCAAGGAATACGGTGCCCAGGGTCAAGATCTGTGAGGTAAACAGGCTCTGAAGCATGTTGTTATACAACACGAGTAATCCAGTAAAGTTCACCTGTTTTTCATCAAAACCCGCTTCTTCAATCGCAAATGCATGAATCTGCTTCAACAGTTCATTACGGTTTAGCTCACCCTGGGTTTCGTTAATACGCATGGTGATGCGAGCTTGATTGTTCTTTTCATCAATATACGGGTCGAGTAGTAATTTGGCATTTTCTGGTGACAGCATCAATGACATAAAGGCGAGTTCAAGGTCATTAAGTTTGTGACCAGAGAGGTCTGAGGCAACGTCAGTTACAGTAACCAGTGAGCTTACTTTACCTACTTCTGGTAATGATTCGAGGTAGACGTGAAGTTTTCTCAGATCTTCTATACCGGCACTGGTTAACCAGTAGCTGTCTTCAACAACATCTACATCACCTGAATCGTCGTCACCAAAGTCATCTTCAAAATCATCGCCAGCAAAGGGATCGCCATAAGGGTCATCTACTGCATCTGAGGAGGCATCAGACTCTTCGTCAGCATAGAACCCAGCAAATGGATCATTTGCCGCTTCTGCTGCATCTGATGTGGTGTCAGTCTCTTCATCAGCATAGAACCCTGCAAACGGATCATTTTCCTCTTCTATTGATTCAGCTTCTTCCTGCGAGCCTTCGGGGCCTTTATCACTATCGGCATACATACCGGCAAAGGGATCGCCGTAAGGATCATCAGCTTCTTCTACAACATCATCTTCGCCGCTATTTTCATAGGCGCCAGCAAAAGGGTCGCCATAAGGATCATCAACAGGTTCTGATTCTTCTGCTTCTACTTCATTAATGAGCTCATCAAAACTAACAGTGCCCTCATCGACTAATTGAGGGGGTGCATCCAGAATAATATCGAAAGGTGTTGTACCACCAAGTTTGGCATCGATAACCGATAGCCCTTGATAAATTTCAGTATCGGAGCGGAAGTAATCAATGAAGCGGTTTTCTACTTTGAGCTGGCTGATACCCCAGGCACTTACAATGGCTGCCAATAATGCGAGGCCAAGTACCAAGCCACCATGCTTTTCGGTAAAGCGCGAGAAGTAGAGGGTATAGACGGCAGAGTTGTCACCTTTATCATTGTTCGTGCCTTTGCCGAAGATCATCATTCCGGCAGGGATAATGATAAAGGCGAGGATCAATGCGAGAACAATGCCAATGGTCATCATCCAGCCAAAGTCGATTACCGGGCGAATGTCGCTGACCACAAGGGAAACAAAGGCAACGATGGTGGTGAGTACGGTATAAAGGCAGGGACGCGCCATATAGTTAACGGTATCGCGAACCAGATCGAATTGGTCTTTGTCAGGGAATTCACGGTGTAGTTCACGGTAGCGAACGATTAAGTGAATGGTTAGAGCCAGAGTGATAATTAATAGTAGTGATACAAAATTAGATGAAATGACGGTTAGGCGCCAGTCAATCCAACTGAGATAGCCGAGGATAATTTCCACAGACAGAACACAGGTGACCAAAGGTAGTAAAACCCAACGGAACTGACGGAAAATAATGGCCAGGGTGATAATGATGAAGAGTACGATACCGGTACCAAATACATTCAAATCACTCTTAATAAAGTCCACCATATCGGCGGTGATCATACTTGGGCCGCCAAGAAAGACTTCGGCACGATCTTTAAATTTGAACATTTTTTCGCGAATTTCAGCGACACGGGCATGTTCTTCAGCAGCTTTTATGGTGCGGTAGTCCAGGAATTCTTGGCTGATTTGTTCGAGTTCAGCCGTCTCTTCTAGTGATAGTCCTTCTGTATCTCGCTTTATTCGTAGGGTGTCGCGCTGGTTGACTAGATCTAGATATTTTTTATCCAGCTCCATAACAGCGAGCAGTGCGGTGGTTTGGCCATCTTTGCTGAGAATCAGGTCACGGTAGATAGGGCTTTCTAGGAATTCAGTTTTCGCCATACTGCGGTCGGTGTCTTCTTGAAGCAGTGTGCGAGGGTCTTCTTTCAGTTTGGTAACGGAGACTTTTGGGCTGTAAAGCAGGGGGACGTCCAGCATGGATGTGACAGTCTCAACACCTTTAATGCCTGTTAGTTCATCACGTATTTCAGCGAGTGTGTTTAAGTTTTCATCATCAAACAAATCTCCCTTATAGGGCGTGTAAGTGACGACGAGAAAGTCACTGCTGCCATAGCGTTGCAGTGATTCCCGGAAATAGGCCAGGGATGTATCGTTCTCTAGGGTGAGAGAGTCGGCAGAGGCATCCAATTTAAAGTTTGGCAGGCCAAATGCCATCGCTATTGCAACAATAATTACTGCAATGATGGAGGCCACGGGGTGACGCAAAATTAGTTTTTCATAGATCCCCAACAACCGTTCAGACATCTGGCTATCCCTCTTATTTTTTTATTATGAAGTCGCGCATTATGACAGAAGAGAAGAGGTCAGTACTATAGTGGTTATTAGTAGAGCTCTGCGGAGGTTGCAGGGACAATAGAGCCTCAAGTTTAGCTATCAGAATGGCCTAGTGAGCGATCGGGGTCTATGCAGTCCCGTACCCGTTGTTTGAGTACTTTTGCTTCAGGAAACCCGCCATCAAGTTTACATTCCCAAATTATTTGATGATCTATTCTGATTTCAAAAAAGCCACTTTGTTCCGAAGGCTTTAATGCGACCTCATCCAAATCATTTTCAAAGGTTGAGAGTAATTCTTGGGCCAGCCAGGCGGACCTTAGTAGCCAGTTGCATCGAGGGCAGTAATGGATAGTAATGCGTGGTTTAGAAGACATGAGGTAAACTTCCAGACAGTCTTTTTCAGATTAATTGTCGTTTTAGGCTCATTACCAAGATAACGTTAAGGCACAGAAGATGAAAGGTGTAATTCTCGATGCAGACAGTCTGGGCCCCAGCGATGTAGATCTTGGATCAATCACCGGGTTGCCGATTGAATGGACCATTTATGATACAAGTCAGCCTGAAGAAGTCGTTGATCGTATTGCCGATGCAGAGATTGTATTAACTAACAAAGCGCCGATAGGGGAAGCGGAACTATCGGCTGCCACTGGGCTTAAATATATTGGTGTGCTGGCGACAGGCACCAACGTGATTGATCTTAATGCCGCTAAAGCCAAAGACGTGGTAGTAACGAATGTAGTGGGTTATGGAACAGCTTCTGTGGTGCAGCATACGTGGGCGCTGATTCTTGCATTGACAACAAAATTACCGGATTACAATGTGGCCGCTCTCGATGGCTGTTGGTCAGAAAGTCCATTCTTCTGCTTATTGGATTTTCCGGTCAATGAGTTGTCGGGAAAGACATTGGGAATTGTTGGTTATGGGCAGTTGGGTCAGAAGGTGGCTGATATCGGTCGTGCTTTTGGTATGGATATTCAGGTGGCGGCATTGCCCTGGCGGCACAGTGACAGCACAGATCGAATACCCTTTGATAAATTGCTGGCGGAGGCGGATGTGATCAGTTTGCACTGCCCATTGACCGAGGAAACCCGCAACCTGATTGGTCGTAAGCAATTAGCCATGATGAAAAATTCTGCACTACTGGTGAATTGTGCCCGTGGTGGCATTGTAGACGAGCAGGCATTAGTTGAAGCCCTGGAAGATAGTTTGATTGCTGGCGCTGGAGTGGATGTGTTGACCGAAGAACCGCCTAAAAATGGCAACCCCCTGTTGAACCCAGAGATTCCCAACTTAATAGTCACACCCCACAGTGCCTGGGTGGCAAAAGAGTCTCGTCAGCGATTAATAGTCCAAGTGGCGGAAAATATTAAGGCATTTTTGGCGGGTGAGCCAAGTAATGTAGTAAAAGGATAGAGCAGCTATGTTAGGACTAATTCAACGAGTGAGCCATGCCAGTGTTGAAGTAGATGGCGAGGTTGTTGGTGATATAGGTCGAGGTATCTTATTGCTGCTGGGTGTACAGCGGGAAGATACGGAAGAGTCCGCTAAAAAATTATTGCACAAAGTAATGCACTATCGAATTTTCCCGGATGAAAATGACAAGATGAATTTGAACGTGCAGCAGGCTGGGGGTGGTTTACTGGTAGTCTCTCAATTTACTTTGGCGGCAGATACCCGAAAAGGATTGAGGCCAAGTTTTACCACTTCGGCACCGCCGGAGCAGGCCGAAGCTTTGTATGATTATTTTTTGGCGCAAGCTGCGGAGTTATGCCCACAGGTTGCGGCGGGAGTTTTTGGGGCCAATATGCAGGTATCCTTATGCAATGATGGCCCAGTGACGTTTATGTTAGAAAGCTAAGGAACCTCTGAAAAACTACCTGCGTTGCGGTTGCTGCGTTAAAAATTGGCTCAAATCGGTCATTTATGATGTATAAACTCCCTCTTTTCGCCAATTTTTGCCTTGCACTCGCTGCCTCGCCTACGTTTTTCAGAGGTCCCCTAAGCTGATACTCCTGTAAACCTTACACTTCAAAAGGTGTGTTGAGCTTTTTCTCTACAGGTACCTTGGCCAGCCTTACATATTGGGGAATACCATTGTTGAAGGGTGGGTAATCTTCACCTTGAATCAATGGCGACAGGTAATCGCGACCTTCCTGAGTTACACCATAGCCATCTTCGGTGATATAGCTACGGGGCATCATTTTCTCTTGGTTTGCCACATGTTCCAGTGGCGCTTCGCCAAGACTCCACGAATAGGTTTCCCCTTCGTTTCGTTCAATGGTTACCATCACAGAATTTTTACCAGCAAGTGCATATTCCACTGCAGCGCGGCCAACAGCATAGGCTTGCTCCACATCTGTCGCAGATGCGATATGGCGAGCAGAGCGTTGCAAGTAATCTGCAAGCGCCCAGTGATATTTGTAGCCTAACTTCTGTTTAACCAGTGTAGCTAGTGTGGGCGCAACGCCTCCTAGCTGTTGATGGCCAAAGGCATCCTTAGTGATAGAACCAGAGATTAATGAGCCGTCGGCGTATTGCGCACCTTCAGAGGCAACGACTACACAATAGCCGTGCTCTTTTACTGTTTCTTCAACACGAACTAAAAACTCTTCTTGAGAAAAAGGAATTTCTGGAAACAAAATAATATGTGGAGGATCACCCCCTTCTTCAGCTGCCAGTGCGCCTGCGGCTGCAATCCAGCCAGCGTGGCGGCCCATCACTTCCAAGATAAAGACCTTGGTAGAGGACTCGCACATGGAGGCAACATCCAGGCTAGCCTCTTTAGTTGATACCGCTACATATTTGGCAACAGAACCAAAACCTGGGCAGTTGTCAGTGTAGGGAAGGTCATTGTCTACAGTTTTTGGAATATGGATAGCCTGAATGGGGTAACCCATCTGCTCTGATAATTGGGAAACTTTAAGGCAAGTATCGGCAGAGTCGCCACCGCCATTGTAAAAGAAATAGCCAATATTATGTGCTTTAAATACTTCGATTAACCGTTCGTATTCCGCTTTGTTTTCTTCAAAGCTTTTGAGTTTGTAACGGCAGGAGCCAAATGCGCCGGAAGGCGTATGGCGAAGAGCAGCGATTGCACGAGGTGATTCTTCACTGGTATTGATGAGGTCTTCAAGTAGTGCGCCGATAATGCCGTTACGCCCTGCATAGACATGACCGATTTTATCGCTATGTTCGCGAGCAGCTTCGATCACGCCACAGGCACTTGCATTAATAACTGCAGTTACACCGCCAGATTGCGCGTAAAAGGCATTTTTCTTTTGGGCTATTGTTGTACCTGGTGTGCTCGGCATTTTTTTCCTCTGAGGCTTGCTCTGTGAAACATCCTTTATGGGGCCTCCTTTGTAGGGATAGTTTTGCCACCTGTTTCAGGAGCCGCGATCATACTGGAAACTAATACGGATTTCATTTTTATGTCATTTCTTTGTAGCTTTTTTGTGATTTTCGCCACTTTTAACAACATGATTTATAAGCAGGCAAGAATCAAGGGTTGCATGGTGATGAAATTAGGCTATGTTGTGTCCTAGGTTATGTAGTGCCTTGTAGTTGTTTTCTTAGTTTCTATTTTTTATTTACAGGCTGTTTTGACGAATGCATATTCATATTTTAGGTGTCTGTGGCACGTTTATGGGTTCTTTGGCCCAATTGGCTAAAGCCTCAGGGCACCACGTTTCCGGTAGTGATACCAACGTTTACCCTCCCATGAGTACACAGCTTGAGAAAGCCGGTATTGAGTTAATCGAGGGATATGATCCTAAGCAATTTAGCCCTATACCGGATCTGGTAGTCATTGGAAATGCATTGTCGCGGGGCAACCCAGCGGTGGAATATGTATTGGATAATCGGATCCCTTATACCTCTGGTCCGCAATGGTTATGTGATTATTTTTTGAAAGAGAAATGGGTGCTGGCAGTGGCGGGTACCCATGGTAAAACCACGACTTCCAGTATGTTGGCGTGGATTTTGGAATATGCCGGGATGAAACCTGGATTTCTGATTGGCGGAGTACCCAATAATTTTGATGTTTCAGCACGCTTGGGAGATTCTCCTTTCTTTGTGGTTGAGGCAGATGAATACGACAGTGCTTTTTTCGATAAGCGATCCAAGTTTGTCCACTACCGCCCACGTACGGCGATCCTTAATAACCTAGAATTTGATCACGCCGATATTTTTGCTGATCTCAATGCGATTCAAACCCAATTTCATCATTTTGTTAGAACCATACCCAGTAAAGGTTTAGTGGTAATACCTTCCGATGATGAAAACATTCAAAATGTTTTGGATCGGGGATGCTGGTCAGAGGTGCAATCTATGGGGACGCCTTTTAAGGGAAAAGAGGGTAAGGGAAAAGGGTGCGATTGGGAGCTGTCGCTAACTGAGGCGGATGGATCTGTGTTTTCAGTGAGCCTTCAGGGCAAGAGACAAGGGAGTGTTCGCTGGGGGCAGACTGGTGTGCACAATGCCGCCAATGGTTTAGCTGCAATTGCGGCAGCTCGACATGTTGGTGTGAAGCCAGCAGTAGCTTGTGAAGCATTATGCCAATTTAAGGGCGTAAAACGTCGAATGGAAAAGTTGGCTACTATTAATGGTATTTCTGTTTACGATGATTTTGCCCATCACCCTACAGCTATTGCGACAACATTGGAGGGAGTTAGAAATAAGGTAGGCAGTGAAAAGGTCATTGCAGTGATCGAGCCACGTTCGAATACGATGAAATTAGGTATTCATAAAAGTGAGCTAGCAGAATCTACGAAATTAGCGGACCAGGTATTTTGGTATCAGCCGGATAACATTGATTGGTCATTGGCTGAAGTTGTTAGTGGTGGTGCAGTACCTGCTAAAGTTGTGGACGATATAGATACGCTAATCAAACATACCCTGAAAGCAGCTGATGGACTAACTCATATTGTTGTCATGAGTAATGGTGGTTTTTCTGGTTTTCATGGCAAGTTGATAACAGCCCTGGAAAAAAGACATAGCCTGGAAGAAAAGACATAGAGAGTGGGGAGAAGAGAGCCAGTGTCAGAATATAATCGTTCCGTTACATTAGCCATGACCGGTGCTTCTGGCGCCCAATATGGTCTGAGGTTGCTCGATTGCCTGGTACAGGCAAATTGCCAGATACAGTTTTTGATCTCTGATGCTGCCCGAGTCGTTGTGGAAACAGAAACAGAATTAGACTTACCGAATGGTGCAACAAACCTGGAAGAATTTCTTACCTTAAATTTTGATGCTGACCCCGGGCAAATAGTGGTGAATACCTCCAGGGATTGGTTTTCGTCTGTAGCTTCAGGTTCTGCTTCTCCTGTATCAATGGTGATTTGTCCAGCCAGTGGTGGAACACTGTCTGCCATTGCCTGTGGTGCTAGTAATAATTTAATTGAGCGTGCAGCCGATGTGGCAATAAAAGAAAAACGCCAGTTAATTGTAGTACCCCGTGAAACACCGCTATCGGAAATTCATTTGGAAAATATGCTTAAGCTGGCTCGGTTAGGGGTAACGGTAATGCCGGCGATGCCTGGCTTTTATCAGGATCCACAGACTATTGATGATTTGGTGGATTTTGTTGTAGCTCGGATTCTCGATCACTTGGGTATTAAGCAAACACTCCTGCCACGTTGGGGGCGTGAGTAGGGTAAGGTGGCAAATAATAAAGAGCTGTTGATATTGTTGATTCTAATCCTTACCGTAATGGTTTGGTCTTGGATTAATCCCTATGATCGCCCTACTTGGTGGTTGGAGGCGATCCCCGTCATTATTGCTCTGCCACTTCTATTTTATACCCGTGAGAGCTTTCCTTTAACTCGTATCAGTTATTACCTGATTTGTGTGCATTCGATTATTTTAGTGGTGGGTGCTCATTACACCTATGCAAGAGTGCCTTTAGGTTTCTGGATGCAGGATTGGTTTGAATTTTCCCGTAACCATTATGATCGTATTGGGCATCTGGCACAGGGATTTATTCCTGCCATTCTGGCCCGGGAAATTTTATGGCGTAAGCAGGTAATAAATTTGGTGAATATAAGCCCTGGAAAGCGTTGGTTGTTTTTTCTTACGACCTGCTTTTGTCTGGCCTTCAGTGCCTTTTATGAGTTGCTAGAGTGGTGGACTGCTGTTATTGGTGGGGATGGTTCTGTTGAATTCCTTGGTACTCAGGGTGATGTTTGGGATGCGCAATGGGACATGATGTTGGCATTAATAGGAGCGATTCTGGCGCAGTTGTTACTGGGCAAGGTGCATGATCGTCAAATGGTAAAGGTAACTGAGTTTTCCCATTAGTTCTGGCTTTAAAAAGTGATAGCTCTGGTTTTAAATAAGAGCGTTTATTTTTGCTGATACCAATTCACACCGTTCTCATCTTTTGTCATTGTGATCATTTTTCTTTCCATTAAGCAGTTCAAATGTGCGTAACTTTCACCAGCCGCAAATACCAACGTTGAATGTGAAATTTTAGATTTAAAAATTAGAGAGAAAAGGTCGACTACTCTTTTGGGTATTTCGCAATGTTCATAAATGGTTTGAAGATCTTTTTCGTGATCATCAATTAGTTTATTTAAACGTTGTTTTGCCCCTCGAAAAGGTAAGCCGTGGGAAGGCAGTACCAATGTGTTTTCTGGCAAAAGTGCCTGGAGTTTTTTACAAGACGCTATCCAGTCTTCGAGGGGATTATTGCTTGGCTCTATGGGCCAAACACTCACATTAGACGATATGGTAGGAAGTAATTGGTCGCCGGATATAAACAGTTCAAGTTCTGGGCACCATAGGCATGCATGTTCGGGTGAATGCCCTTCACCCATAACGATTTGCCATTGGTGGCCATTAACAGTGAATGTGTCACCGCACTGTAGTCTGTGATAGCTGTTTGGCATGCCTCGGATCATGCTGCCAAAAGCGCCAAACTTTGATCGATAATAGTTTAA
>Ga0181606_10004815_pt1:0-2500 | contig 11227 bp, 8 predicted proteins | sample 041ome_10_FD_132994 | JGI IMG/M metagenome (GOLD analysis project Ga0181606, IMG submission 132994) | Coastal salt marsh microbial communities from the Groves Creek Marsh, Skidaway Island, Georgia - 041412US metaG (megahit assembly) | ecosystem: Environmental > Aquatic > Marine >...
ACATACACACATACACGCATAAAAACGCGCGAAGGACGCGCGCAAATACCCGTTTAAGTCGTAACGAATAATAATAATGTCACGAAGAGGCGTGCGAAGAGCCGGAGGCGCTCGCAAGATGGTTCAGTTATCTCGGATAAAAAACATAACAAACGAACAGGAGTGGATGAAAATCTTACGAAAAGCGAAAGACTCGATAGTTTTAGTCGAGTTTGCGTCTTCCACGTCCATGGGATCGAAAGGGATGGCACCGTACATGTCGACGATATCGAGAACGGCAGAGTATAATCGAATCAAAATGTATAAAGTGGACGTGGATTTAGTCCCGGATGTTGCAATCGCGTGTGGAGTGAAAGCGATACCGACGTACCAAATTTGGAAGAGTGGAGAGAAAATAGACGAGATGAGCGGAGCTTTACCGCAACGATTGGTGACGATGTTGAAAACGCACAACGTTCAAGAGAAGTCGAAATTCAGATATTTGAGATTAGCTGCGACGGTCGCGGCCGCCGTCGGTGGGGTTTTTGCTTTGCTCAAGTATAAAGCTGAAGTGGAAGCGAAAGAAAAAGGCGAACGCGAACAGCTTTTGGTGAAACGTGCGGAAGAACAGAGAAAGTTGAAAGCGCAGAAAGAGAGAGATCGAATCAAAGCGTTGGACGCGAGAGGGGAGAAAACGGTAGACATGATTGGTATGGACGAAGACGAAGACGAAGACGAGTGGGACGATGATGACGAAGACGAAGAAGAAGACGAAGACTAGAAAATAATATTTGTGTGTGTTCGCAAAGGTTTTTCAATTCTAAAATACTAACTATATAAAAAACAAGTTTTCATAGCTGTGTTCATGTCTCTTTCTCTCTCTCTCTCTCTCTTCTAGTGTTTCCATGTAATTTACCATTTCAAATCGGGAAACAGATCCTCTTTTTTCGGCGATGGCACGGATTGCGCCGTGACCGTCGTCGACGAAGGCATGCCGAAAGTATCGAGGGAAATTGGAGGCGCCGCGTTTGGATTCAGTTGTTGTTGTTGCATTTGCGGCATCTGTGGCATTTGCGGTTGCTGATTATACATCATCTGAGGCGCCATTTGAGGAGGAGGCATACCACCGTACATGTTTTGCATTAGAGGCGGCGGTTGTTGCATGTATCCTCCTCCTACTCCTACTCCTTGCATCATTTGCGGTTGTTGGAATTGCTGTTGCGGCATACCTCCTCCCATGAATCCTCCTCCCATCTGCTGTTGCATTTGCGGCAAGCCTCCGCCCATTACGTTTTGTTGTTGTTGTTGTTGCATCATCATACCACCTCCGATTGATGCCATTTGATGCTGCTGTTGAGGCATTATCCCTCCGTTCATCATCATGTTATGTTGCGGCTGCTGCATCATTGGCGGCGCCGCGTCGAACAAACCCATGATATCTTCTTTTGATGCTACTTTTTTTGGCGGGGTGGTTTCTACTTTCGCTGCTGATGGTGCTGCTGCTGATGGTGGTGTTCCTGTTGTTGTAGGTTGCGGTTGAGCTATGTCGAAACCAGCGAACATGTCTAACCCACCGTTAGCAGGCGCTGTGGACGTCGTCGTCGTCGTCGTTGTCGTTGGTGTCGTTGGTGTTGTGGAAGTCGGCGCCGGAGCAGCAGAGAAATCTCCCCAATCATCATCGTTCGTTGACGTTGCTGGTGCCGCTGTCGTGCTTGCCGGTGCGCTTCCGAAATCCATCCAATTTCCTCCAACACTTTGATTACTAGTATTTGCTACTGGAACTGCTGTTGGCTGCGCTTGTGCTACCGGCATATCGCCGAACAAGTCTAAGAGTCCCGCCGCCGCAGAGTGCTGTTGTGGTTGTTGTTGCTGCGCTTGTTGCGGAAGAGCAACTACGTTTCCTCCACCTCCACCTCCACCACCGCTGCCGCCGCTCGTAACCGCTCCCGCTGGCAGCGGCACCGGTCCATCCGTCTCTTTATCGCAATACGTTCTTCTCTCGTACTTTTGTCTGATGTACCTCTCCACGGTTGGTAAATCCGATTTCGTCGGTTTCACGTTTGGTGGTAAATTCTTCTCCCAAAACGCATTCGCGCGTTCGTTCCCCATGCGTTCCATGTACTCGACCTGAGCTTCCGTCCACTTATCCAACTGCGTCGATCGCACCCTCGAAATGTGCACTCCTAAACTTCTGTGGATTCCCGAGCAGTTCGTGCATATGAAAATCCCCAAGTTCATGCTCGCCCACCGCGGTAAACGCGACGGGCACTCCGCGCAGACTATGTTTTCCGGTTTTTTCAAACACACGTTTAAGCGTTTCTGAAGCGCGAGCTGAATGCGATCGGTCGACATTTTTTACCTTCCCGTCCGTCGATCTCCCTTTTCTTATATATCTGTATCTCGAATTCTTTCCGCGTCTTTCGCTCCCGGACCGCGCGCGCGTGTGTGTCTTGTCGAGAATTTTGCGAAAAATGAGGATTACTACCCCGCACTACCACTGATGAGTTTTATTTTAGACTTT
>Ga0181606_10004815_pt1:7500-11227 | contig 11227 bp, 8 predicted proteins | sample 041ome_10_FD_132994 | JGI IMG/M metagenome (GOLD analysis project Ga0181606, IMG submission 132994) | Coastal salt marsh microbial communities from the Groves Creek Marsh, Skidaway Island, Georgia - 041412US metaG (megahit assembly) | ecosystem: Environmental > Aquatic > Marine >...
TTCTCGTAGTGTTCGATTCGTTTCAATCTCAACATTTGTTCTTCCTGGTCCTTCTTTGCGGAGGGCGCCGCCTCCTTCTCCGAGCGGTAATAGTTTTCGCAACTTTCGAACCAGTGCAGAGCATCAAATTTTGAGTCTTGGTTCAAAACTTTCAAGACGTACGCGATGCCTAACGCGAACCCGTCGTCGGTGAAACAGGATTGGTTGAGGAGCATTTGCGTTTCAATCTTCGAGGACGAGGGGGATGCGATCGTTTCTGAAGCTTTCTGAAGCTTTTGCTTGGAGACGTACATGGCATCAATGATGGAAAGACATAATGCCGGAACGATCAAGAAGAAAGCGTTCAAGTGCTTGTTCGTGTCACTCTGAAGCTCGCTCGAAAATATATTCGTCAAAACTTCGAAATAATCGGTACCTTCCGTGCTGTTACTTCGGAGAGATTCAATTTCTGCATCGAGTTGCTTCGAAGCGTTCACTGTGAAGTCGTGAAACCCAGATTCCCGGGCCAGAGATTCAAAGTTTGGATGTTTGTTCTCGTCGTTGTTCTCTTCACTTTTCATCTCTGGATTCATCCGCGTGGCAAACTCGTTCGCTTTGGAGGAATAACGCATCGTACCGAGCCGTATCATGCGCACAAAGCCGAGTGCGTTTCCCATTTCAGTCACGAGGCATCGAAACTGGTCCAGGAAACTGAGACCGTCATCTGCTACTCCAAGTTTTCGCATTTCTTGGAGAAATTGAATGCCTCGAACTACCGGATATTCTTCATACTTCCCTTCCGAGTGAGCTTGCTTCTCTTTTTGAACCAGGGACTTCACGTGGTCTTCGTACAGAAACTGCGAAAATATTTGGAACCTTTGGGCGAGGTATCGAAAGACGGAGTTGATGACCGCATGGGTGACCCCCGTACCGTGCGTTCGAATACACTCTGAGACGTGCTGTATGGATAAAGTACTCAACAAAGTCTTTTCCTTAGCCACGGCGGATTTTTCGATGAACGTTTGCGTGTTCATGTTGTAGTTGTATCGAACGCAAAATGACCGAATATCTCGCACCACATCGAGCACATCGATGGCAGACTTCTTCGCAACAGCAGTTCCATCTTTAACAGAAGTTATCGTCGCAGGAGGAAGCTCATCGATTTCGGAGAGATCCAAATTGTACTTTGCCAACGCTATGCTCCGAATGTCAGAGTACATTTTCCATTCGGTGAGAGATGAGGCTGCTTTTTCATAGAGCGACTTGGCCAGTTGTGCTTGAACTTCCTTTTTGACGGAGAAAATAGTAGCACCGTTCAAGTCCATCAGCGGAATACCGAGGAACACGTGTGCGTACGTGTTCTTGTTCACGTCAGAACTTTCGCTCACATTCGAAGAAGCCTTTTTTTTCCATTGAATCGAAACGGTTTCGCGTAAATCACTCTCAATGTCTTGCACCAATCGCTCGACTAGTTCTGTGCGCAAACTTTTCACCACGACTTCCTTACAAAACTCTCTCGCACTCACTTCATCTGCTAGCAAATATTTTATCGGGGACGCAAACGCGCTAACAATCGTTGGTAACCGGTAGCACTGCTCTGGATGATTGTAGATATCATTTAGCATTGCTGGAAAGGCTTCTTTGGCTATGTCAAAGAAACAAGACGAATCACAGGAAAATTTTATTGCACTTTTTAAATCCGCAACAATCTCCAAATATTCCATTGTTTGAAATATATTTCCCCAAAAAACACGTTCTTTTACGTTAATTGTTTTTATCACGTCTATTGTTACTTTTAATAGTCCAATTTTCGGGAAATTCAAGAAATCATCAGCTAATAATCGTTCTGAGAAAAAAAAATAATTCATTTAATTTTTTTAATGGGATTAATTTAATACTTACCCCCTAATAAACACGCATCTAATGCATCGTATAAAATACCTTCATGTCCTCCAGATCTTAATAATTTGGAATTTTGCTCATCTAGGTTAATTTCTTCGAGTAAGCTAGATTTTGCTTTTTTCTATTTTTGAAAAAATTAATTAATATTATATTCCCAAATGAGATATAAATCTTAAAGTAATTCACGTACCACAATTAAATCTAAGGAATTCAAATTTTCTGTAAAAATTTGGGAAATCTGTCAGAAAAAGTATTAATATTAAATTTGATGTCAGACAGTGAGTTATTTTTACCTCCAAAGTGAGTTCGTTTTGTTTGGTTGCATAACACTTTCGAATCGTCTCAAGAAGCTCCGCGAGTTGCCCATACGCACGCATTCGAGCTCGTCTTTTATTATCCTGTGCTTTATTTTTCTTATTCGTGGCATCTCTCGAAAATGTGTTGTCCAAGTGAACAAAAAGCTCTAAAGTGGCTTTTACGTCTCTCGCTATTCGAACACCTCTGGTGATAATTTCAAGAGATACTCCTCCGGTCGCGCGATCGGTGGTATCTCGTTCAAATTCGCTCGTCCAACTCGTCACTTCGGCTACAAAATCGATAACTATTCGCGAGAGCTGCACGTTCATGTCGTTAAACCTTAATATTTTATTTTCCAAGTGGGTTTGCCATTTTTTCTTGCTCGAAGGCAAAGCGCTCTCTGGAAGCTGTACCAACAGAAAGTGCAACGGATCAATCACAATCCCAGTAGATACGGCTAAACCAGCCACGTTTTCTGAGAAAATGTGCCTGAACATCCTCTCGATCAATCTCGTATCTGAGCTATTCGGTTCTAGGCGCACTAACAAAACTCCCAACGCTAAAACGCCGACGTCGTTTCGTTGGACAAAGTCAACTTCAAACATCTCCAAACCATAAGAGTGCAACGCGCGCAAGAGTCGCATCGGTACCTCCTCTATTCCATTCTTCTTACTTTTTCGATTCTCTTCGTCCGTAATCTCTCTCACGATGGTCTCAAAACAGCTTTTCGAGCACAGTTCAAACTCTAACGTTTGCGTAGTTTTCTTCAAAGCGAGTAACTTCTTCCGTTCTTCTTTTCCTTGTTCTTGTTCTTGTTCTTCTAAAGCTTCTTTAATGGCTACTTTCATCGCTTGGAACGATCGTCGCAGGTTACCGTTCGAGGCTATCGCTTCGTCTGTTTTACACGCGATGGATAAACACTTCGTCAAAGTCTCGAACATTATCGTCAAGTTTACGTGACTCAGCGGTCTGTTCTCCTCCACCGACTCGTCCGCGTACTGAAACTCCAACTGTCTGAAGGCGTTCACGGCGACTGCTTTCAATTGTTCCCGAAACATCACTGAATCTTGTAGCACGGTTAATTTTTCTGCAAACTGTCCCAGTATAGCGTTGCTATTACTACTGTTGTCCTCCTCCTCCTCCTCCTCGTCGTCGTCTTCCTCGTTGTGAAGAGGAGAAGGACGAGGAGGAGGATGGAACCATCCGAAAGATATCACGTTCGGTAAAATCAAGTCGTAGCTCAAATTTTCCAAGCGTTTCGCTTCCACGTACAACGAGCTGAACGCGACCGCGAGCTTAGAAAATAACAAGTTATCCGTCTCGCCCAAGTCTTCAATTCGTATTTTACTACTTTTCTTATCCTCATCGATGATGTTTACCACTCCACCATCTTGATGTTTATTTGATGATGACGAATCGGTTGAAATTACGCAACACTCTTTCAACAACTCTAACGGGGTGGCGTCCTCCTTTTTGTTGTCTTCTCCTTCCTCCTGTTCCTGTTCCTGTTCCTCCTCCGCCCGTCCTCTCGTCGTCGTCGTCGTCGTCG
>Ga0181606_10004823_pt1 | contig 11215 bp, 9 predicted proteins | sample 041ome_10_FD_132994 | JGI IMG/M metagenome (GOLD analysis project Ga0181606, IMG submission 132994) | Coastal salt marsh microbial communities from the Groves Creek Marsh, Skidaway Island, Georgia - 041412US metaG (megahit assembly) | ecosystem: Environmental > Aquatic > Marine > Intertidal zone...
CGAGTTCGCTGAACCCGATCAGGACGAGAACATGCGCCGGCTGAAACAGCTGGTGGAGATGATGGCCGACCTCGGATTCCCGGGCGGCGTCGTCGAGGCGACCGATCCGGATTTCCAAAAGGCGATCTGGGAGGTCCGTAAGTCCGGCCTCAACATCATGATGTCGATGAAGGGCGACGGAAAACCGATCTCGTTCATCGAAGACTGCGCCGTGCGCCTGGAAGATTTGGCCGAGTACACAGACCGCCTGACACAGGTGTTCCACAAGCACGGCACCGAAGGCACGTGGTACGCGCATGCGTCAGTGGGCACGCTTCACGTGCGTCCCGTCGTAAACCTGAAGACCGACGTCGGCGCCAAGCAGATGCGCGCCATCGCCGAAGAAGCGTTCGAAATGGTGCGGGAATACAAAGGCTCGCACTCCGGCGAGCACGGTGACGGTCTGGTGCGCTCCGAGTTTCATGAGCCGATGTTCGGTAAGGAAATGATCGAGGCCTTCCGCGAAGTGAAGCGCACCATCGACCCGGACGGCCTGTTCAATCCGGGCAAGATCGTCGACCCGCCGAAGATGGACGACCCAAGCCTGTTCCGTTTCGGCACGCACTATACGCAAGGACATATGCAGACCGCGCTCGACTGGTCCGACTGGGGCGGTTTCGAAGGCGCCGTCGAGATGTGCAACAACAACGGCGCCTGCCGCAAATCCAACCCGGACGTCATGTGCCCGTCGTTCCGCGTCACCGGCGAAGAGCAGCATCTGACACGTGGCCGCGCCAATACGCTGCGGCTGGCCCTTTCCGGGCAACTTGGCCCCGAGGCCCTGACCGATGATCTGATGAAGGACACCATGCAGCTTTGCGTCGGCTGCAAGGGCTGCAAGCGCGAGTGCCCAACCGGCATCGACATGGCCAAGATGAAGACGGAATTCCTGTACCACTACAACAAACGGCATGGGGTCTCGTTGAAGGACAAGCTCATCGCCTTCCTGCCTCGCTACGCACCTTATGCGTCCCGGGCGGCGGGCTTGATGAACCTTCGCGACGTCATCCCCGGCATGGCAAAGGTTTCCGAGTGGCTGCTCGGCTTCTCAGCCAAGCGCACCTTGCCGAAATGGCGAAGCGACGCCTTCGACGTCACGGGCGAAGGCATTGCCGCCAATGCGTGCCCGGTCGGAGAAGCCGTGATCCTGCTCGCCGACACCTTCAACACCTACTTCGAACCTGAGAACCTGCGCGCCGCCAAGCGTGTCCTGGAAGCAGCCGGCTACCGCGTCGCGATTGCCAAACCGAAGGCGGACGAACGGCCGCTCTGTTGTGGCCGCACGTTCTTGGCCGCCGGTCTCGTCGACGAAGCGCGGACCGAGGCCAAGCGCATGCTGGACGCGGTGCTGCCGTTCGCCCAGGCGGGTGTGCCGATCATCGGGCTGGAGCCGTCTTGCCTGTTCACCTTGAAAGACGAATTCAAATCCATGCTGCCGGGCGCCGATACCGACACCGTCGCCGACAAAGCAATGCTGTTCGAGGAGTTCCTCGCCCGCGAAATGGATAGCGGTCACCTGAAGCTCAACTTGGAGCCGCTGCCGACATCGAAGGCGCTGCTACATGGGCATTGCCACCAAAAGGCGTTCGCCGCCATGGGCGCGGTCGAGAAAGTGCTGCGCTTCGTGCCGGGCCTCACCGTTGAGACCGTCGAGAGCTCGTGCTGCGGCATGGCCGGTGCGTTTGGCTACGAGGAAGCCAACTACGAGACCTCGATCAAGATGGCCGAATTGTCGCTGCTACCGAAAGTGCGGGAAGCCGACGCCGAGACCATTGTCGTCGCCGACGGCACCAGTTGCCGCCATCAAATACATGACGGCGCGGCGCGCGACGCCGTCCACGTTGCTCGTGTCCTGGAGCAGGCGCTGCCCAAGGAGGCTTCGGCATGAACGAACTTTCCAATCCCTTGGCGCAACCCATCGGCCGCGCGACACTTCACGAGGAACTGGTCGGACGCATTCGCGAGATGATCTTCGCCGGAGAACTCAAGGGCGGCGACCGGGTACCGGAACAGAAACTCTGCGACATGTTCGGCGTATCCCGCACACCACTCCGCGAAGCGCTGAAGGTGTTGGGCGGCGAAGGGCTACTGCACCTACTGCCGAACCGAGGCGCGCGCGTCGCCACGCTGACCGAAGAAGACGTGGATGAGATTTTCCCCGTCATGGGAGCGCTCGAAGCGCTCTCGGGCGAGCTAGCGTGCAAGCGCATCTCGGATACGGAATTGGCCGAGATCCGCGCGCTGCATTATCAGATGGCGCTGCATCATGCGCGCAAGGAGCTTCGTGACTACTTCGCGATCAATCAGCAGATTCATGAAGCGATCCTTAAGGCCGCCGACAATCCGACATTGGAAACGCAGTATCGCGCCCTTGCCGGCCGTATTCGCCTCGCCCGGTTCCGCGCCAACATGACGGAAAGCAGGTGGGATCAAGCAATGCATGAGCACGAAGAAATGCTGGCCGCACTCGATGCACGCGACGGCGTGAAGCTCTCAGAAGTGCTGCGCCGCCATCTCGAGAACAAACGCGAGACCGTTAAGCAATCGATCCGCGACGGCTACGGCGACAACGCTGTGGTGTATGATTGACGATAGTCACCCTGGCGCAGGCCACCATGACGGCATTTGCCAGGTAGTCGATTCTTCAAAAAATTCCGTCATTCCCGCGAAAGTGGGAACCCAGAAGAATGGGTGGTGGCGGCCTGGGTCCCCGCTTTCGCGGGGATGACAATATTTTATTAACCTCAAATCCGTGACGCCGGTCACAGACGGCATCCGTAAAGATACGTAGAATGGATCATCGACAATCCAGAATGGATAAACGCAGATGATCGCCGTTCAAGAATTCAAACGCACCTACGTATCGGCTAGCTTCTGGCGTGGCGTCGCCCGTCTTCTCGGCTTTCGCCGCTCGCAGCCGGTCATCTACCGCACGCCGCGCTCGGCGCGCTGATCACGCTTTCCTTATTTCCGAGTGAGCCACGCAGCGGCTATGCTGCGGCAAATGCTCGGTAAACTTCCCACATTCATCTTCGGCGACCCCGTGCCCGGCACCCTGCCGGCCCGCGTGCGCGAACAGATCGAACAGCGCCAGGACGCGGCAGAGCGGCTGATTTCCTGGGTCCAGTTCGTGCTGATCGTTTTGTTCGGCGCACTTTGGCTGGCGTCTCAGACCGTTGCCAAGATGATGACAGAAATTCAGGTGGTGCCTTTCGCGCTCGCCGCCTATTTCCTGTTCACCGTGACCCGGCTTGTGCTCTCTTACCGCATCCGCCTGCCGGGCTGGTATCTGAACCTCTCCATCGTCGCCGACATAGCCCTTTTGATGCTGCTGATCTGGAGCTTTCACATCCAATACGATCAGCCGCCGAGCTTCTATCTTAAGGCGCCGACGCTAATGTACGCCTTCATCTTCATCGCGCTTCGTGCCCTCCGGTTCGAACCGCGCGGCATCATGGTCGCGGGCGCGACGGCCATCGTCGGTTGGGGAATCCTGATGGCTTGGGTGCTGATCGCCGAAGACGGCAACCCGATGATCACACGGAACTACGTCACCTACCTCACCGATAACGCCATCCTGATCGGTGCCGAGATCGACAAGATGGTCTCAATCCTGCTGGTGACAGCGGTGCTCTGTATCGCCGTCGAGCGTGCACAAAGGAATTTCTACCGCGCCGTTCTGGAAGAGGCCGCTGCCAAGGACCTGTCCCGCTTCGTCTCAAAAGAAGTGGCGCAACACATCACCTCGTCGGACCGTCAGATCCAGCCCGGCGACGGCGAAAGCCGCGAGGCGACGGTGATCTTTACTGATATCGAAGGATTCTCGACCGTCTCGGAAGGTATGTCTGCGCAACAGTTGGCGACGACCCTCAACGACTACTTCTGCGCCATGGGCGAAGTGATCGACCGCTTCGGCGGCGTGATTACCCTGTTCGAAGGCGATCTAATGCTGATCACCTTCAATGCCGTCCAAGATGACCCGGACCATGCCAAGAACGCGGTGCGCACCGCGCTCGGTATCGAGGAATGCGCCCGCACCCGCACATTCAACGGCGCCAAGCTGCTGACCCGCTGCGGTATCAATACCGGCGAGATCAGCATCGGCGCCGTCGGCGCCCAGGACCGCCTCGCGTTCACGGTGCACGGCGACAACGTCAATATCGCCGCCCGCCTGGAACAGCTAAACAAACAGCATGGCACCTACATCATGCTGGGCGAGGCGACACACCTCGCCGTGCATGACGATTTTCCGTGCAAACTGGTTTGCGAGACCCAGGTTAAAGGCCGTGCGCAGCCGGTGAAGGTTTATACTCCCGCTTAACCCCGGAGCGTGCCACCCGTCGCTTTTTCGACCGCGGCGACGATCTTGGCAGCGACGGCTTCGATCTCTTCGTCGGTCAGCGTTTTTTCCGTCGGCTGCAAGGTCACCGAAATGGCGACGGACTTTTTGTCTTCACCCAACGACGCGCCTTCGAACAGATCGAACACGCTGACGTCCGTGACCAATGCTTTCTCGGCACCGGCGGCCGCCTTGACGATCTGCGCTGCGTCCACGTCTTTGCCGACGACGAACGCGAAGTCGCGCTCGAGCGGCTGGAAGGCGGACAAGTACAGCATCGGCCGCGCCGCCGATTTGGCTTTCGGTGCGGGGACGGTTTCCGGGAAGATTTCGAATGCGACAACGGGGCCTTTGACGCCCAGCGCCGTCAGCGTGCGCGGATTGATTTCGCCAAAGCGCGCCAGGGTGTTCTTCGGTCCCAACCGCAGTTCACCGGAACGGCCCGGGTGGTAATAGGACGGCACATCGGTGAACACCTGTAGCTTGTCGACGGGCGCTCCTAATGAGGTCAGCACCGCTTCGGCATCTGCCTTGGCCATGAAGGCATCGACCGGTTGTTGCTTGCCGGTCCAATGGCGTGCCGCCTTCATGCCTGTGCGAATACCGGCGGCGGCGATACGCTGATCTTCCGGGTTGTCGCCCGCATACTGGGGGCCGACTTCGAACAGATCGGCGTTCGGATAGCCACGGTCGGCATTGCGGCCAGCCGCCTGGATCAGATTGGCAAGCGGCGTCGGCCGCATCACCGACAGCTCCGAGCTGATCGGGTTGGCGATGCGGATGCTATCCGGGATGTCGGCGAACTGGGCCGCTTCGGCCTCTCCCATGAACGAGTACGTGACAGCTTCGACCAGACCGCGCGAGGCCAGGACACGGCGCGCGATGGCGCGGCGTTTCTGTTCCTCATTCAGCGCCGGTTTCGGCAGCACGCTATCGCGCGGCAACGGCGTCACCGGGATATTGTCGTAACCGTTGATGCGGATGATCTCTTCGACCACACAGGCTTCGTGGAGAATATCGCCACGCCACGCCGGCACACCGACCGACCACGTATCACCCTCACCCGTCACGTCAAAGCCGAGGACGGCGAGGATGCGCATCATCTCGTCACGGGTGATCTCGACGCCCGCGAGTTCCAGAACACGCGCCGGTCGGAAGTCGATGCGGCGTCCTTGGTCGGGATTGGCGCCGGCGATGACCAGTTCCGACGGCTCGCCACCGCAAAGGTCGAGGATCAGGCGCGTCGCGATTTCCATGCCGCTTTCCAGGAACGACGGATCGATGCCGCGCTCGAAACGGTAGCGCGCATCGGATAGCAGCTGCAGCTTGCGGCCGGTCATGGCCGTGCGTACCGCGTCGAAGTAAGCACTTTCGACGAAGACATCGACGGTTTCCGGCGTCACGCCCGAAACTTCTCCGCCCATAACACCGCCGAGGGCTTCCGGCCCGTTTTCGTCTGCAATCACGGTCATCTCGGCGTCGAGCGCGTATTCCTTCTCGTTCAGCGCCAGGAGGGTTTCGCCTTCTTTGGCTAGGCGGACCGTGAGATCCCCCTTCATCTTGGCGGCGTCGAACACGTGCAGGGGACGGTTGAGGTCGAACGTCATCAGGTTGGTGATATCGACCAGCGCCGAGATCGGGCGAAGCCCGATCGCCAACAGGCGTTCTTTCAGCCACTGTGGGCTTTCTTCATTGGTCACACCCCGGATTAAGCGTCCGACGAAGTACGGACAGGCGTCCTTGGTGTCGGCATCGAAATCGAGATGCACCTTAATCAGGCTTTCGAAAGCCCCCGGCACCGGCCCGTTGGCGAGCGGTTTTAATGAGCCGATCCCTGCCGCCGCGAGATCGCGGGCAACGCCGCGCACGCCCAGGCAATCGCCCCGGTTCGGCGTGATGCCGATATCGATGATCGGATCGTCGAGGCCAAGGACCTGGATGGCCGGCTTACCGATCGGCGTGTCTGCAGGCAGGTCGACGATACCGTCGTGTTCGTCGGAGATGCCCATCTCGCGTTCCGACAGCAGCATACCGTTCGACATGACGCCGCGAATTTCCGTCGGTTTCAGCGTGACGTCGATTCCCGGAATGTAGGAGCCGCCCGGCGCGAACACACCGACCAACCCGGTACGCGCATTCGGCGCGCCGCAGACCAACTCGACGATCTCACCGTTACCGGGATCGACCTTGCAGACACGTAGCCGATCCGCGTTGGGGTGTTGGGTCGCTTCGACGACGCGCGCCGTGACGAAGGTCTCGAGGCCTTTGGCACGGTCTTCGACGCCTTCCAGTTCGAGACCGACCATGGTCAGCGCGTCGGTGATTTCGGTCAGCGACGCCTGCGTATCCAGATGTTCTTTGAGCCAAGACAGGGTGAATTTCATCTGGCCAACCCTCCGACCAGACCGGGCACTTCCAAGGCGCGGAATCCGTAGTGTCGCAGCCAGCGCAGGTCACTCTCGAAGAACGTCCTGAGATCGGGAATACCGTATTTCAGCATCGCCACGCGCTCGATCCCCATACCGAAGGCGAAGCCCTGGTACTCGGTCGGATCGATGCCGCAGTTGGCGAGCACGTTTGGGTTGACCATCCCCGAGCCGAGAATTTCCAGCCAGCTGTCGCCGCGGCCGATGCGGAACTCGCCGCCTTCGCGCGTGCAGCCGATGTCGACTTCGGCCGACGGCTCAGTGAATGGGAAGTAGCTCGGACGGAAACGGACCGGCAGATCGTCCACGCCGAAGAAAGCGCGGCAGAACTCGATCAGGCAGCCTTTCAAGTGGCCCATGTGTGATGTCTTGTCGATCACCAGGCCTTCGATCTGATGGAACATCGGCGAGTGCGTGGCGTCGTAGTCGGAACGGTAGGTGCGCCCAGGCACGACGATACGGATCGGCGGCTTCTGCGACGACATGGTGCGGATCTGCACTGGGCTGGTGTGGGTGCGCAGCACTTTGCGCTCGCCGTGGTCGCCTGGCAGATAGAAGGTATCGTGTTCTTGGCGCGCCGGGTGGTCCGGCGGAATGTTGAGGGCGGTGAAGTTGTGCCAGTCGTCTTCGATATCCGGTCCTTCGGCGACGGTGAAACCCATTTCGCCGAAAATGCCGACGATCTCTTCGATGGTCTGGCTGATCGGATGGACGAATCCCTCCGGCTCAGGACGTACCGGCAGGGTGACGTCGATCTTTTCCGTCATCAATCGGCGGTCCAGCTCGGCATCGGCCATCGACGACTTCTTGGCTTCGATGGCGCCCTGGACTTCGTCCTTGAGCGCGTTGAGCGCCTGACCGGTTGCTTTGCGCTGCTCGGGCTCGAGCCCGCCAAGGCCCTTCATCAGGTCCGTGATCCGGCCTTTCTTGCCGAGCGCCGACACGCGGAGCGCTTCGAGTGCCTCCAGCGTATCCGCGGCGCCAACCTCGGCCATCAGTTCGTCCCGCAACTGTTCCGGCGTCTGCATCGGTTTCCTGCCTCCAAACACACGAACGGGAGCAGCGCCCAAGGCACTACTCCCGTTCCAAAACTAGGTTGCCCTTGCGGGCGTTTAAGCGTTCTGGCTGAGAGCGGCCTGGGCCTGATCCACCAGCGCTTTAAACGCTTCCGGCTCGTTCATCGCGATGTCGGCGAGGACTTTGCGGTCCAACTCGACGCCGGCTTTGATCAAACCGTTCATGAATTGCGAATAGGTCACACCATGCTCGCGCGCGCCGGCGTTGATCCGCTGGATCCACAGGCTACGGAAATTCCGCTTTTTCGTGCGACGGTCGCGATAGGCATATTGAAGCCCTTTCTCGACCTTTTCGATGGCGATCCGGAAATTGGTGCTGTTACGGCCCTGATAGCCTTTGGCCAGTTTCAGGACTTTCTTGTGACGTGCGTGAGACGTCTTACCGCGGGATACGCGTGCCATTGCTCAATCTCCTCGCTCAGGCGTACGGCATGTACGATTTGACGATACGTGCATCGGCGTCAGACAGGACCATCGTCCCGCGTGCCTTACGTTTCATCTTTTGTGAACGTTTACGGAGGTTGTGCCGCTTGAACGCGACACCGGCGACGACTTTGCCGGTTCCCGTGACTTTAAAGCGCTTCTTAGCGCTCGATTTGGTCTTCAGTTTGGGCATTTCCCTATTCCTTGTGTCTTCGGTGCATGGCCGACCAGGCCCTGCACCCGTTTACGGGTTCGAGCGGATAGGCATGCCCTTTCAGCCATCCCGCTCAGCTGCGCTATTGCGCAAGCGCGCGGTTTATAGCGGGAGAGCCTTAAGAATGCAAGCGAAGTAACGGCTCTTAGAACGCCAACAGATCGTCGGCTTCCTGGGCCACTGCGTCGGTCCATTGACGGACCGGTGTCGGCGCCGCAATGCGGTCGAACGGCAGAAATGTGCCTTCGCCCGGTGCATCCAGAGTGACGGAACCACCGGGGGCAATGACCTCGATGGCGCCCTCGCGGATTTGATAGCCATAGTGCGACGTACCCGGCGGCATACCGACCGTCAGGCGGCCGGCGACGAATTCGGTGCCGCGAATACCAATGGTGGCAACGGGGGTCTCGACCGTGACGTCTGAATAACTGTTCGATGCAATCGTACCGGAAACATATCGGAACACACCTTCGACAAATTTCACGGCCTGATGGTCGGTCTCCTCAGTGAGACCATGGACGTTGTAGACCATGTCATCCAAGACCAATTCGGCGTCCGCACCCATCTGCAACGTTGACGCGTCGGCAAAGCGGATCAGCAGCCGCGCACCGGGACCCGTTTTTGATGATGTCGCCAGCATAGACGTCGCCACCTTCGCTCAGAGCTGCAGTGTCATCACCCAGCATCCGGCTGGCATCGCCTTTTTGACGTATGACCGTACCGGCGCGTTCCAGAGCGAACGCGAACTCCGAGTAAGTCGCGGCAAAGATAACGCAGACCAAGGCAAAGACCTGTACGGTAAGTTTCGATCTCAATTGAAATCCCCTAAAACAAACATTCCGGTGCGTGAATATCTTTGTATTCCTCGCAACCGGGACGTTGCCATGCAATACGGATTTACCGGGGGGCGATGACCATGGTCATAAGCCGGCCTTCTGGGCGCGGGTGCTGTTCGACCTTAGCGATTTCCGCCACTTCTTCCTGCACACGCTGCAAAACTTTCAAGCCAAGATCCTGGTGCGCCATTTCACGGCCACGGAAGCGGATCGTCATTTTGACCTTGTCGCCTTCATCGAGGAAGCGGCGTACAGCCTTCATCTTGACCTCGTAATCGTGGTCGTCGATGCCGGGGCGCATCTTGATCTCTTTGACCTCGATGACTTTCTGCTTCTTGCGGGCTTCGTTCGCCTTCTTCTGTGCCTCGTACTTGAACTTGCCGTAATCGAGGATCTTACAGACGGGCGGTTCGGCGTTTGGCGATACCTCGACAAGATCGAGGCCGACTTCGAAAGCCATTTCAATCGCTTCCTTGAGGCCAATGACTCCGACCATTTCACCATCCACATCAATCAGTCGGACGGGGTCGGCGAGAATATCTTCGTTGGCACGCGGACCGTCTTTGGACGGTGGTGCCGGGGGGCCTGGACGACGGGCTATGGAACGTCTCCTATTTCAGTTTCCACAAACGGTTCTAACAATTGCTTTCGCGCGGCGGATAATACTGTCCTGCACCGCGCTTACAAACATAAAGGCTCAGGCCGCAAACGGTCCGAGCGCTTCAACCTTAAGTCTATCCGTTGCCTCTTCGAGCGCAAGAATTTCTTGGTCCTTGCCGCCAAGGCGCCTGAGCGCGACAGCGCGGTTCTCGGCTTCGCGCCCGCCGACGACCAAAATCGCCGGCACTTTGGCGTGAGAATGCTCACGGATCTTGTAGTTGATTTTTTCGTTACGGAGGTCCGCTTCGACACGGATGCCGGCGGCCCGCAGTTTTTCGACAACCTCAAGCGCATAGTCGTCGACGTCGTTGGTAATCGGCGCGACGACGGCCTGTACGGGCGCCAGCCACATCGGCATGCGGCCCGCAAAGTTCTCGATCAGGATGCCGATGAAGCGTTCGAACGATCCCAGGATCGCGCGGTGCAGCATCACCGGCCTGTGCTTGTTGCCGTCTTCGCCGACATATTCTGCGTCAAGGCGCTCCGGCAGAACGAAGTCGACCTGCAGCGTGCCGCATTGCCAGTCTCGGCCGATGGCATCGCGTAGTACGAACTCCAGCTTCGGCCCATAGAAGGCCCCCTCGCCCGGGTTCATGATCAACTCGGTCCCGGCGGCGATAGCAGCTTCACGGAGCGCTGACTCGGCCTTGTCCCAAACATCGTCAGCGCCGGCGCGGACATCCGGGCGGTCAGAGAACTTCACGCGGAATTCCTCGAAGCCGAAATCCTTGTAGATCGACGATAGAAGCTCGATGAAGATCTTCGTCTCGCTTTCGATCTGATCTTCCGTACAAAAGATGTGCGCATCGTCTTGCGTAAACGCGCGGACTCGCATCAGACCGTGCAGCGCGCCCGAGGGCTCGTAGCGGTGGCACGAGCCGAACTCGGCCATACGCAGCGGCAAGTCGCGATAACTCTTGATACCCTGGCGGAAAATCTGCACGTGGCACGGGCAGTTCATGGGCTTCAACGCCAAGTGCTTGATCGCACCTTCGACATCGGCAGGCGTTTCATCCACGGCCGCATCGGCACTTTCATTAGCGTGTCCGGCACCTTCGTCGACCTCGGCGATGAACATATGCTCGCGGAATTTTTCCCAGTGGCCCGAACGCTCCCAAAGCGCGCGGTCAACCAACTGCGGCGTCTTCACTTCGACGTAGCCGGCATTGTCCAGACGGTCCCGCATGTAGCGTTCGCAGGTC
>Ga0181606_10004835_pt1 | contig 11194 bp, 13 predicted proteins | sample 041ome_10_FD_132994 | JGI IMG/M metagenome (GOLD analysis project Ga0181606, IMG submission 132994) | Coastal salt marsh microbial communities from the Groves Creek Marsh, Skidaway Island, Georgia - 041412US metaG (megahit assembly) | ecosystem: Environmental > Aquatic > Marine > Intertidal...
CAGTCCAATAAGGACGAAATCGTCCTGGAGCATCAATTCTCGGCTTTTAGTCCCAATTGATTTTATTGGTTTTGAATGGCGCGCCCGAGAGGATTCGAACCTCTGACCTCTGCCTCCGGAGGAAATTGTTCTTTGAGGAAACTCAATAATTTCAATAGTTCTAGGTTGAAAATTTAGCCTTGTGCATGGTTTGTCATCGAAGGCTAATGACTACTTGATTCGTAAAATGAATGAAAACGCTGGAATCGCCGTAATTACTGGCCTGACGTTCGTTGCATTTGCCGGACCGTGAACAACCTATCAGGACTGAATTCGGCCTATTGATTGTTTGGGGGATTTCCATAGTTCAAAAGAGTGAGTCGTGGGACTCGGGTGTGTTTCAGTTTCCGAATGATGCCAAGTACGGCCTAATTCTAATGCCGCTCGCAATCGTGACGATCGCCGACCTAGTCCTTCCATATGCAGTCAGGTGTCCGTATAGGCTGTTCACATAGGCTCAGATTCCGAGAGTGATTTGATCAATAGCGCTTGTGAAGTCACCCAACTCATTGATTAAAAATCTGAGTCCATCATCGCTTGAAGGCGCCAGGTTGACGGAGGACGGATTGCTTATATACGGAATAGGCGCATTAGCCGATGGAGATAGGATTACAACTTGATTGTAAATATTAACCTTATGGGCCTCGGTATTGTTTTGAATTCAAGTTAGTTTTCACTGCGGTAAATTCCCAGTTTTTGATTGGAGATTTATCGCTTCGATCTTCGAACAAACGGATCCTGATACGCGACTAGCGAGACACCAAATAGGGCGGCTATTAGAAAATGTCCGGACTGAAAAGACCCAGTCAATATGTAGGACGAACTGAGAAGCGATGGCCCGAGTAGACCGCCAGCATAGAATAATATCTGGACGCCAGCCGTCATCTCAATAACGCCCATCGAGCGATTTTTTTGCATATTGCCTGCTCTCGTAACTTCAGACAAAAGTAACCCGCTCCAGCTCATAGCAATGAATCCGAGGGACGCACTGAATAACAGCAAAAGAATCAAGTTTGGGTGCTTTGGCAGTAGGCCCATAAAGATACAACATAAACAGGAGAACAATAGCTGGAGTGTCAAAACAGACTTCGCACCTATTTTATCAGCTATGTAACCCCAAAAAACTCGACCAAATATGCCAAAACTCATTACCACCAGGAATAATTGAGTTGCCAAAGATGCTCCTAAATCGAGCTGATCCCAAACCCAAACCACGAAGATAGCCATGATTCCGTATTGCCCCAAGGCAAATACCAGAGATGCTAATGCAAGTCGTTTTCCCAACGGATGTCGGAGAAATACAAAAAGACCGGAAATAGGAAGAAGCTCTCGGTAGCTAAAATGTTCATTTCGGACATTAATAGATTTTGGTTCGCCACTCTTAATTGAATAGCCCGTCAAAAGCATGGCGACCACTAAAAATAATATAGATGTTAATGCGAGATGCCAGCCGAAATGATTGGATAGAAAGGGTAGGGCTAATCCCGCCCCACCCGCACCGATAGACACAGAAGATTGCTTTACGGAAAATAAAAAGTTACTTCTTCTCGTATCGCCCAAATCTGAAATGATTTGTGAGCCAACGGGTGTCACCAAAGAATAAGCTAATCCAATAAAAAACCCGGCTAACAAAAATAAAGTTATCTCTTTAATGAAGATGAGGCCGGTAATGCCTATGGCGAGAAGCCAGAGCGATAATATCGCTCCGGTAATTGCCCCGATTCGTTTTAGTAAGACCATCATGACTCCGGAGCAGATTAGCGCCGAGATGACAATCCAGGATACAAAGAATCCAATTAGCCCTTTTAAAAGGGGTAACTCTTGAGATATCCAGGGGGTTAAAACAGGAACCGCTTGAATGCTAAAGATCAGTAAAGCCTGGTAGCAGACTACGAAGACAAATTCTCTCCGGCCACATTTTTTCTTAGTTATCGATGACAGTTTAGGATGGCCTCAGTAACTCAAATATGTCCCCAGCTGTCATATAGTCCATGTAACCACATCGACTCGGGATTTTCGCTTTTGCAGTATCAAATCGACCATCACTTAATAAATAATCGGGATCAATATAAACGCTGATTACTTGTCCTACAGTCCACCAACTATGGGTGAGTTTTCCGTCAAGGTCTTTCAACTGAACAATGCTAACGACTCTGCATTCGAGAGAGGCCGGGGACATTGCTACTCTTGGCGCAGCAACGATATTCGAGTCCGCGCTGGCTATATCTGCATAATCGAATTCACTATCTTCAAAGTCTAAAGCCTTCGCTGAAAGATTCATCTTTTCCAAAAGATCATGTGACACTACATTGAAAACAAATTCACCAGTTTCTTTACAGTTACGGAGAGAATCTTTAACTCCGGTGCTAGTGAAACCAACCATATTTGGATCTGAAGAGACTGCTCCAAAAAAACTATAAGGCGCTATATTTGGTTTTCCAGATTTAGATAGCGTTGAGATCCATCCGATCGGTCTCGGGGCGACGATTGCTTTAAATGGATCATATGGTAGAACGTCCCGAATGTTCTCAATTGGGATGTGCAAGTTGATTCTCCTTAGCTACTTTAAAGGCGTCGTCCGCAATGACTTGGCAGCGCTTCATAAGTCGCTGCTCTTCTGGCGTGTAGTCTGGAACTGCGTTGTGCAAAGTTCTGATGTTGTCAAAAAATAGAACATCTTTTTCTGACCATTTAAAACTGTGCATGAATTCTTCATTAAGCTGGTGCTCAAATAAAAAGTCTAATAGCTCATTACTTTCTGAATCACCAAGGCCGAGAATGCGTGTTGCATACCCTGGGTTACAATATAAAACCTTTCGTCGGGAGATCGGATGCCTTAAAACGATAGGGTGAGTTACGGGAGGCTTTTTCGCTCTTTGTGCAGCGGTTAGTGGTGGGCGATCAGATCCCGGCTTGGTTCGCATCATTTCCCAGAATTTGTTGAAGTCGTGCTCGGCGGACAACTGTGACACCGTCTTTTTAATGGAAGAAGGAAGGGTTTCATAGGCAAGTGCCATATCGCAGAATTGAGTATCCCCTAGTGGCCGACCATCTCTAAAGGGGATTTTTATGCCATAGAGCATATTGGCAAGCGCTATCGGATTTGAATAAGACATGTCTGTATGCCAACCTTGGCCCGCATCCGAAAATCCGATTTTCTTCCCGTTTTTAATAATGTTGGATAGGGTCATAACCTGCGGAAAGGGATCCCGCAGATTATCATTTGCCACATTAACCTCCAACGAACCGAATTTAGAGGCGAACATGATCATGTCTTGTTCTTCCAGTTTTTGCTTGGGAAATCGCAGAAATCCGTAGCAGGCGAGAGCGTGCTTTATAAGCTCTAACTGAACGTCTGATATAGGTTTTGATATATCAAAACCTTCAATCGTCGCTCCTAAAACGGAGTTGTAAGGAAAGATTTTCATGAAAAAATCCTCATCTCATTAATCACTCATTAGAAAAGGTACTTTTAATGTATGTGCAAGATCCCGGAGTTGCTGGACAAGTGAGTTTGCTATAGGAATCCCGTTTTGCAGTCTGTCTGCCATGACTCGTTGTTCAATTTCCCCAGGTAGCATCACCGGTTTTGAGCTGTCTATAGACTCGACCGCGTGCATTGCTTCTACAACTTCATTTACTGACATGGTGAAATCAGAAAACTCACCAAAATTGGACGGATCAATTGCCAAAATGAAATGACCAATGTTATCTCTGCCGAGAGGGTTTCTTCTTTGATCACTTGGCAGGATTGAACGACCAGAAAAAGAACCCCCGGATAAACAGCCAGCGAAAAAGTGAGTCATTAGGCTAAGGCCATACCCTTTATGGCTGCCCATTGAGAGTTTGGATCCTAATGGGGTAATGCCTCCTCCTAGTCTTCCATAAACTATATCCTCTGCCACTGACGGATCCGTTACGTAATGACCCTCGGAGTCGACTACCCAGCCTTCTGGAATGGGTTTGTTTTGATATTTAAATACGCGGATCCTGTTCCCCGCTACAGACGCCGTAGCAATATCGAATACTATCGGATCTCCTTCAATTCTGGGCACTCCATAAGCTAGTGGGTTAGTACCAAGAACTGGTTCGACTCCACCGGGCGGGACAACGCACACAACCTTGGTAGAGGTTGTTACAAAGGACAAAAGTCCAGCGCTTGAGATTTTATGAGCATAGAATCCTGCGGCCCCAAAATGATGGGAGTTCGTCACAGTTATGGCAGCTACACCACTCGATTTAGCTATACGAGCAGCCTCATCGCAAGCCATACTAGCGCCAAGGAAGCCGAAGTTTCCACCGCCATCAATTACGGCGGAAGAGACGCCAGTTTTAACAATTTTGGGACAACCATTAACATTCAGCGCCCCTTCTTGAAGCCATTTGTAATAAAGGGGTAACAAGGCTATCCCGTGGGAGTCGACTCCTCTTAGGTCCGCATACAACATCCCGATTGCGATTAAATCAACTTGGGAATCGATAATACCGAAGCCCGATAGCATTAAGTGTATTTGTTCATCTACAAGATTGACATCATATGTCACAGGTTACTCCCTTCTTTCACAAACATATTTGAAAGTGACCCCAGGCCCTGAACTTCCACAGTAACGATGTCTCCGTTGCCCAAATATCGGGGTGGTTGCATGAAGTGACCTACTCCTTGAGGTGTTCCCGTACAGAGAATAGAGCCGGGTTCAAGAGTCATGAATTGTGAAATATAAGAAATTATATATTTGATCGAAAAAATCATGAGGTCCGTCGACGATTCTTGAACTAAGTGGCTATTCAAGTAACAGCGGATCGAGAGATTTTGACAATCTTCAATCTCATCTGTTGTTACTAGCCATGGCCCAGATGGGCAAAAGCCATCCATGCTTTTTGCAAAAGATGTTTGGGCGGGGCCCAAGTCAAACTGGAATTCCCGAGCAGACACATCGTTGATGTTTGTGAAGCCAGCAACATAATCTAAGGCCTCAGATTCGAGTACTTTAGATGCTCGTTTTCCGATGACTACCCCTAATTCAGCCTCCCAGTCCGCTTTGGCTACCGATTTTGGAATGATAATTTTCTGATTCGCTCCACTAAGAGAATTTGGATGCTTGAAAAATAATTTTGGTCGATCAGTGGTTTGGAGATTCCCTTCACCAACATGATCTTTATAATTTCGACCAATTCCGATAATCGGACCGGTGATCGGAGGAAGATACTGAAACTTTGATTCGGGCTCGCCTTTTAGCGCAATTAATTCGGTTCGAATGTGGCTTTGTAATTGCTTATCCATCGCAATCTTAAGGATGCGATCTTTGTTATCGCTATCAGATTGTGATTCCAAAGGAACAGATGAGCGTATTAGGTGTTCTACCAGATAAATAGAATCATTATGAAAAACAGCGATTGCGGGTTCTTTTTTATTTAGCACTCTACATAAACGCATTAATTATTATCCTACATCCTATCAGGCAGCCAGGTGACCAATTCGGGCACCGCTACGAATAAACAAATAATTAATATTTCTACGACTACGAAAGGCCAGGAAAATTGGAAGACGCGCTTAGTATTAACTCCAGTCGCACCGGCGGCGATAAAAACATTTAAGCCCATCGGTGGAGTGATCAACCCTATTTCAGCCGTCTTTACTATTAATATACCGAGCCAGATACCGTCGAAGCCAAGGTTCGTCAATAACTCATAGGTGATAGGGACGGTTAAAAGAAGGATCGCAAACTGATCCATAAACATACCGAGGATGATATAGAAAACTATTACCGCAATTAGAACCCATAAAGGAGTTAAGCCAGAATTTGAAATCCACTCTAGCAATGATGGAATGGTTTGCGACAATGTAATGAAGTGCCCGAAAATCAAAGCGCCAAAGATTATAGTGACGATCATGCAAGTGTTTTTCAGGGTATTACCCAGAGCAACTGTTAGCCCTTTAAAGTTAATTCGATACATCAGGCTACAAATAATTAATGCACCTAAAGCTCCAATGGCGCCTACCTCGGTAGGAGTGGCGAGGCCGCTATAAAGGCTAAATAAAACTCCGACAATTAGAATCAAGATGGGCCAGATGTTGCCAGTTGTGGCTTTTTCATCGTTCGTCGTTGTTTTAACGTTTTCAATAGCAGGAGCGAGGTCAGGTTTGAAGACTATCGAAATATAAATAGTAAGAATGTATCCCAGCGCGGTAATTAAACCTGGGATAACTCCGGCAAGGAACAACTTACCTACAGATTCCTCAGTAATAATTCCGTACACAACTAGTGCGATTGATGGTGGTATGAGGATCGATAAGGTACCTGTAATACTTATAGTAGCAACGCTAAACCCATCTATGTAGCCAAGTTTTTTCATCGTGGGGTACGACGATCTAGCCAGGCTAGCTACAGCAGCAGTTGAGCTCCCACAGGCGGCTGCAAATACGGACCCGGCTATTACGCACGCACTGGCCAGCCCGCCTCGTATGTTCCGAAAACGCCTGTTACATGCGATCATGAGGTCGTCGGCTATGCCTCCAACGCTCAAAATTTCGGCCATGAGGATAAAGGCTGGAATCGTCAAGATTACATAGTTAGCTGTAGCATGATAAACGACTTGGCTGATCAGCCCGTGAGTGATCTGCAGTCCAACGAGTTCATAAAGGCATAGTAAGCCTGCAATACCAATTGCGAATCCGACTGGCCAGCCCAGACCAATAAGGACTAGAAGTAGAAGAATTCCCAACAAAATCATTTATTAATGGCCCCTCGGCTGTGGACCGACGTTTAAAGCCATGAGAACTAGACGAGCGCTGAGTAACCAACAGCCGATTGGAATCCAAATCCAACTCCATGCGACGGGCCAATCAATGACACCCATAATTAAGTGGTTTTTGACCCACGCGTCCTTAAAAATTACGAAAGCCTCTAACCCGAGGATGCCTAGATAAAAACTGGAAGCCAGTAGTCCGAGTTTGAACAGGTAATTCCAAATATGTGTGTTAAAAAGTTCCGAAAAAATTGTGATCCTTATAAATCCTCCATTCCGGAAACTCCATGGAAGGGCCAGCGAAATCAGCATGACTAAGAGATAGGCTTCCGTGAGTTCTAACTGAAATTCTAGAGGTAAGGAGAATAAATGTCGGCTCAATGCGTTGATTGCTACCAGAAGGACAGCCGCAACCAGAGCTATGGCTGCAATTAAAACAGCCAAATTCTCTAGTAAAATTAGTGCTGAATTTAAGGCCGCCAAAAGTGAAGCGTTTTGGCGGCCTCTTTTTTTATCCATTTAAGTAAGTATGACCTAAAAGTTGGCCTTGTAAGCCTTCAGTACAGCATCGGCTTGTAAGCCTCTAGAGTTCATTCGGCCCACCCAATCCTCATGAACTACCCCAAGCTGAGTTGAGAGTTGAGACAATTGTTGAGGGCTAAACTGAAACATCTGTACACCAGCCTTCTCGAATTTTTCCGCTAAACCAGCCCCTGAAGCATCCAAGTTGCGGGCGGATTGGAGTTGAATTTTTGCTCCGCAGTCTAAAAATACCTTTTTCTGCCCTGTACTTAGCTGTTCCCACTTATCTTTCCGCACCGATAGCACATTAACGAATGTCCCAAAGGATCCGTTGGTGCTGATCGCCTTAGATAATTCTTGAAGTTTGTAACCATCAACACTGGCTAATGCCGAGATAGTTGCATCGGCCGTACCTCTTTGGAGCGCAACGTAAGTATCGCTGATGGAAATTGTAGCTGGAGATCCTCCTAATGATTTGATGATTAAATCCATGGCGCCACCGGCGGATCTAATGACTTTTCCTTTAAAGTCTTCGGGCGTTTTTATTTCTTTCGACGCGGAAACGATTTGATATGGTGGAAAAGCCATTACGGATATGGGCACTATTTTATTTGCGGCAAATTCATCGGCTAAAAAATTATTAGATAAGGTTTTCCAATATGCTGAAACAATATCTTCCGAAGAGCCTCCGAGTCCGGGTAACATCGCAACTCCGTTCAGAGGTAACTTGTCGCTGGAATAACCTATAGGTACGGGAGTTACGTCTGCTACGCCTGTTTCCATTGCAGGTAATAGCTCTCTAATCTTTGCCAGCTGCCCGGAAGGAAAGTATTTAAAGCTGATGGCACTTCCTTTGCTCTGTTCCACGCATTCTTTCCAAGGCTCTACAAATTCTTTTGTAATCACGTGCTTGGCTGGCGATCCGTGAGCTAGCGTTACCGATACCTCGGCATGTCCAACTGACCAGACGAAAGCGGTACTCAACATTGCTAGGGTTAATTTTTTATTTTTCATGACCGTATTCCTCCATAACTAAAGATTTGGTCTATTTATGCCGGTAAAACTGGTTTAGTTGAAATCATTGAAGGTCTGCTAGAAAAGTCAACTAGCCATTCAGAAAGCTGGGGCCTATTTTCTAGCCATAAACCCTCGGTATGGCGGAACTGTATCCATTCGATACCGCAGCCTAGGGCAATTCCACCCAAACTTTTAGGCTCAGGAAGTAACTCTGGATTGACTTGAAGCATATCCAAGGACCTGTTTATTTTATCAAACTGCACATTAATCCATTCTTGCCATTGCAGGTTGTCAGGCCTTAATTTTTCCACCCTAGCCGCGTATCCCGCATCCACTATTCCATCGGCCAGAGCCACCATGCACCTATCTCTAAGGTCTGCTGGATTAGTAGATAATTTGGTAGTCGATTTGGTGGCTAAGTATTCGCTAATTACAGGCGAGTCGATTATCCAACCTGCCTCGCCGGCATCTAATACGGGTACTTTTGCTAGAGGGTTCAGCGAAACTACAGGTCCGCTCATATCTCTGGGGTCTGTTTCGATTATATTAACTTGATGATTCATCTCGAGCTCTAAAATAAGAACCCTGATTTTTCTTGCAAACGGCGAATTGAGTGTGCAGTAAAGATCCATTTCACTACCTCGTTATTTATTTTGAATAAACATAAGAGGATACTTTGATAAGAACAAGAAATTATTTTTGATCTATTGATCATATTTACTTATCAAAGGTGGGCCTTATGAGTCAGCAAATTCCGAAGAACCTTCTTAGTCAATTGTCTACTTTTTTGGTGGTTGCCGAGACTAGCGGTTTCCGACTGGCTGCTGAACAACTTAACCTTACTCAGCCTGCAATTTCTCTTCATATAGCGAATTTGGAAGATTACTTTGAGGCCACTCTAATTGTGCGAAAAAGCAAGTTTATTGAATTAACAGCAGCTGGTAATTTCGTGTACGAGCGAGCGAAAAAGATTTTGGGCGATACTGACCAGTTAATAGCTGATGTTCGATCATCTAGATATATGGCGATCAATCAAGTTTCGATATCTCTTGCTCCTACTATTTCTGCAAATCTAGTCTCCGAAACGCTCGCCAACTTTCAAAGCGCGAACCCATCAGTAAGGGTCTTAATTAGTGAACACTTGGGGCAGCAGATGTTTGAATCTCTCTCGAAACGAGAGATTCAATTTGGCGTCGGTCCGTATCGCAATGTTCCGTTTGGGATTTCGTTCAGCACACTCTTTCAACAGGAGTTGTTTCTGATAATTCATGACTCACACCCTTTGGTGAAGCGAGGAAGAGCGTTGATCTCTGATTTGTTAGAGTTGCCCTTATTGTGTGCCGCGCCCGGTACAACGGCTCGGGAGGTTTTGGATCATGCTCTTCTTACGCATGGTTATGTCATTACGCCCAAATATGAAGCGATACAATTTCATACTTTATTTGCACTAGCTGCAGCCCAGCACGGCGCCACTGTAATGCCATTAGTTAACCCTGATTTACTTGCTGCTATGCACTTGGTTCCATTGGCTTTTCAAGATTTCCCTATGCGGCGATCTATAGGTCTTATTAAGCGAGATGATGATGATCTAGATCGTTTAAGCACAGGATTCTTGCGGGACTTGATTACTGTTGCTAAGCGCACGTACGCACCTGTCACCGTGCCACCGGAACTTCAATTCGAGGAAAAATATGAAGCAATCTAATATTGTTATCGTCTCAGGAGCTAGCGGGGGTATTGGTGAAGCTCTCTTGACGCAACTACATCCAAAATACAGAGTCATTGCGCTGTCAAGGTCCATGCCAAAGACTGAAAATTTCGCTGAGCATATCGCAATTGATTTCGCTGATGAAAGACACAGTGGCTGGAATAGAATCAGTGATATCGGTAGTAAACAACCAATTTATGCTCTGATTCACCTTGCTGGATTTCTTGGCGAACGAGTGCCAATAATCGATCAAGATATTTCGACATGGATGCATGCATTCATGATTAATGTCCATAGTACGCTTCGGCTAACCCAATGCTGCTGGAATGGTTTAAATATGGTTGAAGATGGCCGTTGTATGATCACAACTTCTGGAGCGGCACGAGGTGATCAATCGAACATAGGAGCCTATGGTGTGACTAAGGCAACTCTTGAAAAAATGGCTCAGTCCCTTGTTTGCGAGATTAAAAATAATTCTCCCAAAATCGTGCTTTTTAGTCCTGGTCCAACGGCCACAAAGATGCGCGCTGAGGTTTGTCCTAATGAGGACCAAAATTTAATAAGTTCGGCAAGTAGTGTCGCCTCTTTGATTGTGGAAAAAGTTCTTGAGCAGCCAGTAGTTCAAGGGTCTTTTATAGATGCCGCAAAGATTTTAAATGCTCGGGCCAGGGATTAGAATCTTAAAAATTCAATAACGCAGATATACCACCGCACAGAAACTTCTAGGTGATATAACGTATGAAGTAGGTCAGAAGAATTCCACCAAGATTGAGGGTCGGGTTCACATTTACCGTGACGACTTTGAAATCGAAGAAAAAAGCTGATTATTTTTAAAGGAGCCAGCATTAGTGAGCTCGAACAGAAAGCTATCGATGTTTAGGCATCAGCTACTAATTAATGTGCTTTTGCGGTTCAAAGATTATTGCGAGATTTAAATGGGAGCTGCGGCTGAACCTGAAGCAGCGACCGAGGCATTGTGAGATTTGTGATCACGTTTTAATAGATGAATCAGGTGGTAATAAGAACAAATAAAAGTTCAAAAAACCCGCAACTAATGGTTTGAAATTCGACATGTTTTCCGAACTATTTATAACCATGTCGGGATGGATCCGGCAAAACTCTGACGCAGATTATTCTCTAAAAGAGGGCGTATCTGATTAA
>Ga0181606_10004838_pt1 | contig 11191 bp, 3 predicted proteins | sample 041ome_10_FD_132994 | JGI IMG/M metagenome (GOLD analysis project Ga0181606, IMG submission 132994) | Coastal salt marsh microbial communities from the Groves Creek Marsh, Skidaway Island, Georgia - 041412US metaG (megahit assembly) | ecosystem: Environmental > Aquatic > Marine > Intertidal zone...
GTTGTCGACGTTTGTTTCATCGGGTTTCGTGGCTTCCATGGAGGCGAAATCGATAAAGTGCGTCGAACGGTGACTTTCGTGGTAAAATTCTTTCGGGTTGGCGAGCTTCAACGCGTACTTCATCCCCGCGCTGTGCTTGACGCCCATAAAGTTGTAGTTCCAGCTTCCGCCGTCGGGGACCATGTAGTAGCCCAGGAAACGGTCGGATAACAACATTTGTACCTTTTCGTAATGCGTCGCGGCATACCCTTGAGGATTTGAGCTGCTCATATCTTTGTTGTGTCGCCCCCATTCGTAACCGGCTGGGGTGATTTTGTACGACGTGAGCGAACAAGAACCCGGGGTGAATGAGCACGTCAAAATGATACACTTTTCGCCATCCCAAGAGCTGTTTTGTTCCAAAATCTTGGCGTGCTGCGTGACATCTTGCGGCTGTAGTTGCGGACTTTCGTTTGGTTGGGTGTGGATCCAACCGAGTGGCTCGAGGTCGCTCAAGTAGTCGTGTTCCGGAAGCGTCGACGGCAAGTTAACCGCGCTGTGGTTACCCCACTGCGGCGGCATGACGACACACCGAATCTCCTTGACTTGAGGATTGTCGGGCGGCGACACGCCGTACATGTAACCAGCAATTTGCGTTCGTAAGTCGGCAACGGTGATAAACTTCTTCAACACGTTCTTGGGCATAATGTACGTGTAGCCAGTCTCCTTCAAATCGTCGCTGTTGACATAGATGTGATTCACGCGCAAGTGCAAGTTGGTGGCGCTGATGGCTCGAATACGCCAATCCGTCTTGCTGCCAAACGTCGCTTGTTCGTACGGACTTGTCGTGGTGACGATGAGCTCATCCCCGTGGACATTCGTCGTCTTCGTTGTAACAGCAATTTGTTGGTTGGCGTCTTGTCCGCGCTTTTCAATTTCGGCGATTTCTTGTCGTTGAAGAGAAGGCGGAGTGATTTCGGCACCGAGAATGATGTCGCGGACTTCGCTTTGAGTTAACGCAGAGACGTTCACGTTGTTCTTCGCAGAGTAGTCGGCGAGAATCAAATCCTTGAGCGCAATTTCAACCTTGATCCATTGCTCATCTGTCAAGTCTGGCCAGACGTGATGCGGAAGCGTAACGACAGATTTGTCAGGACGCAACATCATCTTTGCCTTTTCGTTATTGACATGCAACGCGCGCAAAATCAAAATGAGTCTGCTAAACGCCGTGTAACTCGAAATCGTCTTCAGCCAGTCATCATAAATGTTGAACAATACCATTTGCGGTTCCGTCGCCTTGAGAATGAGATCACCAAACTTCTCAATCTTCATGCACGCTTGGAACGGCAGTTGCAACTCGCTCCCCTTGATCACGATGTTTGGGTAGTCTAACATGTGTGTCTCCAGCGGGTCAAGCATACCTTTTCTAGTCACGATGATTTGTTTGGGCTGCTCTTCAATCGGGAGCGAGCGAATCAACGCCGCGACTTCTTCAGCAGTCTTCCACTTGGCCAACTGCGCGAGACGCTTTTGACCAGCCCATACGCTGGTGTGAATAATCTTCAAGAAAAGCTGACCAGTGCGCGGGTTGAAGATGAAAATCGCCCCGTTAATCGGCTTGGTCACCAAGTTACCTTCGAATGTCTTGTGGATGGTCACACGGTACACGTTGGTGTCGTCAACAAACCAAATCGTTTGGTTACTGAACAACTCGCCGTAGTTTTGAGCATTCAAATACGGCTCCGTGGGTTCAGAAGAGTACAATTGAAGACCCTTACGAATGCGTTCGCGCAAGACGTACAACGCCGGGTTGGCTTTCATAATCTTCGCCATGGCTTGCTGCACGAGAGGCTTGCATCCTGGGAACCAATTACCGTACGCCGAGTGCAAGTTGTATGCCAAATCGATACCAATCATCACTCCGGTCGGCGAAGGGTAGATAGACATGTTATCCGTGGTGTAATCAAGAAATTTGGCGCGCGTGTAGCGCTCGATGTCGTGCGAATCAAAGTCACCCCAACGAAGTTGTACGTCAACCCAAAATTTGTTTGAACTCTTTTGATCAAACACGTCGTTGGTTTCACCCATCAGCGCCGGTTTGCAGATCGACCACTTGTACGCAGCGAAGAGCAATATATCAGCGCATGAACTGTTCATCTTGTATGACTTTCTCGGGTGAATCGTCTCCTTTTGCACGGTTTCAATTTCGAGCGCGTCGAGCTCTTGGTCAAAGACATTACACAAGTCCATCACTACGGATTCGTGAATCTTTTGCCACAAGTGCGCGCGGAAGATTTGAATAAGAGAAATCTTCAACGTTGGAATTTTACCATGCATGAAGATACCGGTCAAATCGAGTTGGACCTGGAAACCAACGTAGACGTTTGCTCGGTTTATCGTCGGCGACCACCAGAGCGTGAAACGACGGTTGGGAATTTGGTTCAAACCACTTCGCTGTGCGTTCGTGAGCTTTTTGTAAGCCATACTCTGCTCAAATCCTGACGCTTTTTCCCAGAATAAGCCCTCCCACGTTGGGAAGTACGTACCCTTAAACAACGTGTGCTCGAGAATACCTTCCACGCCGCCGAGGGCTTGAATGACGTCGGTGCGATAGTTGTTCAAATTCCAAAGCTTACCGTCGTGACGCTGATGCGTCCACCAAAATGGATTTTGCCTCGTCAAGCTGTACTCCTTGAATGCGAGTCGTACGCGCCCACCCTTGTCGTACGCCAAAGTGTGTCGGTCTTTCTGGAACAACGTGTTGATGCGAGGAATACCGCGATCCCACGAATCTTCCAAATCCTCCAACGTCAAGCGGCGGTTTTGCGCCTGCGCCTCTTGCCGCTTCAAAGCGTACTCTGCCCACACGCGCTGTGAATCGTTAAATTCAGCTTCCCAAGGTTGGATGTACCGGAACAAGTTTGGAATGAGTTGATCCTCCTCGTGCGTCATACCCGATCGGAAGTGCGTGATGCCGGAATCCGTCTGCACGCTGTATCGCAAGTCACTCTGAGGAATCAAAATGTGCCCCATGGAGAGCATACCGAGACCGCCGATTTCCTTTGGCGCGAAAAACACTGCGGGAGGGAATCGACTGGGCATCTTAGAGTTCAATCCAATCTTCACGCGCGTTTGAATCTTGTTCTCGCACTTGACGAGCAAGTCCAATAATTCAGCGGTGTGAATCGTCGCTTCGCGGTAGTACGTCATCAATCCAATCAACGCCGTGTTCCACTTGTTGACAATTTTGGAAAACGTCGTCGCACCAGAAGACATTAACACTTGGCGAATGCTATTTTCGAATGACTTCAACGCCTCGTCGTCGACGCGCAAGAATGCCTGCGATGTGCGCTCTTTGGTTTGCTCGTTGTGCAAATTCCAGACGCCATCCTTGTTGGTAAAGTGCTCCGTTGCCATGCGAACCTTGGGTAAAATGCGCACTTCGAAACCAGACATAGAAAACAACAAGTTGGGGTTGTCTCGAGAGTACACGCTCACGAAGCCGTTGTCCCATTCGAGCGTTGTCAACGAACGCGGCAGACGATTTTTGATGTCCCAGAACACGGCTCGACCCAAGTTGACGTCGTGCTTCATCAAACGCATGCGTGCGTCGCGCGGCCAACACTTTTTGTTGTTGTATCCAACCATGTTTTCGTTGTTTGGATCTGGGTGCTCGGTCAAGTATCGTTGAATCAAGTCGCGCGATTCGTCGGCGGTAAATCTAAACAGCACATGCACCTTGTCTATATAACGAGAGTACAATCGGATCGGGTGCTTCGTCTCCGTCGCCACATCGCGGTAAGAAATAAACTCATTTGGCATATTAGCTGGACCAGCGATTTCCGAAGCGCGCGTCAAACCTAGCAAAAGTAAATCCAAAACCAAACCGTAGTACTGCGTCATAAATGACGAAAATTGCAACCCACGAATCATGCCGTAGCTGTTCGTGTGACTCATGTCTTTGTAAGAAATCACCACATTGTTCTTCGCCGTACAGTAATCTGCAATGTTATGATCGACGATCAAACGCATCAGGCGGTTGAGCAACGTCAAGTCAACCTTTTCAAACATTTTTTCAAATCGTGTTTGCAGCATGACGACGCATTCACCTTCACTCGTGTCCCAAACGTCGGTTAAGTTGTTAATGCCTTGGCACCACTTGTACACGAGCAGCGGTGGCGGTTCGGTGTCCGAAGGTTTGATCCAGTTCGGAAAGAGTTGACGCTTGTCAGACTCGTACCAAATGTACTGATCGAGGTAGGCGTCGGAAATCTTTTCCAGCGGTTCGATTTCGTACACGGGAATCAAGTGCGAGTATAAATCCATAAATTCCAAACCCACTTCCTTGAACGCACGCTGCGTCAAAAGGTGTCTCTTGATGCGACTCAACGCCTCGTGAGGATTGTCAAACGCTTGCTCGATGAGCCCCAACTCCTCGCGTTGGTTTTGATTCAAACGCGCAGATACAGAGTAGTTCTCCTTCAAGCGCTCGAGAGCCAGAATGAGCAACTTGCGATCGTGCTTGTAAGACAACGGTGGGAATGGAATGGGCGAAAATCGACGAGACTCGAGCCAATGCACCGTCGTGGTGTAGATGGCGACCGCTTCCTCCGGCGTGACATAAGGCCCATCCTTGAGGTAGTTGTGCTGGCGTTCTTGCTCCGCCTTCAAGTACAAACGCGTCAAACGCCCGAGATTCTTGCGGCACACGGTTTTATCCACCGTAGCGCCTCGACGAATACGTTCGCGATTGTAGTGCGTAACATTCGTCCACCAATCTGCCTTGCTCTTGACGTATCGCAAAATCATATTCTCAATTGGTGCGGGCATTCCTGGTACTTTCCAAGGAATGTTCGCCTTGAAACAACGCCATGCCTCACTCAAGTGCGCCAAAATCGTGCGCGCCTTGTTTTGCTTGACGCCTTCCGGCATGGAATCGAGAATGTCGTGCATCACAGCGGCGCGTAATTCAAGGTCAAAGTGCGACTCAATGCGCTGCTTTGTCACAGTCTTTGCTACAGCCTTGTTGTTACGACCTTCAAACTGACGCGCGAGAAGATTACCCAACCAACGTTCGAGCAACGGCACGATGCCGCGCAAGAAGAATAACCACACGCGCCACATTGGCGCCCAGAAACCGACACCCGGACCCTTGCCTACAGGTCCCGAGTTGAACCGATAGTAAATCAAGTGCTTGAGATCCTTGCACATGCGAATTTGTCTCATCAACTTGTACTTGTAACGATACATGCCAGTCAACTGACCGACGTGCGAAAACGTGTACTGCAAACCGTCGGCGAGTTGAAACGCGTCGACGTTTCCGAGGCGGAACTGCACGTTGGAATCAACGATGAGTTTCGTCAGACGCAGCACTTCACGGCAGAGGTGGAATGCATTACCAAAACGACTTTTCTTACGCTCTTTCGTCGTCAACGTCTTCACAGGCTTCAAGTTAAAGTTGTAATCCAAGTGCAAGTAATTCAAGTTTTTCCGGTGAATCAGCAAGTTGAGCATGTTGTATCCTTGTCTGCACACTTGCAAACCGACTTCGACCCAGTCGAGCTCGGTGCACTGGAAGAACTTGGTCTTCTTCAACGCGGTGAACAAATTTCTACGCTTCATCGGCTTTGGTGGACGCTTGTGAAGCTGATTCAACACAAAGTTCTTCAACAACTTTTGGTACGACACGCGCACCTTCACCGGGTAACCCGACGGGCAGTGCTCGTGGAACCAACTATTTACGAGCGGCACATCCATCGCGCGGCGAGTCTGTCCACTTCTAAGATTGAATGGTCTAGGAGCGTATAGCAACGCAATACCACCCATCGTGTTGTCCGTGTACAGCGGCGCCTCTTCTAAGAACGGCTCGATACCGTCGGGTAATTGGAAATCATCATCTTCGTCGTCGCCATCCGTCTTCTTGTCATCCTTGTTGGATCTATAAAACGCAATCGGATGAATCAGAGGATCGTAGTAATATGCGGGCAAATCCGGGTCATCCGTTTTGATGAACATCACCATCGGCGTGTGATATGCTGCGAGCGAAACCTTTCGCGGGCGGTTATTGTACAAGTACGGAAACGCCACCTTGTACTCGGTGCGTAACGCGCTGCGAATGATGAGCTTGTTAATGTCGTTGAATTCGTTCCAATCCTCATCAGCGCGATCCATATCACGGAACAACGGCTCAAACTTTGGTCCACCCGGAATGCACATCCCGAGCGCCTTGGCGGTAAAGAATGACTTGTGGTCAAACAAGTAAAAGTAATTTTTATCCGTCAAGTCGCTCAACAACTGCGAAGACAATCTGTGCAAGTTGGCCATCACGGGTAACGGCAGCTGCCACTTTTTATAACTCGGGCCATTGACAAATTTTGTCCATTTGAGCGGCATGTGATCGTAAAACCATTCTGCGACGGCGCTATCTTCATCTTCATCCAACTCGAGCGCAATCGCTTCGAGCGGGTCTACATCCAACAAGTTGTCCGCGTAATCCAACGGCGGCTCTTCGTCGTCAAACGGAGGAAATCGCATGCGCTTAAAATGCTTTCTATCACGTTTCTCCCGACGCATCATGATCCACATCGTACCCCATTGCGCGATAAACACCGGTTCAATCACGCGCGGCGTTTCGTTGACAAACGTAATCGCCCCGGTGATGTGGTAAATCACTTCGCAGTGTCGTACTTGCTCCCACGGCATGGGCATATTCTCTAAAAGCTTGTACACAGCATGCGGAACAAATTTCAACGCCCCTAAATACACGCGCTTATCGTGTCTAAACTTCCTAGACGACATATCCCCGTGATCTTTAATGATCTTCCGCACGTGCTCGGGCGGCATCTCTTCCTTGGCGGGCTCCACGTACCCAAACTTCCTAGACGTCCCATATCTCTTCGCATTCAACGCCTGCCATTTACGCGCTGTACGTGACAATACAACGAATACAACACACATTCACCCGTCAGTCTCTCGCGCATCGCACATCACGCGTGAACAAGCCTCGTCGCGTGCGTCCGACGACTGTTTCGCATTCGACTGTTTCGCATTCGCGATTCGCGCGCGCGCACCCCATCGTCCGCCCCTCTCTCTCTCCCTACCGCTCTCTCCACCGCACACGCACGCGCACGAACACACACGCACCTTTCTCAGCAATCTCCTCGCTCACGCCAACATCCATATCGTCCCCATCGCGCGCGTCATCGCTCGACATTGCGCGATCGGTCGCACACCGCCGCCGGTTAACCCTCGATCACTGATCGCTCCGTCCGTCGTCTCTCGACGGGCAATCGCGCGGGTGCGATGGATGAAACACGCGTGAGAAGAGATCTATCGTCGCGTCGCGTCTCGCCGGGTCGCGCGTCTCGCGCCGCCGTCGCGGTGTGACGTCGCGGCGTGGCGCGCAGCTTGGTCTTTCTTTCGGCCCCTCAGGGACTGCCTGGTCATAATTGGTCGATTGAACGAAAATCCCACATTAAGCGACGCGCGACGGCGATGGCGACGGCGTCGGCGACGGCGATGGCGACGGTGGTAATGTGGGTGATCGGTTCTCGGTGCGTGCGCGCGCGCGATGGGCGAGAGCTATGGATGATGCCCATCATGGCGTTGGTGGTGGTGTTGGCGTTGAGACAGTTTTTGATGAAAGATGATGCTGATGATGTTGGAGACAATGTCGTCGGTTCTGGGGCGCGGACGTGCCGACGGTGCGTCGGTGAGGACGACGATCAAGGATTGTACGCGTGGTGTGCGTCGACGCGCACGTGTGTGCGTGGAGGCGTGTTTGCGGTGTCGAATTGTGCGCGCGCGGCGCGCAGACGCGCGCAATGTCGCGACGTGCGCGACGTCGTCGACGTCGCGCGCTTGGGGTGGGCGATGGATCGCGTGCGTGCGTGGATGATTGCGCGGAAAACGTGATATCGTTATATCTCGATGATTGATTGTATATGTGTGATGGTAAAAATGTGATTTTAAACAGCTACAGTGTTTTGCAAAGCGCGCGCCGCGGCGGGACATCGATCGATGACAAACGTCATTCGTTGATTCGTTGTTTGTTTGTTCGTTGTCGTGAGAAACGTCCTACGGGCGGTTCGGGACGGTGCACGGCTTGATGTCCCAAATCTCCTTCGCGTACTGGTCGATGGTACGGTCAGAGTTAAACTTGCCGCTGAACGCGGTGGACTTGATGGAAGATTCGATCCAACCGGCTTGGTTGGCGTACGCGACGTCGACGCGTTCTTGCGCTTCGAGGTAGGAGGCGAAATCCTTGCCGACGAGGAAGTAATCGCCGCGGCCAAACCCTTCGTTACCTTCGAGAGAACCCAAGAGCTCTTCGAAGGAATCACCAAACACGCCAGAGCGGACGTATTCGACAGTTTCCAAGAAGCGCTTATCAGCGACAAACTTGCCGGCGGCGCGTTCGGCGCGCGCCGGTTCGACTTCAGGGTCGGTGATACCGAACAAGAAGAAGTTTTCTTCACCCACGCACTCGCGAATTTCGACGTTAGCCCCATCGAGGGTGCCGATGATCAAGCAACCGTTCATTTGGAACTTCATGTTGGAAGTACCAGACGCTTCGGTACCCGCGGTGGAGATGTGCTGCGAGAGCTCAGACGCCGGAATCAACGTCTCCGCCAAGGAAACGTTGTAATCGGGGACGAATACCACCTTGAGGAGGTCACCAATTTCCGGATCGTTGTTCACGACGGAACCAACGTTGTTGATGAGACGCACGATACGCTTGGCTTGCATGTAGGTGGCGTACGCCTTACCGCCAAAGACGCATACGCGGGGCACGCACTTGGCGCGTTGCTCCGGGGTCATCGCCTTCATTTGCTTGTAACGGTAAATAATGCCTAAGATGTTCAAGAATTGACGCTTGTATTCGTGAATACGCTTGACTTGGATGTCGAACATGGAGTTGATCGGGACATCGATGTCAGTCACCTTTTTGATGTAATCCTTGCAAATTTGCTTGCGCGCCAGCTTGGCGGCGTTCCATTCGGCTTGGAGTTCCGGGTTCGTGGCGTGGTCAGCCAACTTACGAAGCTCGTCAGTCTCGGTGATCCAAGAGTCGTTACCGACCCACTTTGTAATCACCGCAGAGAGTTCCGGGTTGCAGAACGCCAACCAACGGCGCGGGGTGACACCGTTAGTCTTGTTTTGGAACTTTTCTGGGAAGAGCTTGTAAAAGTCGTTGAAGACGACATCCTTCACAATCTCGGAGTGAATAGCCGCGACACCGTTGATAGCCATACCGGAAATGCAACACAAGTTGGCCATGCGAACCTTGGCTTCGGGCATGACGTCATCTTCATCGATGGACACGGTGCCATCCTTAGCAGCAGCCTTGGCCACCTTTTTGGCTTCGCGCGCAGCGAGCTCTTCGGGGGTGACGTAGTTTTCGAGGATGCCCATGGCGTCAATCGAGCGCTTGAGTTCAGCCGCAGGCATACTCGCATACTTAGCCTTGACAGACGCGATGAATTCAGCGTCGATGCGCTTGATGATTTCCATGTGGCGCGGGAGAAGCTCTTCAACCAAGTCGAGCGGCCACTTTTCGAGCGCTTCGGGCATGACGGTGTGGTTGGTGTACGCCACAGTCTTTGTCGTAATCTTCCACGCGGCATCCCAGCTCAAGCCTTCTTCATCAATCAAGATACGCATGAGTTCCGGCGCAGCGAGCGTCGGGTGGGTGTCGTTCATTTGGATGGCAACCTTTTCGTGGAGGGTGTTCCAGTCGGTGTTACCGCGCTCCTTCCAGCGCGCCAAAATATCTTGCACAGAGGCGGAGCACAACATGTATTGCTGGCTCAAACGCAACGCCTTACCTTCGCGGGTGCCGTCACCCGGGTAGAGCACGGCGCACAACATAGAAGCCAAGTTCGTCGGGCCCATGGAGGTCTTGTAGTCGCTCGCGTTGAACGCCGCCAAGTCAAACTCCGCCGCGGATGGCTGCGCGTCCCACATACGAAGAGAGATGCAGTTGCGCGTCTTGTAACCCGGAATCGGGGAGTCAAACGCCACGGCGCGCACTTGCTGACCCGGCTTCCACTTGCCATCGACAACCTTACCGTAGAATGAGATCGGGTAGCTCACTTGCGGGCGAGCAATTTCCCACGGGTTGCCAACTTCGAGCCAGTCGTCGGCGCACTCGAGTTGTTCACCCGAGGACTTGTCGACGCCTTGCTTGAACAAACCATACTTGTAACGCAAGCCGTAGCCCCACGCCGGCAAATCCAAAGTCGCGATCGAGTCCAAGAAGCACGACGCCAATCGACCCAAACCACCGTTACCAAGACCAGCGTTACGTTCGACGCTCATCACATCCTCCAAAGTATATCCGAGCGAGCGAAGCGCCTCAGAGTACTCGCCGGTGAGACCCATGTTACCGATGGCGTTTGTCAACGCGCGCCCTTGCAAGTATTCCATGGACAAGTAATACGCTTGCTTGGGATTCTCTTTATGAAAGTGCGCATACGTATCGTTCCAGCGCTCAACCAAACCTTCGCGCACGCTCTGCGCCGTCGCTTGATACATTTCCGGCACGCCAAACGCGATCGGCAACGCGCTCGTGCTCTTCGCCGCGTGATACTTCAAGTTGGTCGCCACCTCGTTCGACGACGACATCTTCGACGTCACCACCTCACCAATCGCATTCACCTTCGGGTTCGTCCCTATTCATCCATTCCAATCGCCACACGCACGTAGTACACATCGTCAGTCTCTCTCTCTCTCTCGCGCGCGTCCCAGAAAGTAAGTCCCGACCGCCGCCGGCGTCATCTTCAAAGCACCGTACGTCACCACCACCTCAGCGCACGCGCCCACGGCATCGTCGCCTCACACACACACACACACGACATCCCACGCGTTCCACGTTCGCCGCAACGATCATCATCACCATCACCATCCATCATGATCCATCATCACAGATCGACAGATCATCGATCTAAAGCATCTTTTGAAAAACCCGCGTGTCGCGTCGCGTCGCGTCGCGTCGTTACCTTGACTCGCACCGCCGGCGCGCGCGATCGTCGCCCGTCGTCGAGGTGTCGTCGTCGTCGTCGTCATCGTGCGGTGGCACGTCACGGGCGCCATGGTGGAATACATCCCTCCGTCGTCGTCGTCGCGCGTCGGTGTGTCGATCGATCGATCGATGCGACGCCCTCAGGCCCTGGCGGCGCGACCGAGCATGCAGTCGCGCGTCCGTCGCAAA
>Ga0181606_10004840_pt1 | contig 11189 bp, 7 predicted proteins | sample 041ome_10_FD_132994 | JGI IMG/M metagenome (GOLD analysis project Ga0181606, IMG submission 132994) | Coastal salt marsh microbial communities from the Groves Creek Marsh, Skidaway Island, Georgia - 041412US metaG (megahit assembly) | ecosystem: Environmental > Aquatic > Marine > Intertidal zone...
AAAATACATTCTGCTTAACTCTGTTTCTGGTATTTTAATATACGGATTGTCTTTTATCGCTTTTTTAAATAAGCTTATAGCAGATATAGTGTCCTTTCTAGTTTCTCTTAAATAAAAAGCTTTTAATGATTTTAATGGTATAGTTGTAGCAGATATGTTTGGTATATCGGTTATAATATCGTCTATAAATTCATCTGTGGCTAATTCAAATCTTCGGGCATTAAAATCAAATGTCATAATACTTTGTTGCCGAAATGATAAAAAAGTTCTATAGGTTACAGTTGTTGTAACTAGTGAGATCAATAAAAATATTAGAATTATGATCTTGCTTGAAAGACTTTTCTTAGACCACATTATTTTCTCTGTTTAAAGATATAAAAGATATTGTGATAATAAATAATATAATTTCTATTGGTCGAACCATAGGAAAATTCAACATAGAGTCTATTAAAAAAAGAATAAAGAATACACTACAAACTGATGATAAAACAAATTGATCTGGATCAAATTGTTTTAAAATATTCTTTAAAAATAATTTGATTATCAGGTACCATGAATAAAAAATAATCAATAAGTATAATACAACCCCTATAACACCTGTTTCTGCAGTAAGTTCCAGAAAATCATTATGGGCGTGATATGGCACTCTATAACCAATTATCTCATTTTTATCTGCTTCAATAGATTTTATTTTCCAATTCCCTATTCCGATACCGATAAAAGGATTGCTTTTTATTTGATTTATAGCCTGGGAATAAAACCTTAATCTTTGAGAAATTGAACCATCCTTAATTTCAGTAGCATCTACAGATAAATTTTCAGTAATTGTGTTAACCCTAGCAAACGAAGAAAATTGACTTCCATATTTATTAGCAATTGCAGAGTTCAATACATTAGAAATTAAAATCGACATTGTAAATATTATTATCCAGTTAAGGCTTTGTCTTCTCTTAAATCTTAAGTAAGATTCTAAACCTATAAAAATAAACGAAATTATATAGCAAGATAATATTGCACTTCGAGTAAGTAAAAGCGTATTTATTTCAAAAAATATTAGGGATATAATAACAGTTGATAAAACAGTTTTGAAATTTGAATTTATTTTAAGTTTGGACTTGAAATAAATTAAAAAAGGAATTTTATATAACAATGAAAACGCAGTAATATTAATATTTGCTGCTGCTCCTAAATATAAAAAAGATCTATATTGGATTCCCTCATTAGAAAATGATGTAAAAAAAGGGTAAACAACCATTAAGGTTTCTATGATTAGAAACAAAGTTATTATCCCTGAAATAAAAAAGAATTGATTATTTAATGATTTCAATGAAAAATAAAAGAGAACATAGAGTAAAAGCCAAGAAAAATATTGCGAGAATACAACCAAAGATTCTGCTGGATTAATAGCATAGATTATGGAAATGGCAATCCAGATTAGAAAAAAAAATAGCAGTATAAATATTCTGTTTTTAAATATTTCAATCAAATCAATATCTCGATTGAACAGTATATTCAGTAAAAATAAAACTCCTAAACAATTCAAAAATAGCCATTGAGTGGCAACTTTATCAATTGCACCCAAATTAGGAACAAACCCGACTGCAAGAGAAAGAGTAATGAATATTTTAAATAAAAATTCCCGTGTTAACTTCATAAATAAAAAAACCCTCCTATACAGGAGGGTTCAAATTTAATATAAATTTATTTATTTACTAGTCTTATAACCAAGATACTCTACTGAATGAAACTGCAGCAGTTGCAACTTCTTCAATATTTCCTTCGGGAAGTACGGCGTCTCCACCAGCTCCTTTTGCTCCATCTCCCCTAGCTTCGGTAGGATAAATGTTTGCGGTAGTTGAGGTGTTTGTTTCAGTATTTAATAACAAGGTGCTAGTTAACTCATAGGAAGCATCACCAGCAGTCTCACTAACAAGAACTGTATGAAGAGCACCTGCTACTGTTTCTGAAAGGAGTAATATAATACCATCCCCTACTAACTTGTTGTCTGAAGTGACATCAGAAGATCCAATCTTCCAATCAACTGTTGGGGTGGCAGTAGTGGTTAAGGCATCTGTAGTTAAACTTAATGCAACCGCTAAATTATGTGCTCTTCGCCCAGATCCTGTTTTCGCTGTTAATGTAATAACATTATCATTAACAGTTGCAGTATCTACTAAGGATAAGGTATTAGAAGATCCTGAACCACCATATTTAGTGTTCCAAGCATCTGCAAGTGCATTTGCAATAGTAGTTGCGTGTCCAGTAACAGCATGGTTTGTTCCCGAAGAAATAGTTGCTGTTACAGATAAACTACCAATAGTAAGTTTAAGGTAGTTTCCAGCTCCTACTAAAGTTGCTGTACTTTGACCAGTTGTAGTGGTAATAAGCGCAGCTTGGGCATCTGTATAATTCTCACCGTTATTTGAAGCAGTGATTACACTGTTTAAAATAGTTATATCAACAGTAGGTGTAGCTCCAACAACAGCATCCAAAGTTACATTAAGAGCAGCAGCACGAGTAACAGAAGCAGCAGCTCTAATTTGAGCTAATGCTAAAGTTAGATTACTATCTAAAGCTAAATTAGAAACAGAAGCGTTTGGAGAAGATCCATTTACATTAGTTGTAATGTCTGTTCCGGCTATGCTTAAACTATACGCTGAAGCATTTGAACGATTGATTACATAAGCTCTTTTGCGAAGAACGTCGGCTTTACCAGCAGTTGAAACCACCTTAGCTGTTAATACTAAAACTTTATTCTCATCATTTTGAGTAGCTCCATCAGTAGCATCATAAGTTTTATCTGTAGATTCTGAATCGTCTTCGTCAGTGAAAGATTCAACTGTATCAAAATATACAGAAGCAGTGGAATCTGCATCTGCAGCAACAGCCGCTAAGTATGTTTTTAAGGTTCCTAAACCAGAGGTAGTGGTAATGGATCCTAAGTCCCCATCAGCTCCGTTGTCAGCATCTGTAGTTCCGTCATCAGAATCTGTAATTTTAGTAGCAATTAAGTCGTTGTCATAGATGTTAACTGTAGGCTCTCCTGTAGCACCAAATGTTTTTACCCCAGTAAAATCAACGGTTGTTAAATCATCGTTTCCTGTTACAGTAAGGGTTTCTATTTTATCTGAAGAAACAGTTAATGACTCAAGAGATGCGTTATCTGTTACAACAAGAGTTCCATCTAATACATCATCATCGCCTGTACCCGCTCGGTAAGCTAAATCAACAGTTAAAGCAGCTAGATCAGCATTTGTATCTACTGTGACAGAAGTTGCTTTTGCTCCAGTTAGCGTTATCGCTGTTAAATCTGAATTGTTATCAATTGCAATTGCACCAGCAACATCCGCAGATATTGTAAGACTCGCTAAGTTCCCGTTAGTTGACGCAGTAACTGCAGTAGCTTTCCCAGCAATTGTAACTGTTTCTAAATCTGACAAAGAAGATAGAGTAATTGTAGGACCATAATAGTTGGCATCATCACCATCTTCTGCATCTGGATCAGATACCCCTGTAACGTCAATGGTCTCAATTGCAGCACCAGCAGTAATTGATAACGACACTAGAGAGTTTGATGTAAATGACTCAACGTCACCTGCAAGAACTACTGCTCCTTTAAAATCTGTTAAGTTAACTGTTTTAACATCCGTCAAAGTGATCGAACCATCTGCAATTTTAGAAGTAGAGAAAGATGCAGGACCCGTAATGTTCAAAGTAAGACCATCTTCTAAAGTATCTCCATCAGCATCGATATCATCAAGTGCGAAAGGCATTGCTGCACCTTCGTCGGTCTCAATTGTTAATGCTCCACCAGGATAGTATTCCAAAGATGTTAGGTGTAACTCTGTGGCTTTGTTAAATTGAATTGTATGTAAAGTAGCATCTGTTGCGAATGAAGTAACAGAAGTTAAAGAGCCAAAGTGGATTACATCAACTGTACTCTCAAAATCATCATTCATACGGATTTTAGTTGCAGAAACTAAGTTAGGGAAACGAATTCCTCCTCCTTGTTCAATTGTAATCGAAGATACACCAGTAAGGTTATCAAACGTAGTTTCAGCAATTGAAGATGCATTAGCTGTGTATGATAAATCTTTAACAATTGTTAGAATGCTATCAACAAGCTCTTGAACTTTTGTTTGATCCATATCTGTTGTTACAGTGATGGTAACGTTACCATTAACAATGGCAAGTGATGACTTCATTGCTAGAAACGCATTAAGGGTAGCTGCTGAATTTACAACAACATCACCTGTAAAAACAGAAGAAGCAGCTAATAACTCGTCTAAATCAGACTGAGAATCAGCAACTGCATCAGAAAGCGCAGCAACTTCTTCAGAAGAAGCAACATCAGCTACAGCAGTAGTGATCGCATCAATATCCGCTTGGATATCAGCAAGACCGTCTGCAACAGCAGTGTCAATAGTAGAACCTAAACTGTTAACTGTTGTAGATAAAGAACCTACTGTTCCAGCTAGGCTTGCAAGATCACTCTGAACCTGAGACAAACCAGCAACGGTTGAAGCCAATGCATTGATTTGCGTCTCAAGGCTGTCGAATTGATCGTCATAATTCTGACATCCCACTACAAGTAGTGCTCCCGCCAAAATTGATAATAAACCTTTTTTCATTTGATAAAAATTTAATTAATTAAAAATGTTTGTGTGCATTAGTGCACTTGAGAACAATTGCAAGTTTCGTGCCAAAGTGAAATATTTGTTAAAAAAACAGGGCAGCTAGGGTATTTAAAATGCAAGTCATTTGTTTACAGCATTTTACGCTAGCAATATTTTTTTGAGTTATCCACATTCCTTATTATAACAGGTGGTGTTTCCTCCATTTTATTCTTAATTTTATCCAAAACGAACGTCATGAGAACACTATTCCTCCCTTTTGCGTTATCCCTTTTACTGGGTTGTGAAAAAAAAACATCTTCTACGGAGGTTGATTTAATCCAAAAAGCGCAACGCATTCATTTAAACGCACTCACTCTAGATACGCATGATGACATCAACCTTACTCATTTCTCTGCGGAAACCAATTACGCTCAAGATACGGATACCCAAGTAAACCTCCCGAAAATGGAACGCGGCGGTTTGGACGTGGCTTGGTTTGTAGTATATACCGGTCAAGGGGAGCTGGATGCCGAGGGATACAAAAAGGCTGCTGTAAATGCACAATCCAAGTTTGAAGGCATTCATCGATTGGTTGACACCTATGCGCCAATGAAAATGGGACTGGCAACTTCTGTTTCGGAAGTAGATAGCCTGCGAAAGCTAGGAAAAAAAATCGCGATGATTGGGGTGGAAAATGCCTATCCCCTGGGAGAAAACCTCAGTGAGATCAAACGTTATTTTGATCTAGGAGCGCGGTATATGTCTTTGGCTCATAACGGTCACAATCAGTTTTCGGATTCCAATACCGGAGAATTTGATGCTACTGCATTGCATAACGGCATTAGTGAATTGGGTAAAAAAGTGATCGATTCAATGAATTATTACGGGATTATGGTAGATATTTCGCATCCCTCCAAAGAAGCCATTCGCCAAACCATCCATCGGTCCAAAGCTCCTGTTATTGCATCTCATTCTGGTGTTCGAGCCCTTTCAGACCATCCTAGAAATTTAGACGACGAACAACTGGACTGGGTAAAGGCCAATGGGGGCGTAGTTCAAGCTGTAGCCCTCGCGCTTTTTGTTAACAAGACCAAACAGGAAAAACACCAAGAAGCTCTAGAGGCAGTCTATCGAAAAACAGCAAAACAACTCGGAATGGAGTATTTAACCTCCACCCAGCAAAGAAAATTGTCCGAAGAAGACCAAGCTGCCTATGAGCTTCAATGGGAAAAGCTAACGTTGGAAGCCCTCCCTCAAATAGAACAAATCAAAAAAACGCATCCTCCAGTAAACGTTTCAGATTTTGTGGATCACGTTGATTATCTCAAAAACAAAATAGGCATTGACCATGTAGGCATCAGCTCCGACTTTGATGGGGGGGGTGGCATTGACGGATGGAAGGATGCCTCCGAAACCTTTAATGTAACTTTAGAGTTGGTGAAAAGGGGCTATTCTGAAGAAGAAATCTATCAGATTTGGAGCGGGAATCTGCTTCGTGTGTTAAAGGACGTAGAGACCATTGCTGAACAACTTCAGCAAAGAACCGAATAAACCTTTTAAGAAACTAAGGGCAAATTACTTGGCTTTGCGCTGCATCCAAAGCAGCAGTTCCGAAATTCCTTGGCGGACCTCTGCGGTAGGAGTGGTAAAGTGATTGACGAGTATAGAAAAAGCGTAGTGTTTTCCTTTAGCGTTCACCCAATAGCCCGATAAATTGTGGTTGTGTCTGAGGGTTCCTGTTTTAGCATAGACGTTAACAAGATCGGGGTACGCTTTCAGTGTTCCAGTGGCTCCTCCCTGGGGCATATAAGCAGACAAAACTTCCCAGGACAGCTTTTGCTTGAGTTGTTGCAATACAGCAACCAAAGTACGAGGGGTAAACATATTGTAGCGGGAGACTCCCGATCCATCTACCCATTCCAAGGGGTCTGGAAGCCAGTACTTCCACAGCTCTTTGAGACTATCGATAGCTACTTCAGGACGAAAAACACCCACTTTTTCATGGGCGATCATTAGCAAAAGCGCTTCGGCTATGCCGTTATCGCTATCATGAAGTAAGCCTTTGTACAAAAGAGGATCCTGCTCGGTAATGAGTTTTTGCCAAGGGAAAGAATCCCCCGTTGTAGTATCTAAAATTACTTTTTTATCCAGAGCCTTCCCCAATAATTTTACAAATAGGGGGTCGTTCGGTAAGAACGGACGGTATAGGGTATCCTCAGAGCTCCAGTTTTGAGGGTTGTATAAAAATGTATTTTCGGAGAGCGATCTTTGTAAATTCGTAACCGTAGTATCCAGGCTTGCTGGAAAGGAAGGGATGAATTGAGGGCTGTTCTCTTTAATAACCCCTTGAACCGTATTCCCATAGATGGGAAATACACTGCTAGGTGCAGCATAGTAGTAGGAATAATCGTCCCAAGACCAGCCCGAGCCGAGCAGATTAGGTGCCGTTTTAGCGGGGTGATAGATCCAAGTCTGTTGGTTTTGAAAAGAATTTTGCAAAACCGTATCGGGGTAGAAAGGATGGAAAAGTAGGGGATAGCCCGTGGATTTAAAATGCGCTATACTGTCGTTTTCGATGGCGTATTCAAGTGCGGGCAGTTTGGAAAAAGTTTGAACGGCTCCTAAAAAAGTAAGGAGCTTGGTATTGGAGGCTGGCGTAAAATAGTTGGATGCATTATAAGCTGCTACTATTTTATGCTTTTCCAGAGACAGGACAGAGATCCCTACAAAGGCGTTGGCCAATTGAGGAATTTTCTTAAGCTGACGACCCAACTTACGCTCACTAAGCTGCTGGCTGAACAAGAGGCTACTCGAAAAGAACAGCCCTACAATAAAACAAAATTTCCTCATAGGATAAAAGTACTAAAACCGTTTTTTTTAATATGAAATTGTAGAAAATAGTTCCACTCAGGTTCAGAGTGACCTCAGTAACTTAACTAACACCGTTAACTCAATTCAAAGTTCGTTGGGAGATGCGGTTGATGCTGCGCTTGCTGACGGATTAGCAGACATTAATGCTGCTGTTGCTAATTTAGAATCACAAATCAACAATATCGCTACTGGTGAAGATGTGGACAACATTAACGACGCTCTTGACGGTGTTGAGCAAGATTTAGCAGACTTATTAGCGTCTAACAACGTGTTTACTGGCAATCTTACCATCAACTCTGATGCAACTCTAGAATTTGCAGACAGCTTGAAAGATAAAGTTGCGATCATCAACGGTAACGTAACTGTACTTGCACAGACTTCTATGGATCCTGCAAAATTAAATACAGTAACTACCCGTATCAAAACCATCACTGGTAATCTTACAGTAGTAGCTGCTTCTTCTTCAGCTCCTGTTGTTGCTTTTGATAGTCTTGGCGGTGTTGGCAATTTGAAAATTGCTCAAGCAGAAGCTTTAGATTCCCAAACTCAACCCAAAATAAAAATTTCGACCGGGTGCAGGTTCGTAGAACCTTCCTCCGAAAGCATTCAATCGAATGTTATCGAAATAGGTGATGTTCAAAACATTGTTAATCCCTCCGAAAAAGTCCAGTTTTCCCCATTGGGTTTGAACGGTTTTCTGTCCTTGAAAACGTACTTTTTGATAGGCTTTAATTTCAACGCTATTGCTATCGTTGGCGAAAAAAGCACCACTGTGTTCTCCTGAAAGCACCCATTGCCAATCTGAAGCACTTCGGTATTTAAGTTGAAAGAAAAACTGACTGCTTGGAATACCGGGTATCTTTTTACCCTCAACTTCATTGGCGGTATCCAAGCCTTCCAATCTATATTGAGCTTGAGTCATGCTGGCTTGAATTGCCCATTTGTTCCATTGATAACTCCCCGCAAGCTCCAATCCAAAACGAGAAGTTGCTCCTGCATTTCGATAAAAAGCACGTCCGGGAAAAGCTTCGAGTTCATAGGGTAAAATTTCATTCGAACTTTCAATATAAAAAGTAGTCGCTTCGAGGTATCCTGATGAAGTTCGGTTTTTCCATCCCAATTCATAATTGATCGCTTTGGATGGCATCAAGTCTAAATTCAGCCCTTCTCCTCCGTTGGGATTCGCTGAGAGTTCAGAAAGTGTTGGGGTTTCAAAACTGGTAGAAAAATTTGCGTAAACACGATGCTGATCTGCTAGGGCATAACTCAATCCTAAGCTGGGATTGAATACTGTATATTTTTGGATTTCTTCATCGGTATCGGCCCCTAGATTTTGAATATCGAGTCTCAGTCCTGTACTGAGAAGAACTTTTTGCCATTGAATGTGATCAAGAAGAAAGATTCCAATGTTTCCAAACTGTTCTAACTGAGAAAATTCTTGTTCGCCTTGTTTCCCTGCTAGGTTTTGATAACGATCCCGCTGATCCCTTTGGGAACTGGTATCAAAACCGAGTTGCCATTGATGAGAATGCTTTTGCTTTGTTTCTTGAAAAGTTAATCGAGAACCTACACCGTAATAATTTCTAAAAAGATCGACAATTCCTCCATTTTCAAAAGGTAATTTTCCATAAAAATCACGAAAACTATAAAATCCGTAACTGTCCATACTCCACCGTGAATTCCATTGCTGCTGCCATCTTAATCCCGTTTTAAACTGTTCAATCTGTTCATAGGTGTCGAAGTCCACATTTCTTTGGCGTGCCTGTCTAAAATCGGTTTCACTTTCCTCGAGCGTCAGCCCACCAGCATCCTCTGCTCTGGGGCTGTCGGTATAATTTAATTGAAAAGTTAAAGACGAGTTGGGATTTATTTGGTGTTTAATTTTCGTGTTTAAAATACGTTGGGAAAGGCCGCTAAAAACTCGAAAACCATCCGTTACGGTTCTGTTTAAAGCAAAAACTGCCGTGGTTTTCTCCCCCTTTACATTTCCAATCAACTGATAATTTTGATAGGCATAGGATCCCAATGTAGTTCGCAATTGAACCGACTCTCCCTGAAGGCTATCCAAAGTATTCAGATAAACTACTCCACCGGCAGCATTGCCGTATAAACTTGCCGAAGAACCCCGCAGCACTTCCAAGCGACTTAATAAACCCAAAGGGAGGTTGTCCACTTGCCCTTGTCCATCTGGGGTAGTTTCTGGGATGCCATCCACAATTATTTTTACTCCTCGAATCCCAAATGCTGCTCTAGATCCAAAACCTCGGATAGAAAGTCTCAAGTCTTGGGCGTAGTTGTTTGCGTTAAGTGAAAATACCCCCGGAACCGCACTGAGGTATTCTTGTAAAGACAGTTGTTGTTGCATCCCTTGGAGGGGAATTAAATTGATAACGGAAATGGATGCAGGAACGACAAAACGATCCGTTTCAAGTTTGGTAGCTTCTACAGCAACTTCTTGAAGTGTGATGGTTGAGGTTTGTGAAAGGGTTTGGGCTATACCAAACACTGGGAGCAGGAGAACGACTTTAAGGGCAAAGTGCTTTAAAATTGTATGGGGCATAAGGAACTTCTTGAGCAGCATTTTATAAATTTGTGCTAAGATAATGAATATGTACCTCTCTGAACTCGAAGAGATTTTCGCTTATATTGCTTGTATTGCTATAGTCATTGGCTTTGGTGTAACAACCTATATGGAGATCAAAAAAACCATTGCTGAGGAGAAAGAAAAAGCAGCCGAAACTCAGGCTAATGAGGAAAAAGTGAAAACCTTGATTCAGTATTTCGAAACCAAAAAAAAGCTGATTGATCAAGTCGTAAAACTCCAGGATTCAGTTAAAAAGCATAAATCCGAAAAATAGCACTACATTTGTACCTACAACAGTGTTAATGCAATTCTATATTTTATGAAAATGACGTATCACCCGGCCTCTTCAAGAGGTGAAGCTAACCATGGCTGGCTCCACGCCAAACACTCTTTTAGTTTTGCAAATTATTTTAATCCAGAACGTATGCAGTTTGGAGTGTTAAGAGTTCTGAATGATGACATCATTGCCCCGGGGATGGGATTTGGAACGCATCCTCACGACAATATGGAGATTATTACCATTCCTTTGGAAGGCGCATTAGAGCATAAGGACAGCATGGATAATGTCGGAGTTATAGAAGCCGATGAAATTCAAGTGATGAGTGCAGGCACTGGGGTCTATCACAGTGAATACAACAAAAACCGCGACCAAGCTGTGAACTTATTGCAGCTTTGGGTGTTTCCTCATACTCAAAACGTCACCCCTCGCTACGATCAAAAAAATATAAAAGATTTAAAAACTCCCAATGCATTCTATCCTATAGTTACCCCTGATCCAACCGGACCTGCGCTATGGATTCACCAAGACGCCTGGTTTCATCTGGGAGAATTTGATCAAGATACCAACGTAGAATATCACATTCACAAAGCAGGTAATGGAGTATATGCTTTCGTAATTGAAGGCGAAGGAACTTTAGCAACTCAAAGTTTGCAGAAAAGGGATGCGCTTGGAATCTGGGAAACCGATTCTTTTTCAATCACAGCAAATAAAAACTCCCGAATTTTACTACTGGAGGTACCAATGAACTAATTATGGACAAAAATTCACTTTCCGCTCAAGAGCTCTTACATCATATTGAGCAAAAAATACAATCCGGTAACTATAACGATAGCGTTCA
>Ga0181606_10004841_pt1 | contig 11188 bp, 10 predicted proteins | sample 041ome_10_FD_132994 | JGI IMG/M metagenome (GOLD analysis project Ga0181606, IMG submission 132994) | Coastal salt marsh microbial communities from the Groves Creek Marsh, Skidaway Island, Georgia - 041412US metaG (megahit assembly) | ecosystem: Environmental > Aquatic > Marine > Intertidal...
ATCTTTTTGTTATCCGGGCTTTGTTGTACCTTCGCAACGCCAATTATGGATCGTAATACAGTCATTGGGTTCTCCCTTATTTTCCTAATCTTAGCCGGATATTACTGGTACACAGCACCAACTCCTGAAGAATTAGCTCGAATGCAAGAAATGCGCGATAGCGTTGCCCTTGTTGAGAAACGCGTACAAGATTCTGTATCACAACTCGCCACTACCACTGCGCCGAGTTCAGAGAAAATCGTGCAAGATTCCTCCGTTCAGGTTCAAGCTAAATCAGAAGAACTTGCTTCTTTTGAGAAAGGTAAGGATACCGTGGTAATGCTTAATAATGCGCATTTAACGCTCCGCTTTAATACAAAAGGTGGTCGTTTGAATTCCGTAAAATTGAACGAATATAAAAGATCCGATAAGTCAGATTTGGAACTTTTGGTAGATGGAAAAAATGATATGGGGTGGACTTGGACCGATCATAGAGGCCAAGAACTTAATAGCCGCGACTTTTACTGGGAAATTAACGAGCAGACGGATTCGGTAATTGCGTTTCGCTTAACGGTTAAAGAAAATCAATTTATAGAGCAACGCTATGTGCTTAGTGAAAATAAGCCCTACGTAGTGGACTACAACGTAAATGTTGTTGGTTTTAGTGATTATGTGAGAAGAGGGAATTCAGATTTTCGCTTTGATTGGGCAGCAACCCTACAAAAGCAAGAGCGCGATATGAAATGGGAGGAACAGCATACGGCTATTGTGTACAAACTTCCTGTAGAATCACCTACGAGTCTTCAAACTACAGATGAGGCAGAAGAATTGTTAAAGTCGCCCGTTAAATGGATTGCCTTTAAGCAGCAATATTTCACGGCACTAATTGGAAGTGATGCCGATATTAGCTCGGATGCTAAACTTACCATGAAGATGAAATCCGATAATGCGGATTCATTCGATATTAAGCCCTTAACAGCGCGTATTTTCATGGAATATAAAGGGGAGCCAAACCGAAGCGGGAATTTCCATTTTTATTTCGGTCCTAACCATTATAAAACACTAGAGAATACCAATATTGGTTTTGCCAATGCTGAATTGGAAAGAATCATCCCATTGGGATGGGGGATTTTTGGTTGGGTCAATCGCGGCATTGTGATTCCTGTTTTTTCTGCATTAGATGGTATTATAGGTTCAACAGGAATTATAATAATGTTGTTAACCATTATTATAAAGACGTTACTGTTACCCTTAGTTTATAAGTCGTATATATCTACCGCGAAGATGAGAATCTTGAAGCCGGAGATAGACGCAATCAAAGAAAAACACGGAAATGATTTGCAAAAAACACAACAAGAAAACATGGCCCTTTATAAAAAAGCGGGAGTGAGTCCGCTTAGTGGTTGTGTTCCAATGTTGCTACAATTGCCCATATTATTTGCCATGTTCCAATTTTTCCCGGTGGCATTTGAATTGCGCCAGAAATCATTCTTATGGGCGGCAGATTTAAGTCAGTACGACGGACCTTCACTCGGATTCTCGATTCCATTTTATGGAGACCATGTGAGTTTCTTTACCTTACTGATGACTTTTTCGACCCTTATTTATACTCACCTTAATAATCAGATTTCTGGAGTTTCCGGTCAAATGAAATACATCGGTTATTTTATGCCGATTATATTCTTAGGTGTTTTGAACGATTATGCGAGTGGTTTGACTTGGTACTACTTTGTAAGTAATATGATCACATTTGGACAACAATTTGTAATTCGCAAAACCGTTGACGATCAAAAATTGCATGCCCAAATTGCTGCGGCTCGAAAGAAACCGGTGAAAAAATCTAAGTTTCAAGAGCGTATGGAATTAGCGATGAAGGCAAGTCAAGAAAAATCTAAAAATCAGAAGCGCAAATAATTTCAGGAAATTCGTTGGTAATATTTACCGGGTAAAACCTGAATAGCCCCTTTAAGTTCTAATTCTAGGGCACATAACGTAATGCGGTGTAGCGGGAGATTGCTGTGTTGTATGAGTTCGTCAATATGCATGCGTTTCCCCGTAAGTGTTTCAAGAAGTTGTTGTTCATCCACGGTAAGGTTTGCAAATAAATTATATTGAGGCGTGTGCTTCTGCTTATCACTCCAGTTCATGGATTTACATATATCGGAAAAGTCTTCTATTAATTCAGCTACTTGTCTTTTTATCAGAGCGTTGCATCCTGAATTATTTCCCTGATAAGGGATTTCTGGAAAAGCAAATACATCTCGGTCATAGCTTCTCGCGATCTGAGCCGTTGACATACTTCCCCCAATGGTTTTGCTTTCCACAACTACAACGGCATCGCTCATTCCTGCAATTATTCGGTTTCTTCTTGGAAATAAATCTGGATGTAGTTTTGAAAATAAGGGCATTTCCGAAATTAGGGCTCCATTATTTTGAATTTCCCTACTCGTATTTGCGTGCACTTTTGGATAGACCTGGTCCAAGCCATGGGCTAATACACCTATATTGGGAATATTGCAGTTGACGGCACTCTTATGCGCGCAAATATCAATACCATAGGCCAAACCGCTAATAATTTGAATACCATGATTCCGGGCATCTTCAATAAGTTGTTGGGTCAATAATAGACTTTGCGCTGTGGGTTTTCGTGTACCTACTATAGCAAGTGTTCTAGAAGGGTTTAAATCTGCATTTCCCTTTACATATAGAAATACCGGCGCATCAATAATTTGTTTCAGTCGTAGCGGGTATTTAGTGGAATTAAACGCAATAATTTGGACATTGTGTTTATTAAGATAATCCAAATCCCTAGCAACGATTGAGTGGTAACGACTTTCTAGCGATTTAAGTTGGGAAATTTGTGATTGATTCCAACCGCAATGTTGTTTCAGTTCAATCGGCTTTTGTTTGAAAATATCCCGAGCAGAGCCAAATTTTTGAATGGCAGATTTCGTATGTATGGGTCCTAACCCTTTACAATAAGACAGTAGAATTAAGGCATGATTTTCATCCATGGGAGAGCGTTTCTCCCAAAGTTACTAATCGTTTAGTTTCAACACCGCCATGAAAGCACTTTGCGGAATGTCTACATTTCCAACCGAACGCATTCGTTTTTTACCCGCTTTCTGCTTTTCCAAAAGTTTCCTTTTACGAGAGATATCTCCACCATAACACTTGGCAGTCACGTCTTTACGCAATGCTGAAATGGTTTCTCTAGCAATGATTTTTGCACCAACACCGGCCTGAATTGCAATTTCAAATTGTTGTTTTGGAATTAATTCTTTGAGTTTTTTGCAAATCTTTTTGCCTAAATCGTATGCATTGTCTCGGTGAATGATAGCGCTCAAAGCGTCTACTTGGTTTCCGTTCAAGAGAATATCCATTTTGACCAAATGAGATTCTTTAAAACCAATAGGAGAGTAGTCAAAACTTGCGTAGCCTCTAGAAATGGTTTTTAAACGATCGTAAAAGTCGAATACGATTTCGGCTAAGGGCATATCAAAACTCAATTCAACTCTGTCTGCTGTTAAGTAAACTTGATTTTTTAATACTCCGCGTTTATCCAAACACAAACTCATTACTGGGCCAACCCAATCCGCTTTTGTAATTATGGAGGCACTGATAAAGGGTTCCTCTACGTATTTGATTTTATCTGGAGGTGGTAAATCACTCGGATTGTTTACCGGTAATACTTCATCTTTTGTGGTATAGGCAATATAACTCACGTTCGGTACCGTGGTAATAACGGTCATGTTAAACTCACGTTCCAAACGTTCTTGGATGATCTCAAGGTGCAGCATTCCTAAGAATCCGCAGCGAAAACCAAAGCCTAAAGCAGCCGAACTTTCAGGTTCAAATACGATACTGGCATCGTTCAGTTGAAGTTTGCCCATGGCATCCCTCAGATCTTCATAGTCTTCAGTATCGACAGGGTATAGACCGGCAAATACCATTGGTTTCACATCTTCAAATCCTTGAATTGCCTTTGATGCGGGGCGTTCAAAATCAGTGATGGTATCTCCTACTTTAACTTCTTTTGCATCCTTAATTCCTGAAATGATATAACCTACATCTCCGGCTTTGATTACCTCTTTTTGCAAGGGTGTCAACTTTAATACACCAATTTCATCCGCGTGGTAATCCATGCCGGTATTCATGAATTTAACGTGTTGATTTTTTCTTATTTCTCCGTCAATTACTCGGAAATAAGCGATGATTCCACGGAAAGAATTAAATACAGAGTCAAAAATCAAGGCCTTGGCAGGTGCAGTAGGATCGCCTTTAGGTGCTGGTACTCTTTCGATTATAGCCCTTAATATATCGTATACGCCAATACCGGTTTTACCACTTGCAGGAATGATAGCATCGCGTTCACATCCCAATAGGTCTACAATCTCATCCTTAACCTCCTCTGGCATTGCACCCGGTAAATCAATTTTATTCAAAACAGGAATGATTTCGAGTCCATGTTCCAATGCCATGAATAAATTGCTGATGGTTTGTGCTTCAATTCCTTGGGCAGAGTCTACAATCAATAGGGCGCCTTCGCAGGCGGCGATAGAACGGCTAACCTCATAACTAAAATCTACGTGACCTGGGGTATCAATAAGGTTGAGTATATATTTTTCACCATCCAATTCGTATTCCATTTGAATGGCATGGCTCTTAATCGTAATTCCGCGTTCCCGCTCTAAATCCATGTCATCAAGGAGCTGCGCTTGCATTTGACGCTTGTCGATAGTTTTGGTATATTCCAACAAGCGATCTGCAAGGGTGCTTTTCCCATGATCAATATGAGCTATGATGCAAAAATTGCGGATGTTTTTCATACGTTATAATTCCCGCAAATATAATCAAATAAATGCCGCTTCTAACGAGAATCAATGCCACAATGTCCAGGTGCAAATTGAAGTGTTGAATCTCCGATAAAAAATTGTTAAACGATGTTCTTCGGGACTTCTAAAAGTAGCATTCAAATGTCCAGATTCTGCAAATTCAAACGGCTCAATTTGCATGTGCTCTTTGAAATCAACTTCCCCTTTTCCGTATGCTTTAAACATAGACTCTTTAGCAGACCAAATAGCTAACAACAAGGGTGAATTGGTTCCCTTATTCGTATAGTCCCATTCCATTGAATTGCAGAATTTATGGGCTACTTTTTGCAACTGAGGTCTTTCTGATTCAACATCTACGCCAATAGGAAATTCTAAATGTTCACCCCAAAAAAAATGGGATTGTGAATGACTGTAGTTAAAATGTATTTCTCTATTTTTAAAAAAGGGTTTGCCTTGTTCGTCTTTGATGATTTCTGAATTTGGATAATGCAACTTAAGAAACTGATTCAATGCATCATTTTCTCGACGACGTGCTTTGGATAGTGAGGTTGCTAATTCGTAATTTTGTGGTAAGCGGTCAAACGAGCCTAGAAATAATCGAACTCCTGATTCTACTTGCCATTCCTCGAGCCAAGACATATGTCAAAATTAGCGATTTTTCATCAATGCGATTTTAACGGACACAAACAATCCGTTTATTGTGTAGTTTCAGATGGGGAAAGTGGTTTTTTTACAGCGGGCTCGGATGGTTTTATTGTTAAATGGGATGATCCCAATAAAGATGAAGGGGTAGTTTTTGCTCGAGTTCCTGAGGCCGTATTCTCTTTGTTTTATGATGAAACACAGAAACGAATTCTAGCCGGTGGTCAATATGGGAATATGTATATTCTTCGAAAAGATGAATCCCCAAGAATAATTAAAATACATGAGGGGTCTATATTCTGGATTGGTAAAGATCAAAACGATTATTTGAGTTGTTCCGCTCAAGGGGAAGTTTTAAAATGGGATTCTCAAGGAAAGATAAAGAATACAGTTAAATTGTCATCCAAACCATTACGATGGGGAATAAATGTTCAAGGGAATTGGTGGTTTACAGGAAGTGAGGGAAGGGTTTGGGAATTAACCCAAGAGTTAGAAATTCGCGCTTCTCATTTTCTTGGAGATTTCAGTTGGTTCAAGATTGCAGTCACAGAGGACTGGGTCTTTACTGCCGGCAGAAGCGCTAAATTACATCGCTGGAATCGGCTTTTTATTGATGAAAACGTGCAAGATGCACATTGGTACAGTATACATGCATTGTCTGTTTCCCCCAATGGTAAAATCATAGCCACAGGCAGTATGGATAAGAGTATCAGATTTTGGGATGTTAAAACCCTTTCTGCCTTAGGCAGTATATATACGGATAATGAAAAAGGTCACCGAAGTTCTGTAAACGAAATTTTATGGTTGAATGATCTTGAAATTATTTCCGTTTCGGACGATGCTACGGTTCGATGTTGGAAACTTGAGATTTCAAACTAATAACCAAACACCTTAACTTTGAAGTTATGAAAAATGCCGTGCTAAGCCTCTTATTAATACTTTCAGGTGGAAGCTTTGTTTCGGGTCAAATTTCAAGAGATTCCTCCCGTATTTCAACTACTGAAAAGGAAATTAGCGATGAACGAAAACTAATCGGGGGGCGGTATATTTTCATGCAATCTGGTTTCCCCGTAGAGAAACAAACGGTTCAATATCAAAATTTGAATGGATTATTAAACGATGTACAATATGGTATTTTGGAAGATTTTTCAATTGCCGCGGGACTGGTTTTACCATTTTATGCCTACTTGGCACCACAATACACGAAAGAAGTTGCGCCTTTGCAGCGACTTGTTGTTGGAGATGTTTTGACTACAAGTATGTTTCTCGATGACGAGGCGGCGTTTCGAGCGAATATGCTGTATGCGGGCTATACCTATGGAACATCCGATAATCACGCTACAGTGGCACTCGGATGGCTTAATACAAATGTGCTCCCTGCAAGTAACTTGTTTTTACAACTGGGGGGGTGTAAAAAGCTGACCAAAGGAATTTATGTCATGGGAGAATTTTGGTACTCTAATGGCGATCAAACGCAAAAGGGGGTTTCAAAATGGGAATTAGATGCAACAGGAAATCCCATTTTGGTAGATCCTTCAAATCCATTGGGAAGTCCTTACAAGCTAAAATATGTTACGGAATGGATGAATCGGCATACACTTTATGCCAATTTGCAATTGCGGCTAATTAGTACAAAAAATAGTAATAAAAGTTGGTCCTTTGGGTTAATGTATTTTGCCAATTGGGGTGGGGCCTACCAAGAACAAGGCGCGTTTGGAGAAGTTAGAGACTTGAATAATGTCTTTGTTTTGCCCATGCCAAGCATATCATTTATCCAAAGAATAGGAGATTTTCGCCCTCCTAAATTACCCATTCGCCCTACTTATTTGGAATTGGGCTTGTAAAAATCAAGTCGTAAATTCTTCGTTTACACTATCTTTGTAGTATGATTTTAAGCGATTCTCGTATCCTTGAAGAAATCGAAAAGGGAACCATCATAATTACCCCATACGACCGAAAAGCCCTGGGTAGCAATAGTTACGATGTGCATTTAGGTGCCAATTTAGCGGTTTACGAACAGCCAGAGTTGGATGCCAAAAAACACAATACAATCCGCCATTTTAATATTCCTGAAGAAGGCTTCGTGCTTATGCCCGACACCTTATATTTAGGGGTAACTATGGAATATACCGAAACGCACGCTCATGTTCCATTTCTAGAGGGGAAAAGCAGCACGGGAAGATTGGGAATCGACATCCATGCTACAGCCGGTAAAGGGGATGTAGGATTTTGTGGAAATTGGACCTTAGAAATATCGGTAAAAATGCCTGTTCGTGTTTATGCCGGCATGCCTATTGGACAATTGATATATTTCCCTGTAGATGGTGAAATTTTGGTACCTTACAATACCAAAAAGAATGCGAAATATTCAGGCCAGCCTGATCGACCTGTGGAAAGTATGATGTGGAAGAATAAATTCTAATCCACTCAAAATCATCTTTGTATTAATTCTCAGGTTTTACAAATCGTATTTGCTCAATAACTTTAAGAATACCTCAAAGTCTTTGGCATAAGGGGCGGTAACAACTTTTACACTTCCTGAGAGGTCGGTAAACTCTAGCTGATGAGCATGAAGTGCAAAACGTTCAATTAAAGGACGGTCTTCACCCGATATTTTTCGTTTAATCCGACTCAACATAGGAATCGCACTTCCATAAAGTTCATCCCCCGCAATTTTTGCATTCTGGGAAGCTAAATGAACTCTGATTTGATGCAATCGCCCTGTTTTGGGCATGCATTCAATAAGGCTAAAGTTTCGAAACTCCTTTAAAGTTTGGAACGTGGTTTGAGCCTGTTTGCCGTTTTTTTTATCAATACGGATATGATGTAAATCCTGCGTGTTAATAGGTAAGTCCACCTCGAAATTATCAAAATGAACCGGCCCGTCTACTATAGCATGATACCGTTTCTTGATTTTTCTGTGTTCAAATTGCATTGAAATATGCCGGTGAGCTTCAGCTGTTTTTGCCAATATCATAATACCTGAAGTTTCCCTATCTATGCGATGACACAAAATAGCAGTTTCCCATTTATTTTGTGCCCATTCAATTACAGGTTGGGCCGTGTACTTACCTCTTTCGGGCATGCTCGGCACGTAAGGGGGTTTATGAATACAAACCCAATCGGCCGTTTCCTCTAAAATGGTTATGGGTGTGGGTTTCATTAATGGTTCATCATTTCTAGACGCAGACGTGTTAATACACGTTTGGTTTGTTGGGGGAAATCTCCGTTAATCATCCAATTGTAATAACTGGGTTCTTGTTTCAATACCCATTCAACCGGTTTCCCACGATGCTTACCAAAGTTGAACACGGCAACTTTATTTTTATCGTAAACTAACCTCCCAGCAAGATCTACATTATTTCCTTGGCCGGAAAATTCGTGCAGTCCTTTTACGTCTGCTGGCAATTCAGGATACCGTTGAAGTTGTGCTTTTAAAATATTCCAAGTGGCGATGGTATCTGCCTCTGCAGAATGTGCATTTTCAAGGGTTTTATCACAATAAAATTTATAAGCCGCAGAAAGGTTTCTAGGTTCCATAGTGTGAAAAATCCGTTGCACATCGATGAATTTTCTATTATCAATATCAATTTCGATTTCGGCTCTATAAAATTCTTCAACCAATAAGGGAAAGTCGAATTTATTGGAATTGAAACCACCGAAATCACACAGGTGCAGATAGTGCTCAATTTCTTTTGCCAACTCTTTAAAAGTGGGTTTATCCGCAACATCCTTATCGTAAATTCCATGTACTTCACTCGCTTCTTTAGGAATGGGAATGGTTGGATTAATCCGATAGGTGCGAAGTTCTTCGTCTCCATTTGGAAATGCTTTAAGCATGCTGATTTCAACGATTCTATCGCGTTGGATATTGATACCGGTTGTTTCTAAATCGAAAACAACCAAAGGGCGAGTTAGTTTTAGGTTCATTCGTTAGGGTTTAATAAATCGGGACGTAATCGTTGTGTTCTTTCGATGGATTTCTCCAATCTCCAAGTTTCAATTTTAGCGTGATTGCCACTTAGTAACACCTCTGGAACTTGGCTTCCATTAAAATTTTCTGGACGGGTATATAAAGGTGGAGCGAGTAAATTATCTTGAAAAGAATCGCTAAGTGCACTTTCTTCATTTCCGATAACACCAGGTAACAATCTTACGACAGCATCAGTTATGGCACAAGCGGCAATTTCTCCACCACTTAATACAAAATCACCAAGTGACAACTCAAGGGTTACAAATTGTTCGCGAATTCTCTGATCGATGCCTTTATAATGACCACAGATTATAATGATGTTCTCGAGTAACGAAAGTTGATTAGCTCTATGTTGTTTGAAAGGTTCACCATCCGGAGTAGTATAAATGATATGTTGGTAGTTTCTTTCCTTAGTGAGTTTCTCGATTGCAGCGGCTAATGGCTCTGGTTTCAAAACCATTCCCGCACCTCCTCCGAAAGGATAATCATCTATTTGGCGGTATTTGCCAATTCCGTACTCATGAAGATTATGAATATGTAACTCCAAGAGCCCTTTTTCTTGAGCTCTTTTGGGAATGCTGTGGTTCAAAGGACCCAACAACAATTCTGGTACGGCTGTGATAATATCAATTCTCATGGTTTTCATAACTATCCGAATCGATTAAGCCTTCGGGAAGTTCCATGATCAAAGTTCGTGATTTAATATGGGTTTCGCGAATCCAATCTTCCACATAGGGAATTAAATATTCGCGATTTTCACACTTGACAAGCAGCATCAATTGGCCGGGGAATTCTTTCAGCTCAGAAATGATTCCTTCAAAGCCAGAATTTTCATCTCTTAGAGTAAAATCTTCAAGGGCTGTGTGAAAATGATTTTCGGGGATATTCGATTGGTCTAAGCCCACTGGGAATCCGAGTATATCCTTCGCTTTTTCTTCGGAATCGATAAATTCTAAATCTACCAATTCGGCCGTAGAGTTCATTTTTAAAATGCGAAAGGGGACTCCCTTTTGGTCAATTACGACAAAAAGGAAATCCCCTTCTTCTGGAATGAGATCTTCATCATCCCAGCGAATATGAACCGTTCCCTTATAACCGTGTTTGGAAGTGATGCTTCCGATGACATGCACGGGTGGAGGGAATTTGTACATTATTATTCTGCGCTTTCCTCTGCAGGCGCTTCGTCAGAAGCCGCTTCTTCAGTAGATGCTTCTTCGGCAGTTGCTTCTGCAACTTCTTCAGTAGCCTCTGCTGTAGCAACTTCTTCAGTTATCTCTTCTGCAGGAGCATTAGCAGCAGCTTCAGCAGCTAAACGCTCTTGAATCTTAGCAGCAATTGCTTCTTTTTTCGCTTCCTCTGCTTTCAGGTCGGCCGCGCGTTTTTCGTCACGAGCTTTGCTTAAACCATCAAGTTTAGATTGAACTTTGTTGTCCTTTTCAGCCATCCAAGCAGCAAATTTCTTATCTGCTTCTTCTTGAGTGATAGCACCTTTGTTCACACCCACTTGCAAGTGTTTCTTGTACTTTGCACCTTTGTAAGAAAGGATAGCAGCTGCTGTGTCAGTAGCTTCAGCACCTTTTAACAACCATTCGGTTGCTTTGTTAACATCTAAGTCAATGGTTGCAGGGTTGGTTACCGGGTTGTAAGTTCCAATTTTTTCAATGAAACGGCCATCCCTCGGAGCACGCGAATCCGCCACCACAATGTGATAGAAAGCTCTTTTCTTTCTACCATGTCTCTGTAATCTGATTTTTGTAGC
>Ga0181606_10004842_pt1 | contig 11187 bp, 10 predicted proteins | sample 041ome_10_FD_132994 | JGI IMG/M metagenome (GOLD analysis project Ga0181606, IMG submission 132994) | Coastal salt marsh microbial communities from the Groves Creek Marsh, Skidaway Island, Georgia - 041412US metaG (megahit assembly) | ecosystem: Environmental > Aquatic > Marine > Intertidal...
AACTTCGGGGCGAGCATAACCAAACTCAATAGATGGATCTTCGACCAGAGCGGGAATTTCGACACCGATTTCTTCTATCTGCTGACGTAATTCATCATCCGTCGGGTTGTCATAATTCACCGCGTAAACTTCGACAATAGCCTGATGCTCCTCACGGAACTCCGCGAGCTCAGGCATTTCTTCCAGACATGGAAGACACCAGGTAGCCCAGTAATTTATCATTATCAGGCGATCTTCTTCACTCAGGCTGGCTGCTTCGCCGCTCAAAACTTCAAACTTGCGTTCGCTACTACACGACCACAGGACGCCAATAGTTAATGAAAGTATACCGACACGAGCTATCGCTTTAAATTTCATATAGTTCTCTATCCAAGGTTGTCAGGGATTAAACTGAGCCTGTTGATTCTTGACCAGCTATAAATAATTGTTCGAGCATCACATCAAACAATTGGTCGCTCTTTTTCTGGTCTTCCTTCACCATGGATGACTACTGCTTCCACCAATCATGAGCATCTTCGTTTTCGACGGTTCCTGACATAGCCAGGTCATCTCTTACCGGGTTTTGCATAAGATGGTTCATTAGCAGTTATTCTTTAACCGTGAAGGGTTTAGCGCATAAAATGCTCGGCATCTGAAACATACAACTGAATTTTCCGAAACAATGAGCGAATACACAATCTATCATAATCCACGCTGCTCCAAATCACGCCAAACCCTTACCATTTTGCAGGAAAAGGGTATCCAGCCAGAAATTATCCTGTACCTGGAAACACCTTTGGATGCGAATGAGCTCTCTCGCCTGATAAAGAAACTGGGAATACAGGTCCGGGATCTACTCCGCAAGGGAGAAGATGATTACAAGCAACTGGGATTAAAAGACCCCTCTATGAGTGAAACTGATATTCTGGACGCCATGTCCCGACACCCAAAACTGATCGAGCGCCCAATTGTAGTCAAAGGTGACAACGCTGTTCTTGGGCGACCACCGGAAAACGTCCTTGAGCTTATTTAATCTCCTTTTAACATGCAATCTACAAAAATTCTGATTCTTTTTTATAGTCGCTTCGGCGCCAACGCACAGATGGCCGAATTAATAGCTGAAGGCGTCGAACAAGCGGGGGCTGAAGCCACCCTGAGAACAGTTCCTGCTATTTCTCCCAACAATAAGGCTAGTGAGCCCTCCCAGCCTGAACATGGGCCAATCTACTGTCAGGAGACTGACTTGGTTGAGTGCGATGGTCTAATACTGGGCAGTCCAACCCGTTTTGGCAATATGGCAGCCCCAATGAAATATTTTCTTGATACTACCGGCTCCCTATGGATGAGCGGAAAGCTGGCTGGCAAACCTGCTGCTGTATTTACCTCGACGTCTTCTATGCATGGAGGCCAGGAATCTACTTTACTCTCAATGATGCTTCCCCTTCTGCATCACGGCATGATATTGGCCGGCTTGCCCTATACAGAGTCGGCGCTTGGCCAGACGCAAACGGGTGGATCACCTTATGGAGTATCGCATCTGGCCGGAAGTCGTTCGGATTTGCCGATTTCCGATCACGAAAAACATCTTTGCCATGCCATGGGAAAACGTATGGCTCGACTCGCCACCTCAATAAAAAATTTTGACTCATGACAACATTTACTGAAAAAGCAGCAATTAGCCGAAAAGTCATTTTTATTTTGCTAATCCTGCTGATCATCTATTATCTTTGGTCTCATCTCAGTACCGGAATTGATATGGTTTTTCGCACCATCGTGAGTACTGTGCCGCTTTTGATGTTTATACCCGGTATGGTTTATCGCAAATATCGGGCTGCCAGCCTCCTATGCTTTGTGCTATTGCTATACTTTATGGTGACTGTGCAAAGCCTGTTTACCCCCGGTAATACTCTTATCGAAAGCCTGGTCATGGCTGACATAGTTATCTTGTTTACCCTGTCGATGTTTTATAGTCGTTGGCAGCAGCGAGCCGATGTCTTTGAAGCCGAAGGCACACCATCAAACCCGACAAGCGAAGAATAAGAGATGATAGATAACAAGGGATTACTCAAACGTTTTTTTGGTGGCATCTCCACTTTTCTTCAGCGTACCCGTCTGGTCTTAATAAATGTCGTCACAACGATTTTTCTGATCGTATTGCTATTTTCACTTGGTTCTATTTTCAGTCAGCGCGATACCTTCGAGATGCCGGAATCCGGTGCTTTGCGTGTGGCGCTAGAAGGCAGCCTGGTAGACCAGCGTAGCTACGTAGAACCCGCAGATATGTTATTTGACCCCGACATGCCTTCAGAAACACTAGTTTATGAACTGGTGCAAGCCATTGAAGCCGCCGCGAATGATTCACGGATTAACTCCATGACTCTGGTTTTGGATGGTCTTGAGTCTGCGGGCATGTCCAAAATACAGGAAGTCGGCAAAGCAATTCTTAAATTCAGGGAAAGTGGAAAACCGGTTATTGCTGTTGCCGATAACTTCTCGCAGCAACAGTATTTATTGGCTTCCTATGCCGACAGGATCCTCATGCATCCCATGGGAAACGTCGAAGTAGTCGGCATATCCAGCTATAACACCTACATGGCGGAAGCTCTGGAAAAGCTAAAGGTAGATGTGCATGTTTTTAGAACAGGTCCACACAAAAGTGCTGTAGAACCATTTATTGCCAACGAGATGAGCCCGGAAAGCCGAGAGCAATCGCAAAGACTTATCAATGAACTCTGGTCTCAATATACACAGGGAGTTATGCAGCGCCGTAATGTTTCCCCTGAAGATCTTTATGGCTACACACACGAAATTGACCAAGATTTGATGGAATCCGGCAGTTCCCTAGGTGAAGTCGCAAAAGCAATTGGCCTGATTGATGAGCTGGTTACACGCGACCAATTGATGTCGAAAATACAGGCGGTTGCAGGAGCCAACGAGGAAGGTGATTTTTATAATTTTACTAATGCCATTAACTACTATCACAACGAAGTAAAAACATATCCGGAAGAAAGCCCTCGTATAGGTTATATAGTCGCTAAGGGCCAGATATTCAACGGGGTGCAAACACCTGGTTCCATCGGCGGTGACAGCCTTGCGTATCAGTTGAAGCAGGCACGATTAAATGAAGATTTGAGTGCATTAGTACTACGGGTGGATTCCCCCGGTGGCAGTGCCTTTGCTTCTGAAATTATTCGTCGCGAACTGGAGCTCTTCAAAGAAGCCGGGATTCCAATTGTGGTTTCTATGGGATCCTTGGCTGCATCTGGGGGGTACTGGATTTCAAGCCCTGCAGATGAAATCTGGGCAACACCCTCCACCATCACCGGAAGCATTGGTGCTTTTGCCCTAGTTCCTGTGGTTAATCGCAGTTTGGCTGCTTTGGGATTAAGTACAGATGGAGTCGACACAACGCCTCTTTCAAGCGCACTTAGGCTCGACAAACCACTTTCTAAAAAAACCAAGAACATTTTTCAATCGCAAATAAATTATCTCTATAACCAGTTTTTACAAATTGTCTCCGAAGGACGAAATATGCCTTTGGAGCAACTTGAGCCTATTGCCGGAGGGCGAGTTTGGACAGGCACTCAGGCACTGGAGCTAGGGCTGATTGATCACCTTGGTGATCAGTTTGACGCGATAAACTCGGCAGCATCCCTCGCCGGAATTTCTGATGACTTCCAGGTGCATCAACTCGAACCCCAGTTGTCTTTTTTTGAGCAGATTCTCAGAGACCTGTTTGGAAAACTAAGCGTGCAACTGGCGTCTCTTAGCCAAGATAAAAACTGGTATAAAAAAATAACGGCTCACTTTCTGGAAGCCCCGGAAACAGCCAATATTTTATTGAGTGATCCCCAGAACCAATATCTGCACTGCAATCAATGCCTTCTGGATATTTAGCATGGCTTGTCACAGAGAGGGGTTTTTAGCTAGTAATCAGGGCAGCGCTCAATCCGATAGAAGATATCCATGCTCTGGGCACCGCCGGACTTCGCGTTAATTTTAAATTTGTCAGAGAGGAAGTAATCCAAGCTAACACTTGTTTCTGGAGTCAAATATCCTGCGCATAACTGAGAAACAGCTTGGGGGATAGATACTTTCCGATCGTAACTGAGCTATATTTCAACATCCTCAGAGGAAGATATTTCCAGCACATCAAGACTGAGCGTATTTTGTAGACTTTCCGTAATCAATGAGCTTTGCGCAATACCTAGGCTGGTCAGCGCTGAGACCAGTTGATTTCCCTTTGGAAGAAGAGGTGTTCGATAGTGACTTCCCGGTCACAAGCAGCGACAGGATTTCTGTCTGCGGTAATCCGGGTGCCGAATACAAACTGCTGGAAAGTGTTTCTACCCTGCTGCCCAAATGCACACCGACCAGATTACCTTCAACCGTTCGGTAGGCTCTAACATTAAGCCTTGGATTCTCTGCAAGCCCGTTGAATACCAGTTGCCCAGGATCAATTGTCAGCTCCTGCCCGAGGACACTGTAAGCCCCATCAAGAATTTCAATACTGCCTTCAGCTCGCTGTGAAATCCCGGGAGATTCCCTTATACGCAGCCGACCAGATTGAACGACAAGATATGTCACTCGAGGATTCGCTTATGGGCCTGTGGGATCGGCGTTAGCTATTTGAGATTGTTGATGAGATTGATAACCGTGGCAGTTATAGCTTTTTACTGATAGACATTGACCATTTTAAACAGCTAGATGATGATCAGGACATCAAAAAGGGGATGAAATTCTTATCCTAATTTCACTATGCATCGTGCGCTGCGGTGATCCAGAAGACGTGGTTGTACGATACAGGGGCGAAGAATTTCTGGTTATGTTTCCGGGTAAAGATCTGGATACCGCTGCCTTGCAGGCTGAAAAAATCAAAAACGAGGTTGAGCAGGAAGGACTAAACACCGTCAGCATTGCTGTGGCTCACAGCAATGTTTATAAAGACTTTGATGCTGTCGTGTCAGCTGCCGACATAGCTATGAACCGTGCCAAGCGCGATGGTCGCAATCGGATGTTTGTAGATAACCCTCATCTGGAGAGATTTTTAAGTTAACCCGGGGGTTTTATGACAGCCAAGCCTGAGGTTACGCCTACAAACTATTTTTAATCGACCTAAATTCCTTCTCCAGTTTCTTCGCCTGTTTTTTTGATACGCCCCCTAGAGCATTTAATGCGTGACGCAGTCTTGCGCGCGTTATGTCCGGTCCTACGATAGTCATGGCATCAAACAATGGAGGACAAACCTTTGTGCCGCTCATGGCAACAAACAAGGGCTGTAAAAAATCCCTCAACTTGATTTCCATTTCCTGGGAAAGCGCATTCAGATCTTGGTACAACGTATCTCTCTCCCATTGCTGCTGCTCATCCAACCACCAACAGGCAAACTGAAGAACTTTAAGTTGTGTCTCATGATCGAGCTTCAAACTTTCAAATTCAGCTGTATCCAGTATTGGAAGCCCATTAAAAAACATTCCGGCAAGAGGAGCTATATCGGTAAATTTTTCAACCCGATCCTTGATTAGAGGAATAATTTTTCCCAAATATTGAGGATTGATTGCCCAGTCAGCTACCCGGGAAGCGAACTGCTGGTCATTGAGCTCTTCGCGAATCCACAATCCGTTCAACCAATCCAGTTTTTCTACATTGAATACCGGACCACCCAAAGAGATCTTGCTTAAATCGAAGTTATCGATCATGCAATTCAGGGTAAATTTTTCTGACTCATCCGGCATAGACCAACCCATTCGTCCCAGATAATTGGTCAGGGCTTCCGGCAAATAGCCCATATCCCGATAATAATTAATGCTAGTAGGATTTTTACGCTTGCTGAGTTTGGATTTGTCCGGGTTCCTCAATAAGGGCATATGACAGAGCTCTGGCATATCCCAACCAAAGTATTCATACAACAACTGATGTTTTGGGGCCGAGTTGATCCACTCTTCACCTCGTATCACATGAGTAATTTCCATCAAGTGATCATCCACTACATTGGCAAGATGGTATGTGGGCATCCCATCAGCTTTAAGTAGTATCTGTGCATCAACATTGGCCCAATCGAATTCAATCTCACCGCGCAAGCGATCCTGAACAATACAGGTTCCTTCTTCAGGAACGCACATTCGAACGACATAGGCCTCACCAGCGGCTTCGCGCCTTTTGATCTCATCTGCAGACAATTCTAGGTCTGACTTCTTAAATGCTTTTTGAATGCCCTGTTCGCGCCGATCGGCACGTAACTTATCCAACTCATCAGATGAACGGTAACATTTAAATGCCTTGCCACTCTCTAGCAACTGTTGTGCGTAACGGGCGTAAATATCTCCCCGTTCACTCTGGCGATAAGGTCCATATTCACCACCTACATCTGGTCCCTCATCCCAATCCAGTCCCATCCAGTGCAAACTATCCAGTATGACCTTCTCTGAAGAGAGCGAACTTCGAACACGATCAGTATCTTCAATCCTAAGGATGAATTTTCCACCCATACTTCGAGCAAATGCCAGATTAAACAGAGCAATATATGCCGTGCCAACATGGGGGTCGCCGGTGGGAGAAGGAGCTATTCGAACACGTACACTCATGGGTCATTTCTTGAACTGGAAAAAGAGCGTGCATTATACAAGCGACAAGGCTCTTTACGAAGCCAAGGCCAAAGGACAAAACAAAGTCATTGGGTTTGTTGCCTAGCAAGCAGACCATCTGAATTTAACTTATCCGCGTGAAGTGCTTTAAAATGCGCCTTCTCTGCTAATTTCTATACATCTCCCATAGTGCAACAGCCTTTTTCAAGAAAATTTTCGGTCGCCCCCATGATGGATTGGACTGACCGGCATTGTCGTTATTTTCATCGGTTGCTTTGCCGAAATGCACTCCTTTATACAGAAATGCTAACGACAGGTGCCCTGCTGCATGGCGATACGAAACGCTTTCTACGTTTTGACAAAACAGAACATCCGGTTGCATTGCAACTGGGCGGCTCAAATGCCACCGAGCTGGCGTCTTGTGCGCAAATAGCCGAGAGAACTGGCTATGACGAGGTAAACCTGAATTGTGGATGCCCTAGCGACCGCGTACAAAGTGGTGCCTTTGGTGCCTGTTTAATGCAGCAGCCAGAATTGGTAGCTGACTGTGTCAGTGCCATGCAGTCATCATGCGCGATACCCGTCACTGTTAAATGTCGTATCGGAGTGGATGAGCAGGATGAAGTGACCGCGCTGCAATCGTTTGTAGAGCAACTCATGGATATAGGCTGTAAATCAATTACTGTTCACGCCCGAAAAGCTTGGCTAAAGGGATTGAGCCCCAAAGAGAATCGCGACATTCCCCCCCTAAACTACGAACTTGTTTATCAACTTAAACAGGATTTCCCCGATCTCGAAGTAGTCATTAATGGCGGCATCAAAGACCTTGGACAAATAAAGAATCATCTGGAATATGTCGATGGCGTGATGATTGGACGCGAGGCTTATCACAATCCCTGGCTTTTGGCGCAAATAGACGAACAGCTCTTTGGCGAGGCGCCAAATTTCACTTCGCCTGTTGACGCGCTTGAGGCCATGTATCCCTACATAGAATCCCAGCTTGCGCAAGGCGAGAAGCTGGGAGCGATGACGCGCCACTTACTGGGCTTGTTTCAAGGCATATCCGGCACACGCCGATTTAAGCAATATCTCAGTGAACATGTCCATAAGCCCGGCGCCAATCTGGACGTTCTGGTTGCAGCCTCTCAACATTTACGATCTAAAAACACAGGCGAGCAGGCTACCGTTTATTAAACATGGGTAGGTTTGGTACTTATTTTCTAATCCGTGGACGTATACACTGCGCGACCTTGGCGAATATAAATCACTTCTAATAGCACACGAGCAAACTGAGGAACGAATGAACAAGCTTGACCAACTTCGAGAGATGACTGAAGTCGTTGCCGATACCGGTGATATAGATGCAATTGCAAAATATAAACCAGTGGACGCGACCACCAACCCTAGTTTGCTATTGAAGGCGACCCAGCTTCCGAGATATGAAGTGCTAATAGATAATGCGGTGAACTGGGCAAAAACGCTGGAAGTTTCAGATGATGAAAGAATTGAAATTCTGGCAGATAGATTGGCCGTCAGTGCAGGATTGGAAATTCTTAAAGTTATTCCAGGACGCATCTCAACCGAAGTAGATGCCCGCCTATCTTTCGATACTGAAAGAAGCATTTCCAGAGCGAAGCGTATTATCGGATTTTATGAAGAAGCCGGGATTGGCAAGGAACGTGTTCTTATCAAGCTGGCATCCACATGGGAAGGTATTCGTGCAGCAGAAGTACTGGAGTCTGAAGGCATTAGCTGCAACCTGACCTTGATGTTTAGTGACGTTCAAGCGGTCGCTGCCGCCGAAGCAGGCGCCTTTTTAATCTCGCCTTTTGTCGGACGCATTCTTGATTGGTATAAAAAAGCAAACCAGGTAGATAGCTACCCCGCCGCCGAAGACCCCGGGGTTCTTTCTGTGCGGAATATTTACAATCTTTATAAGGATCGCGGTTTCAAAACTGTTGTTATGGGCGCCAGTTTCCGCAATGCGGGGGAAATTGAGGAGTTGGCTGGCTGTGATCGCTTGACCATCGGCCCACAATTCCTTGAAGAGTTGCAGAATGACGAAGGGACTCTGGAACGCAAACTTAGCCCGGAAAACCTGGGTGAATATCAGGATTGCCGTATTCAAGGGGAAGCCGATTTTCGTCTGCAATTCAACGACAACCCTATGGCCGTCGACAAACTCGCCGAAGGCATTCGTTCGTTTGTCGCTGATCAGGTGAAACTGGAAGCTATACTAAGCGAAAAGCTTAAAGGCTGAATCAAATATAAATCGAGTAAAAAAAAGGGATCTGGCAGATCCCTTTTTTATTTTCAAATACACCCTTATCAATTAGTGACTTGATTGCTCAGACTCTTTTTGAAGCGCGCTAACCAGCTTGGAAAAAGCTTTCATGTTCTTTGTGTTCATAGACATAAGAACTTTGTGCGCATCAATCACTTCCTCTCTCACTTTTTCCGAGGGAGCAGACAATGACTCCAGCTCTGTCATGGATTTTTCGTCTTCGGGTAAACTTGGAGCCAACTCGAAAAGATCGTCAAAACCCATGCTATCGAGAAGTCGAATCATGGATTTGTCTTTAACAATTATCAGCGGTTTAAGCTCCTTGGAAACTGTGTAAAGGCCAACTTTGGCGATAAAACCGAGTGTGGTGCTATCAACGGCCTTGGCGTCTCGCAGATCCAGAACAATGGATTTCAGGTCAATGTCGGAGAAAATATGGTCAATATATTTGCTTAGGCTCGTACACAGGGTAACTCGCACATCACCAACAAACCGGATGTGATAATTCGCGTCGTTTTCAGCGTAATAAATCCGCCCGTCGCTCATTTATTCTGCGTTCGCCTCATGATTGTCATGATAACCCCGAGCGATCATCAATATGGCGATATCATCAGGGGGTTCTTGGGAAATATCAATATCCAGCACAGGTAAAACGTCGTCTATATCAGGCTTGACCTTGGTTAGCTTTTTTAACAGATAGTCTTCCTGATCTTTTAGATGATTCTGTGGAAGCACCTCCAAAATGCCATCGGAAAAAGTAATTAGAATAAATTTTTCCGGCAAATCTAATTCGTATATCTCCCAATCAACATTGGGAAACAGACCAACTGGTTTTCCCTTCCCCTGAAGAAACTCAGCCTTTCCATCGTGCACTAACACTGGCAAGGGCAATTGCGCTCCAACAACATATCTTAAGCGGTTCTTTTTTCTATCCAGACTGCCAGAGAACATGGTCAGGTGTTTGTCTACATGATTGTCATGCAGGACGGTGTTGATGCTTTCCAAAAAGCCTTCTGGCGAATGCTCAAGTGCAGCAATGTCATTTTCCATTATCTGCTTTCTGACAATCCGTCGCATAAGCTGGCGAACCATCACCGTTATGAACGCAGAAGAAGCACCATGACCAGAAACATCCGTCAGATAAAACAAAAAATAATCATGCAGTGCTGACATGTAATTGATGCCGTCACCAGACAAATATAGGGATGGCAGTATTTTTCGGCCAATATAATAAGGCGGCTGAATCAATGGCGATGGCGGCAGCAAGGACTGTTGCATTTGCTTGCCCGCGAGCTGATCCGCCTGGAGGATTCCCAGCCGACGCTCAGATTCCAGCATGGCTTTTTTCAAACGGCGGTGCGTACGCATTTTTCGGGCTATTTGCAGTCGTTTTTCCTTAGCTCGTTCAGTGCCCAGCAAAAGGGTTCTCTCTGTGAACGGACACGGCAGGCAATCCTTGTTTTCTTGCTGAAAAGCCTCAAGCACCTGGTCAATATCGTGACGCCGAATCAATTGAATGTACTGGATCTCGGATTTTTGGGGATAGCTCTTGTTAATTTTTTTCTCAACTGCATCGCAGAGATCGATATCACAAATAACAATATCCGGCCCCGCGCGTTCGGTAGTTGCTTCCAACGCCTCGAGGTCACCGAAGGTAAATACCTTATGTCCGCGCCTGCCCAGGTAACGGGATACCAGCCTGCGTACAAGCGGGTCCCGGTCAATGCAAAAAATTCGGAGAAGAGACCGCATTTAAAAATCGGTATCGAAATCGTCCATATCTTCACTCAACTCTCCATCGTTGATGAGATATTCCCGGCGCTGCATATAGGCATCTTTTAGGAAAAGATAACGGTCTCCACTGACAATCTCTTCCGTCTGTAGCAACTGGGCCCGGCTCTGGACAATATCCCAAGTGTTGAGTAGGTACTTGTCTCGGGAGGACTCAACATAATTAACCGGGTCAAAAAAGTAATCGACAACGCGTGATGGCGCATCCCTTAACGAGGATGGCCCAATAAAAGGGACATATAAATAGGGACCCGAACCGACGCCCCAAACAGCCAGCGTCTGGCCAAAATCTTCTGGATCATTCTCTCTAATACCCATCTTCTCTGCAACTTCAAACAAGCCTAAAACACCTAACGTGGAATTAATCAAAACTCGAGAAGTTGCTGTGCCCGCCTCACCTAACTCACCTTGAAGTAGCTCATTTGCGGCAGTCCCAACTTCCTTAAGATTGGCAAAAGCACGGGAAAAAGAATCTTCCACGGGATCGGGAAGAATATTGGTATAGCCCTTGGCGATGGGCTTTAAAATATACTGATCAGCGACTTCGGT
>Ga0181606_10004843_pt1 | contig 11186 bp, 11 predicted proteins | sample 041ome_10_FD_132994 | JGI IMG/M metagenome (GOLD analysis project Ga0181606, IMG submission 132994) | Coastal salt marsh microbial communities from the Groves Creek Marsh, Skidaway Island, Georgia - 041412US metaG (megahit assembly) | ecosystem: Environmental > Aquatic > Marine > Intertidal...
GGCTTTTGCACCCGTAGCTCAATTGGATAGAGCGCCTGACTACGGATCAGGAGGTTGGGAGTTCGACTCTCTCCGGGTGTGCCACTTTTTTTCCATCAATGTTTGATGGGTTGTGTTCTATTGAGTTGGTGTAATCAAATTTGCCAATTTTTTATGAACTGGCCAACTTGATGAGATGAAATTCATCTTCTTTTCTCTTTCTGCATAGCTGTCATGTATTTTGCCTTCTTATGGCAAGAAAGCGGATACTCAAAAGGCTAATTGGGACACAAATACAGCTATTCACCTACTACTAAGACAGTCGCGAGTTCGGTACTTTAAATATACTTGCAAGTGCCCAGGGCCTGCCGATGAACTTCTTTTTTTTGGGCTTCACCCGATATTTCATGGAATATCGCCTGCTTAAAGGGTTGGACCCTAAATGGACCACGGGGATCGACGGACTGGGTCTCATTGCCGAATACAATAATATCAATGGTCCTGATAATAACTTTGCCCGGCTCGGTATCTATCAAAAGTTGGACTATTCCTTGCCTTGGTAGAAAGATGGGTGCTGGTAGACCCGAGTCTTTCCTTACGAGACGGATGGGGAGGGTTGGCAGATTAGCACGAGTTACTTTGTGCCCTTTACTTCACAGTTGTAACTGGGAGGGTTTGCTGACATCAACATTATGAAAAACGGCAAGGACCGCTGGGTGATCGAGCCTCAGCTAAGCTGTAAAATGACCAATCATTTGTCCCTTGCCCTAGATGCCGATAGAAAGACTATAAGGTGTTATTCCTGTAGATAAAAGATCTGGAGCTGCTGTGGGAAACGAAGACAGCTTTTAAGCGAAATCTAGAATTCCTTCACCCTATCCTCGATCTGCGTTAGGCAGGGCCGAGAGGAAAAAATTACGAGTTTTCCGGAGATTTCCCCGGGGCACTTTTGGGCTTATCAGAATCTTTCTCATTTACAGGTGAATTTTTTGCCTGATCGTCTGCTTGCACAGAAGATTGGGGCTTTTTCGCAGGAGATGCGGGTGGTTGCTCATTCTTCTCCTCTGTGGACGAAGAGGGGCGAGCGGTAGGCTTGGCGGGTTTGGCAGATGATGGTGCTTTTGGGGGTTGGCCAGATTCTTTAGGAGGGCTAGCAGGAGCTTTGCTGTCAGCACTGGGGGTGGCTTTCTTTTCGATATCTTTTTTAAGTGCAGATTTGTTCCTTGTGGAGTCAGTCGATGATGGGGAGTCTTTGGAATCAGAAGCTTTTTCACCCTTGGGCTTCAACTTATTGACGCCCTTACCGGAGTCCGAATCTGCTTCTTCATTTCTTTTGGAAGCCTTTTTAAGAACCGCTGCCTTCCTTGCTTCGTCCCGGGTAGCCTGGGCGGCCATTTCCTTACGAGCGGCAACAAAGGAGACCACGCAGAGTATTACATAAATAAGAAGTAAGCCGGCAGTCAGAAGCATGGTGGTAGGCTTGAGACTGGATGCACCAATGATCTGGTAGGGCTCACCTCTCCACCAACTCATTTCAGAAAATGCGGTGCCCACTTTTCCCGCCACCGAGAAAAAACCAAGGAGGCCGATCAACACCGCCACATGCATGATGTGCTTTTTGGCATTGGGTGCTTTATCTGCGGCAACCGCACAGAGAATGAGAATCAATCCGATGATGGATGGGATGAAAGCAGTCCAGCTTTTTCCAAAGGTGAGGGATTCTCCGTCTTCAGGTGCATTAATTACATTTTCCCAATTGGTGGAAGAGAGGGTAACCGGTTCGGTTGTACCTCCTACATTATTATAAATAAAGCGTACTTTTGCTTGCTCCACATCGATTTCTGGCCATGGGATGGCTTCGTAATTCTCTGTGCCTGCATTGTGGTAGTTTTCGGATTCCTGAAAGATTCCCCTTAGGGTATCTCCACTCGAACTGGCATACCAAAATGATTTTTTTGGGGTATCGGAACCTGTTTGGGCAAGACGGTAGTTGTCGGCGGATGTATCTTTGGCGTGCCCATCGTTAAGCTTGTGCACGATCCACCAGGCATTTTCTCCAGCTGACTCGGGGCAGGGAATGAAATCAAGAGTGTGGCTCTGCTCGCTGTCTTTAAGCACAAACTGGGCATCACTGGCCAGAGGACCACTTATCTTGATCGAAAGACTAGAATCTTGGGCAAGGTAGCCGACGAAACCGGTCAGAATAAGCAGTCCGCCAAGAATGAAAGATGGGATTTTAAGCATTCACCTAGAAAAGCCAATTTCGTGGGTTCGGCAAGACTGTAAAAGGATAAGTTTATGCTTAAGCATTGTCAGAGATGCGGAAATGCATAGCGTCTGCTAGGAAATAACTCCCTCCTGCACTTGAGCACGCTGCCCATACCCGAAATTCAGAATCTTACCAATGAGGAAGATCAACTTGATTCGGTCTGGCATGTGATTGTGCTCAATGACCCCGTAAATCTGATGAGCTATGTGGTGATGGTGTTTAAAAAGATATTCGGGTTTGATGAGAGCAAGGCGACCAAGCACATGCTTGAAGTTCACCAAAAGGGTAGGTCCACCGTTTGGACGGGCAACCGGGAAAGGGCCGAGAGCTATGCCTATCAATTGCAACACTGGCGGTTGCAAACCATTCTCGAAAAGGATGATTGAATTCAATCTCAGGGTGGACTCCCGTGTTACCCGTGCAGTCGCTCCAGTCATTCTGCAGGCTTTTGAGCACAGCCGTGAAGGGGTGACTCTGGAATATCCCCTCGAAGGTGAAGGTGATCAGGACCTTCTTTCATCTTGGCAGAATGATCTGCAGGAGGATTGTAAAAATGACCGTGCCTCATTTCAAGCGATGTTGCAAAACCACAAATTTCAACACGGCTACATAGAAGTTGCCCATGAGCATGCCGATCAGGTCTTACGGTCGGCAACTGAGGTGAGGATGTACATTCGGGGAAATCAATTGACGGAATTTTCTGATGAGGAACTGGAGTCCGGAAATTTTTCTTTGGGTAAAAAGTCCCCATCCTCGCAAACCTTCTACCTTGCCTACCTTGTTTTGGCGGAAATTCAGGAGGGCTTGATCCAGCAACTTGGCTAGGTCGAACGGAGAATTTGATTGTTGGCCACCGCGATTCCTCCAAGCATTGCCCCGACAATTCCAACATAGCCCTGATCCGTGCCTGCAAGGTAGAGGTTTTTGTATTTGGTTGAGCCGTCCCTCCTTTTGGTGGGGGAACCATAGAGAGTGCCATTGATGTGGCTGGTAAATCTCTTGACTGTTTTCGGTGTAAAGGTGTCGAGAAGAGAGGTTTTTTGATTCAACTCAGCGGAGTGTGTCGCCCCGCCTGGTAAATATTTGAGGGCATTTTCTAGAATGGTTTGCTCCCACCCCGTTTTTTCTAGCTGGTAGGTTTCGGGAGAAAGTCCTGCCCACTGGGCGAAATTGGCGGGGTGGGTGACCCGCATCTTCGCTTCCTTTTCTCTTTTTCTGGTTCCGTAGTTATCGGGCAAACATATCACTCCGGAATGAAGGTCGACCAAACCGTCCGGACAATGATACGAAAAGTTAGCGGTTTGATTGAAGAAAACCACTGTTTCCTCCCACCCAAAGTCCCGGGGCGAGCCCATAAACACCCGTATGGATTCGATAATACTAAAGAGTCCCGTCTCTGCAGTGTCCGGATCGAGGACAGTTTCGCTCAGTAAGTCCTCAGTCTCACGCAGACCACAGGTGGAGATTACATGCTTTGCCTCAATGACCTCGCCGGATTCGAGCACCACCTGAGTTACCCGATCTCCTTTTGGAACAATCGACTGAACGGCACAGTTCATCCTCCTCTCCACACCAAGCTCGCTGAGTTTATCGGTCAATGGATCAAGGATCGCCCGTATACCCTGCTCGGGCCTGGCCAACCCCTGTCGGAAAATGGCATCGAAGAGCATGATGAAAGTGGGGAGGTCGATGTCATTGGGACGGGCTGATCCATAGTAGCAGGTTGGGCAGAGGAGCATTTCCGCAAGCAGCGGGTCGATTCCGCTTTCCTGCAAAACCGAGCGAGTCGAAAGTTCCTCCGCATCCACCGAATAGGCAGGAAAACTTTCCATCCTCGAGAGCAAGGCAAGGAAGGAGTCAAAAGACCCAGGGAATAACTCCTTCACCTGGCTCAAAAAATAGTCAAATTCATTGGTGAATCTGAGTGAGCAGTCAGCAAAAGTAATGCGGGAATGGCTTTGGGGAAGCAGGTTGAGCTGATCGACGGACAGCCTTAACTGTCGGCAAAGTTTAAGCAGGGGGGAACTTTTTCCTGATCCAGGTGATGGATAATTGGTCAGGGCATGCAGACCGACATCAAATTTCCGACCTTTGCGGGCATAAAAGCTGTTCAGTCCGCCCACCACATAATGTTTTTCGAGGAGCACGACCTGCTTGCCAAACATAGCCAGACGGACAGCCGCTGCCAACCCGGACAATCCGGCACCAATGATTACCACCTCAGCAGAGGTATTTACTGTGGAATTAGGGTGGGTGGTGGACAATGAGATGAGCAGGGGGAGACTTGGGCTCCCCAGTTAACTAAGCTGCGGCGCCTGCTTCAAATTTTGGAAGCAAGTACTTGGCACAACTGTCCAAGGACTCAAGTTCACGGTACTCGGCTTCGGGGACATCAATTCCGTGCTGTTTGCGGAGTTCCATAACGATATCGAGAAAATCCATGGAATCCAAATCGAGTTGGTCACGAAGGCGAATCTCAGGTTTTACATCCGTAACATCTTCATCGGGAGCAATTTCCGCAATAATGTCGAGTACGATTTGTTTGACTTTTTCTTTGTCCATTGATGCTTAAACCAAACTTTCTACCTTACCCGAGGTACTTTTTCAAGATAAGAACTGAGTTGATTCCAAGCATGCCGAAAGAATTATTTAAAATGACCGAAATTCCCCCCTCTTTTGGCTGAGGTTGGTTGACCACCAAGCCGGGCAGGGTGCAGTTGGGGTCCAGGTCATCCACATTGATCGTGGCATGGGCAATCCCGTCCTCAAACGAAGGAAGGTTGCCGGCCAGTTCAATCGCCCCGGCAGCACCCATGGAGTGACCGATGAAACTTTTGGTATTGTTGATCAATGTTTGGGAACCTTCACCGAACACATTGCGTATCGCCTTGCACTCCTGCTCGTCACCCTGAGGGGTCGAGGTGGCGTGTGTGCTGATTAAATCGATATCCTTGGGTTGCATCCTAGCATTTGCTAAAGCTTGGCGGATGCATTCCTCCTGCCTCTCCGGGTTGGGCAATACATAGTCCGTGCCATCCGAGTTGATACGATAGCCGGCAATTTCGGCGATGATGTTAGATCCACGTTGGAGAGCATCATCAAGGCGTTCGAGCATGTAGAGACAACCGCCTTCGCTGACCACTATGCCATTTCTACCACTGTCGAATGGCCGGCTGGCTTTTGCTGGATCGTCGTGAACCGCCAAAGCACCCTGGCTTTTAAACCCGGCAAAAATACCATAGGCCCGAATGCTCTCACTGACACCACCGGCGAGGGCGTAGTCGCATTCGCCCAATCGCAACTGCTGAACACCCTGAATAATTCCGGCATTTCCGGCCGCACAGGCAGCCCCGATGGTATAATGCGGACCAGTCAGCCCAAGATTTACCGTAATCTCCCCGGCCGGGTTATTTGCCACGGTGCGGGGATTATGGTGATGTGTCCAATACTTTACATCTTCATCGTAGTGATCAAATAAGGAGCAAACTTCTGTCTCTGTCTCGACATTTCCATGTTCCGTAATTCCGATGAACACCCCAATTCTTGAGCGATCCATCTCGGCGAGGTCAAGTCCGGCATTAGCTAGGGATTCATTGGCACAGTAAATGGCGATGCTTCCTGCCCTGGTCCCGACCCGAATTTCCTTGCGTTTTTGGTACTTCGTTTGCTCAAAATCACAAACACCTGCAGGTTGCTCACCCATATTACGAACGGGAAAGAGGGAAACCCCACTCTTTCCGGCAAGCAAAGCCTCACGGTAGGTGGGCAGGTCGTTGCCCAAGGGGCAGGTTAATCCGATTCCAGTTATGACAATTCGAGGTAGGGACATGGAGTGCATAATAAGAATATCTCTAGCAATGCATGATGCGGGTGAAGTTGGCAAGCCACCAAAATCCTTTATTGATTTAATAGCGTAAATCCAAGTTATCGATGCGCTTTCTCAATGTGGCCCGGGTGATGCCAAGAAGGGCGGATGCTTTGACTTGGTTGCCGTTACTTTCCTTGAGGCATCGCTGGATAATTTCTTTTTCCATCGCGGCGATAAGGTTATTTTCATTTGCTTTCCTTAAGTGCCCGTAGGACATATCAAAACTTTCCGCCGCACTAATTGAAGTGGGTGCACTGAGGGCTTTCCTGTTATCCATGCTTTTTTCAGCTGGCGGGGCACCAAAGTTTTCCTTCTCGGGCGAATCGGCGGGGAGGGTGGGGTGGGGCTTCGGTTTTTCGGCCTGCTTTGCGGCTGGGTCCTCTTCATTGTCCGCAGATTTTGTCACCATTCCTGTGGCCGGAGGAGTAATATTTTGGGGCAGGTCCTTGGCGAGAATTCGTTTTCCTTTGGAGACAACGGAGGCGGAATGGAGGGCATTTTCGAGTTCCCGCACATTTCCTGGCCATGGATAATTACCCAAAATCTCAAGTGCGTTGTCTGATATCTCAACCGTTCCAGTAGAGTGTCTGCTGTTTAGCCTTTGCAGCATGAAGTCCACCAGTTCCGGCAGGTCTTCCATTCTATCGCGAAGTGATGGAGTTTCTATTCGTACCACATTGAGCCTGTAGTAGAGGTCCTCGCGAAAAGATTTATCTCTGACCATCGCCTCCAAATCCTTGTGGGTTGCTGCTATCAATCGAACATCCACTTTTTTCACTTTTGTACTGCCCACCCTCTGGATTTCTCCTTCCTGTATGGCTCGCAAAATTTTGGTTTGGGTGGCAAGCCCCATATCCCCGATCTCATCGAGGAATAATGTACCGCCATGGCAGACCTCAAATTGGCCGGCCTTGGCCTCGGTTGCTCCGGTAAAAGATCCTTTTTCATGCCCAAATAGCTCACTTTCAATCAAGTTTTCGGGAATGGCTGCACAATTTACTGCCTGGAATGGGCCATCTGAACGGTGACTATGGCGGTGAATACAACGAGCGATCAATTCCTTGCCGGTGCCGCTTTCCCCCGTCACCATAACGGTGGCTTCGGAGGCGGCCACCTGGCCGACCTTTTTCAGTACTTCCTGCATTTTCTCACCACTGCCGACAATACCTTCCTCCAGATCTTCACTGTTAATAAGACTCTTGTTGGATTTATTTGCCCCGGCGTCCTTACCGGCCTTTAGGGCTTTCGCCACCATGTCCTTGAGCTTGACCAGATCGAAGGGCTTGAGCACATAGTCAAAGGCACCGTGCTTCATTGCCTGGATGGCGGTCTGAGTGGTGCCATAGGCGGTCATGAGAATGACCAGCGAACTGGGTGCAGCTGTCCGGAGGTGCTGCAGGGTTTCGATCCCGGAGATTCCGCCCATACGGTTGTCCAGGAAGATGAGATCCGGGGCCTGCTCACTGGCGATTTCAATTCCCTGCTCTCCGGAGTCTGCGGCAAGGATGGTATGTCCGTCTTGGGATAAAACCCGGTCGAGGGAGTAACGAATCTCCGCATCGTCATCAATAAGGAGAATGGTGGATTGGGAAGGTTTCAATGGAAATATGTTTTGTTCAAGAATTCGTACCACCACACTTTTTGAGCTTGGTAAAGCTCAAAGCACCTTTTCTGGCTTAAACAAATAGTTTCATTGACGATAATTGCTTGAGCAGATAGGTAGATAGATTTTCCGTGCCAGGGTAGCTCAGGTGGTTAGAGCGTCGGACTCATAACCCGAAGGTCGGCGGTTCAAGTCCGCCCCCTGGTACCACTAAGGTTGATCTTCTCCTTCTTTGCGGAAAAACCTTTCGAAGAGGCTTTTCTTGGGAGGTTGTCCGTTATCCAGTTCAGAAGATGGCAGTGCTTTATTTGGCACATCCTGTTGGGTGTCCTTTTTGGATTCAACCGGTTCTAATACTTGGGCGGTAGGTAGCGGTTCGGTTGTAGCAGATACTGGAGCAGTTTCCGCCACCGGTTTTAGGACTGCTTCCCTTGCAGGTTCCTCTGTTTGTACCTCAGAGGATTGTAAGAGGGGGGCGACCGAAACTTCCTTAGTCGAGGGTTTGGGAACAAGAACAGTCGGTTCAAAGTTCTTGCCCGATCCCGTCATTGATTTGGGCTGTGGGGGGAGATCCGCTGACCTGACAATCGATGCATCCCGAGAGCCAAAGAGGGGTTCACCTTTTTGTTCCTTGGCGAGTTGGTCCTGCGTTTTTCCAACATAAGTTCTGAAGACGAGGTCGTGGTCGGGGTGTAGCCAGAAGCGCCCGCCCTTGTAGGGGTTACCTTCAGCAAAGGCAAAGGCACCAAACCAGGGTCTCTTGTCGCCAATTTTATCGCATACAATGAAGTACATTCGGCCTGTTTCCTGAGGAATTTCCCCGCGCATCTGCAAGGTGATCCATCCCTGGTCCGTTTCGGTCAGGCCCTGCAGGGCGAGTTGGTTGACGATTTCATCTCTGGTCAGACTCCACTCCCCGTACTTGGGCCCGCTGTCTGGGTTGTCTGCACGGACAAAACCACTTATACTTGAACCGTAATGTTCGGAGATCATGTAATTCGGTTTCCCGAACAATAAAACTTTGGTCAAAATTCCGTTCTTGCCCGCGGTGTAACTAGTCCAGTTCTTTCTCACCACGTGGCTAAAACTGGTTTCGTGCTGTTCCTTAAAAAACTCCTGAAACTGATCGAGTTCCTCGATATAAACTACGGGTTTTTTGAAGGAGGGTGTCGTAGGCTCCGTCTTTTTAGCCTCAACCGCTGGCGGTAATTCCGGCTGGGATTCGGCGATCGGTTGATCATCAGAGCAACCCACAAAGGCATGAGCGAAAGCAAACAGGCAGAAAATAGGAAGTGACTTATTCATCAGGGGCTAGGGAATAGCCATGCAATCAAGGTAAGGTTCTTCTTGCAAGTTAGAATAAGAGAGAATCTACTTTTGGGAAAATTTTTTATTTCGGAATTATGGACACTTTGGCCTTCTGGTTACCTCTCTTTTTGCTTTTCTTTTCCGCTCTCGTTGGAGCGGTTTTAAAAAGGAGATCCTGCGATCATTGCCTCAAAAAATTTGAGGGTAGTGAAATTCTTATTCCTTTTGGCAACCAGGAGTGGACTTGTGGCAAACTATCTGTCTTTGCCCAGGGTATCGAAGTTGAGATTTCAGGGAAGATCGAGTTGAACGGTGTCAAGGTGCTTGCAAAAGTGCTCCATTCAACAGAGGTGGATAAAATCCCCTACTTTGTAAGGCAGGCACCTGATCCTGACACGAGGAAGGGAATGAACTGGAAAAAAGAACGAGAACGCTTGCTTCACCCTCCATTTCTTGACCGTGTAAGGAGATCCTCTCTTAACTCCTACAACATGCTGAGGGATTCTTTTGGGCAGGCACTTAAAGCCATTTTGGGTTCGATGAGCAAAGATACCAAGTTTGGGAAAACCAGAGATGCAGACAAGCGCTTACATCAGATGCAAACCAGTCTCACCGGTTTAGTGCCCAATTCATGGGAGCCAATTCTGGAAAAGTATCGTGGGAAATGCGTAGCCATAGAGCGAGAGGTGAATTCGGTAATTATTTCTGAAACTGGGATTCTTGAAGATTATTCCAATAAATATATCCTTCTTCGGGATGTACATGTTTCCGAGTCTGTCCTAGCTGACCACCTGGATGAGTTGACCGTAAAAAAAGATCGGGCTTGCGATATTTTATATTCCCGCAGTCATGCCTTACTCAGGTACTCTCTTCGCCTGGGGGACAGCAGAGGGTGAGTGTGTTATGCTATCTTGACCCTTTGTCTATTTTCCTTAATTCTGTTGTTTCGACTTCTGCATCGTTCGAGAAGTTTCACTAGTTCTTTTCCTTACTCCTAATTATCAGGGAACCTATCTACCGTTGTTTGCAGTCAGGCCGTAAATCGGAAGACTAAGGGCAACAAGAGGGTACCCACCTGGACCTAGAAGGTCATATAACTTATGAATGCGATGAACGGCGAACGTGGAAGTCACCACTTTTTTACAACCCCAAATGGGGTAAAATAGGAGTGGGCCATCCGCAGGTGGTATTTAAAATCAATCATTTAAAGGCCTGGGGGGGCTGTGGCTGCCTTACCAGTTCCGAGATTCCAATCCGGGCCTTCCCCAATCGGGAGAGTCAGGGCGGTGTCATGCGAAAAGAGATAATCGGAAAGATCAGATGGATTGTACAGTAGGGTAGGGTCGCTTTCCATTGATAGAAGGTCATTAATTCCCTTACTATACCCCAATCCTAAGTCAAGGGCCGGCTCTGTTTCTGTGGAATGAACTGGGAGCATTGAGTCCTCATAGCGCAAAGCGGTGCCAGCACATATCATGCGGAATCAAAAAATAAAAAAAGAGACACAAAGCGTCGTATAGTGTGCAGGGGAAGGGCCGGTTTTTGATGATTCATTTAATCGTGTGTAGCACGAAATAAGTAGAATTTTTTTGATATAATATTCTATATTTATTATTAAATTATATATTAATTTTTGGTTATTGAATAAAATAACTCTAAAACGAATGTTTTTATTTGCCCATTTCCCTCCACGCTTGATCTCTCACACTGTAGACTAAGAGCTGCGAGCCTGATACATGGTAGAAGGTCCAATTGCCTTCTTCTTCGGAATACACCCAGGGATATTGATTAAACCACATCCAACCCTTGCTGGTTTGGGGAGTATACTCCACGATCTCCAACTTGATTGATTGGGGCATCGCTGAAAAATAACCGGGTGAGCTAATTTGATCGCGTGCGGAAACCTCAAACCATTCTTGCCCCCCATCGATATAATCATTGGCATATATCTCGATGGCCAACTCCACTTTAGTTTCGTAAGGAGCAAAGACCACTGAACTAGGATATTCCTCAGTAATAAAGCGAAAGTCCAGGGAATCTGCGGGGGGGGCATTGTTTTGGGAATAATCCCAGTACAGATCATCTGCGAAGTCCCAATCCAAAAAGACCATGGCTTCCTCTCCAGTGTATCCATCGGTTCTTTCCAAAGTTAAGGAGTA
>Ga0181606_10004844_pt1 | contig 11186 bp, 9 predicted proteins | sample 041ome_10_FD_132994 | JGI IMG/M metagenome (GOLD analysis project Ga0181606, IMG submission 132994) | Coastal salt marsh microbial communities from the Groves Creek Marsh, Skidaway Island, Georgia - 041412US metaG (megahit assembly) | ecosystem: Environmental > Aquatic > Marine > Intertidal zone...
AAAAGATCTTCGCCTCCAGGTTGCCGACTCCAAGCACAACCTTCTTGCCGGGTCGCACGGCGGCCTGACACACCGGATCGGCGGTCACCGCCGCCAGCAACGCATCCCAACGCGCCTGCCGATCACCCGGGGGCAAGCTGAACGCCGGGGCCGAGGGCGGCGGGGCTGCCGGTTTGGCCGGCGGCGCGGTCTCGCGCGCGGCGGTGGCGGGCCTCTGCGGTTCCACGGATGACGGTGGAGCCGCCGCGGCTGGTGGCGTAACGGTGCCGACCAGGCGCCGCAGGTCCGCCAGCGACGCGTCACTCACCGCCACCGTGGCCACCCCAGCGGCTTTTAGCCGGCGCAATTCATCGACCAAGGCATTCAGCGTCGCTCGCATCGCGGTCAGCGGGGATTCGCCGGGGGCACCAACAGTTTCTCGACGTATTTGCCGAGAAGATCGAACTCAAGATTCACGCCCTCGCCAGCCTGACGCGTGGCCAGGTTCGTCGCCTGCAGGGTGTGGGGAATCAACCAAACCGCGAACGTGTCCGCGGCGATTTCGGCCACGGTGAGTGAAATGCCGTCAATCGCGATACTGCCCTTGGCGATGATGTAACGGCCCGTGCCGGCCGGTGCCTGGACGCGCAGATAGGTGTCGTTACCGCGGGCCTCCATGACCTCGATCCGCCCCACTCCATCCACGTGGCCACTCATGAAGTGTCCGCCCATTTTGCCGCCAAAGCGCAAGGCTCGCTCCAGGTTCACGATGGCGCCCTCGGTCAGGTCGCTCAAATTGGTCACCCGGCGGGTTTCCTCCAACACGTCAAAGCCCAGTCGGTCCGCGGTCAGGCTGACAATCGTCAGGCAACAACCATTCACCGCAATGCTGTCACCGAGGGCGGCATCCACCAACGCGGCCTCCGCGGCGATCTCCAGCCGCCAGCCGGTCGCGCTCGGTGCCAGGGCGACCACGCGCCCGGTCTCCTCGACGATTCCAGTGAACATGACCGCGACTACACCATCGCCGCCGGGCGGCGCGCAAGTGCGATCAACCGGTCGGGCCAGTGCCGTTGAGACGCACCCGCAGAACGGAGGTCTCCCCGCCGCGTTTCACGAGCAGAACCACCTCGGGTCGACCGCTCGATTTCACCGCCTCCAGCAACAGGACCGCCTGCGCGAAACTCGTCACCGGCTCGCCGTCGATTTGCTGAATCCAGTCGTCATACTGCAATCCGGCCACGCCGACCGGACTGCTCGAATTCACGAAGTGCGCCACCACGCCGGTGAGTTGGGTCGGGTCACTGCGCCGGTCATTGGCATCGTTGTAGACAAATTCCCGGATGGTGAGACCGAGATCCTCGAAATACTGTCGCTCCGCCTCCTTGGGGGTCTTGGGCGCCTCGCCGATGGTGATCGGCAGCTCCAGCCGGTTGCCGTCGCGCAGCACCGTGACCGACAGAACATCGCCGGGGCGCTGCCGGGCGATCTCACGCTGCAGGAAGACGGTCACGACGTTTTCGGGCTTCAGTCGTGGCAGCGGCACGCTTCCCAGCTCCACGATGATGTCACGGGGCAGCAGGCCACCGGCCTCGGCCGGGCTCTGAGCCAGCACATCGGAAATCACCAGCCCCACCCCATTGTCCAATCCCAGGTAGGCCGCGACTTCGGGGTCCAGCGGCTGAATGCCGTCGATCCCAAACCAGGGTAGCGGCCGGCCGTAAACGTCGTCCGGAATGCGGTGAAGGTAGGGCAGCACGTCCGCCGCCAGCCGCAGTGCGGAGGATTCCTCCGGATTGACGAACAACGACGGCACGGGGCCGCGCGAACGACCCGAATAGACCAGCATGCTTTCGCCAAAACCGGAGGTGCCGATGCCCACAAAATTGCCGTCGAGATCGAACGCCGGCAGTCCGCGCCCGGCGGTATCCTCGAGCATGATCGCCATCAGCTGCGGCAAGGGCTGCACCATGCTCACCCGGCTCATTAAAAAGTAGGGCCGGAAATCTTCGTCTTTCTTGCGCAGACCGATGCCCCAGAGCGGGTCGGCCAGCCCGGGCTCGGCCGGTGGATTCGGCCCGGCGAAATCGGTGATGGGCCGCAGGCCCGTGCGCCCTTCCGGCGCGATGCGTACGAAATGCCAACCGGTGTAGATGTCGCGTCCCAGATATTCCGCCGTCGCATAATCGGTGGCCGGCGCGTCGGCACGGTAGACGCGAATCTCGACCAGCTGGTCGGGGGTAAGGCGGTCGTTGATCGCACCACTCTCGAGGATGACGGTGCCCTCGCGATCGACCACGATGCCGTTGACCGTGTCGACACTGCGGTCGATCTCGAGGGCGACGGTGATCTCCACCGCCACCACGCTGGCCAGGCGTTCGCGCAGCAGCTCCGCCAAGGGTTCGGCGGCGCTCAGGGAAACGGCGGGGATGATCGCGGCCAGGCCGGCGAACAGCGAAAGGGGACGGAACTTCATCAGGGTTTCAGAACGTAGAGGGAAACACGGAATTGCCGGCGCGCCTCGACCAGCACGCTGGCGGGGTTGGCGGCGTAGGCTTCGACCGCGGTCTGCACCACTTGTAGCGAATCGACGGTCTGATCGTTAACTTTGGTGATCACATCGCCCACCGAAAGACCTGCGGTCGCTCCGGGAAAACCGCGTTGCACGCCGATGATCAACACGCCGGAGGCGTCGGGCAGCTGGTTCTCGCGGGCGTAGGCACGGGACACCTCCCGGACACTGAGCCCCCAGGCATCGAGCACGGCTTCCTCGCCCACCCGGCTGACCAGGCGCTCGGTGGTGACGTTGAAGTCGGAACTCTCGGCCCCGCGCTTGACCATAAGACGCAGTTCCGAACCCACCGGTTGGGTGGCAATCAGGTGATGAATGGGCGGGAGCTGTTCCGGGAAACGACCGTCGACCGGCGCCTCGTTGATCGCCAGCACGATGTCACCCGCCCGCAGTCCGGCCCGGTCGGCCGGCGACCCCGGGTCGATGCTGTTGATCAACATGCCGGTGTTGATCTCCAGGTCGTAGAAATTTTCCAGGTCCTGCAGCGCCCCCGGCACCACGCCGATGTAACTGCGGGTGATTTCGCCATCGCGTTCGAGCCCCTCGACAATGCGCTGGGCCGTGGAGGCCGGGATGGCGAAGCCGAGGTTGTCAGCGCTGAGGTAACCACGGGAGTTGATGCCCACGACATGGCCGTCGGCGGTGACCAGCGGGCCACCGCTGTTGCCGGGGTTGATGGCGGCATCGGTCTGCAGCCAGGTGTTGAACATGCCGGTCTCGTAGCCGCGAACGCCGCGCGAATCGGAAAAGTAGCGCCGCGGATTCGAGATGATGCCGCGGGTGACCGTACGGGTCAGGCCATGCGGCGTGCCCACGGCGAACACCTCCTGGCCGGGATACAGGTCATCGGAATCCCCGAAGCGCGAAACCGTAAACCGCAGGTTGCGCTTTTGGATCTCATCGGCGTCGAGCTGGATGAGCGCGAGGTCGGTCCAGTGGTCCCAACCAACCAGTCGCGCACTGACGCGCTCGAGATTGGCCAGGGTCACGTTGATCTCCACCGCCCGTTTGCCGACGACATGCGCATTGGTCAGAATCATGCCGTCCTGCGAAACGATGACGCCTGAGCCGACCCCACTGGTGAAGCGCTTCGAGCCGGCCTCGATCGCATACTCGCGCACATCGATGCGCACGACCGCATCCAGCAACTGACGAAAGCCCCGCGACATGTCCGCGAAGGCAGGGATAGGCATCGCCACCAGGGCGAAAACAAGGGGTAGAAGTCGGATCATTGACCGAGGTGATGAAAGTGTCACAGTGGCGGATTTCCTCCGATGGCAACGCATAGCAAAGATTACGACTTTTCCGCGATTGAGGCTCGCTGGCAAACCTTCTGGGCCGAAAACGGGACATTCCGCGCCGAGGAAAGTTCATCGAAACCAAAGTATTACGTGCTCGATATGTTCCCCTACCCGTCGGGCGCGGGGTTGCACCTGGGGCACTGTGAGAACTACACCATCACCGACATCATTGCCCGATATCAGCGGGCCCGCGGACGCAACGTGCTCTACCCGATCGGTTGGGATGCGTTCGGATTGCCCACCGAAAACTATGCGGTGAAAACCGGCCGGCCGCCGGCGGAAGTGACCGCGGAGAATGTCAGCACGTTCAAACGCCAGCTGCGCGCGATCGGGGTTTCCTACGACTTCAACCGCGAGATCAACACCACCGACCCGGGCTACTTCCGGTGGACGCAGTGGATCTGGCTGCAGCTGTTTAAACAGGGGCTGGCCTACGTGGAGGAAAAGCCGGTCTGGTGGTGCCCGGCGCTGGGCACGGTGCTGGCCAACGAAGAGGTCATCGACGGTCTCTCGGAGGTCGGCAGCCATCCGGTGGAGCGGCGCCCCCTGCGCCAATGGGTGCTGCGCATCACGGCCTACGCCGAGCGGTTGCTGGAGGACCTCAAGGACGTCGACTGGCCCGACTCGACCAAGCGCATGCAGGAAGCCTGGATCGGGCGCAGCGAAGGCGCCGAACTGCTCTTCGGCCTGGAAAACCCTGCCCTCGGAGAGCTGAAAGTCTTCACCACCCGCCCGGACACGTTGTTCGGCGCGACCTTCATGGTGCTGGCGCCCGAGCATCCCTTGGTCGACGCCCTGACAACGTCCGCGCAGCGCGACGCCGTGACCGCCTATCGCCAGCAGGCCGCCAGCAAGAGTGACCTTGAGCGTACCGATCTCGCCAAGGACAAGTCGGGCGTCTTCAGCGGCGCCTTTGCCCTCAACCCGGCCAACGGTGCCCGCATTCCCATCTGGATCGCGGACTATGTGCTCATGGGCTATGGCACCGGTGCCATCATGGCGGTGCCCGCGCATGACACGCGCGACTACGAGTTCGCGCAGAAATACCAGATTCCGGTGGTCCAGGTCATCGAGCCCTCCGACCACTCCGGCAATGGCGACGGCGGTGCCGAGCTTCCCTATGTGGGCGATGGCGTGCTCGTTCATTCCGACGGCTACTCCGGCCTGCCCTGGAAAGAAGCGAAGCAGAAGATCACCAGCGATCTCGCCGGCCAGGGTCGCGGCCGTGCGACGGTGAATTACCGGCTGCGCGACTGGTTGTTCTCGCGCCAACGCTATTGGGGCGAGCCGTTCCCGATCGTCTGGGTCGATGAGTCCGCCTACCAGACGGCGCTGGCCACGGCGCAGGCCGCCGGCGTCAGACTGCCGGTGCCAGCGGAACCGGTCAGTTGCGTAATCAACGGCGAGACCCGTTTCGCCCTGCCCCTGCCCGAGTCCGCCCTCCCCCTGCAACTGCCCAAGGTCACCAGCTACCAACCCACCGGCACGGGGGAAAGCCCGCTGGCTGCGATCACCCCCTGGCTCGACATCTGGCATCAACCCGCCACCGGCGAGGCGGTCCCTGCCACCGAGCCCCAACCCGGCCCCGAGTGGATTCGCGGCCGCCGCGAAACCAACACGATGCCACAATGGGCCGGCAGTTGCTGGTATTACCTGCGCTACACCGACCCTGCGAATAGCGAGCAATTGGCCGGAACCGAAGCCCTCGACTACTGGGGCGTGCCGGATCTCTACGTCGGCGGTGCGGAGCACGCCGTGTTGCACCTGCTTTACGCCCGCTTCTGGCACAAGGTCCTCTACGATCTGGGCGTCGTACCGCAAAAGGAACCTTTCCCGCGACTGTTCCACCAAGGCATCATCCTCGGCGAGGACGGCGAGAAAATGTCCAAGAGTCGCGGCAACGTCGCGAACCCCGACGAGATCATCGCCAGCCACGGCTCGGACACCCTGCGCCTCTATCTGATGTTCCTCGGGCCGGCCGAGGCCATGAAGCCGTGGAACCCGCGCGGCATCGAAGGCGTGCACCGCTTTCTGCACAAGGTCTGGCGCGAATACGTCGGGATCGACGGGGCGCTCAACGCCAAGATTCGGGCTGACGCGACCGAGGACGCCGATCTCACCAAGACCCTCCACGCCACGATCCACAAAGTGACCGAGGATATCGAGGCGTTGCGGTTCAATACCGCGATTTCGCAGCTCATGATCTGCATCAACACCGTGCAGAAGGCCTCGGCCTGGTCACCCGCCAGCGCCGGTGCCTACCTGCAGCTGTTGGCACCCTTCGCCCCGCATCTGGCCGAAGAGCTCTGGCCACGAATTGGCGGCCAGGGCAGCATCATGACCGCAACCTGGCCCACGCATGACCCCAGCCTGCTGGTGGAGGACACCGACAAAATCGTGGTGCAAGTGAATGGCAAACGCCGTGACGAAGTGCTCGTATCGGCCGATGCCGTCGAGGCGGATGTTCTGGCCGCGGCCAAGCAGAGCGCCGCGGTGGCGTCTCAAATCGACGGCAAGACCGTGCGACGCGTGATTTACGTAAAGGGACGGATTCTCAACATTGTGGTTGCCTAGAGGAACTTTAGGTTTCAATTAGGGTATTGTCCTTAGTAGCTCCGGGCGGACTTACTGGCTGTTGGCAATGCAGTGGTTCCCCCCAAGCTGGTTTGCTATCAGGTAAATATCCATAGACTTTAACCTCATGAATATCCTCCCGACTCCGCCTCGCGTCGCGGGCCTCGCGCTCGGCTTCATCGTGGCCACCTCTCTGGCCGTGGCCGCAGGGAAGAAAAACCCCACCAGCAAACTGTACGTGGCCGACCTGCAGGGGCAGGCGCAGATCGACACCGGTGATCTGATCGAAGACCTGAGTGAGAAATCCGTGCACAACGCCCAGGGCACGGTCATCGAGACCAAGGACGCCTCAACCAACGCCATGGTTTTCTCCAACGGCACCGGGATCTTCTTCGATCAGGATACTCGCATGGAGGTGAAGCGGTTTTCCCAGGAGCCTTTCTCCCCCAACCGCACCGACTTGGAGACGGAGCCGTCGATTTCGCAATCGGTTAGCCACATTCCCCGCGGCACGGTGGGACTCTGCACCCCCAAATTGGTGGCGGGCAGCACGATGGTCTATTCGACGCCGAACGCCAACGTGAACATCCGCCAGTACGTGAAGGCGCTGCACAACGGTAAAAACGAATTTCTGGGCATCGTCCTCAACGGCCTGTCTCCGCGGCGCATCGAATATTATTCGAACTACCGCTACTACCGCAGTTACAAGAAATACTACGGCGCCGAGGCCTGATCCACGGGCTGCCCGTCATCCTGGCGAGACCGTACCGCCGCGGTGGACACGGTCTTTTCTTTTCCCGTTTCGTTGTCCACCGTCGCCGCAATGCCGCCGCCCTCCGCGTTTCTGCCGCCCGACTACGATCCGCAGCGTCCCGTCGCCCTGATCGCCGGCCAGGCCATTTACCCGCAGCTCGTGGCCGAGGCGATTCTGGCCGCCGGCGTGCCCCTGCGGTTGATCGCCTTCGAGGAGGAGACTCTGCCCACGCTTTATGACTCGGTGCCGGCATCGGATCGCGTGCAAATCAAGGTCGGGCAACTCGGCCACATGCTCGACGCCCTGCGGGATTTCGACGCCGGCTATGCGATCATGGCCGGACAGATCACACCACGTCGCCTGTTTCAGGGCCTGCACCCTGATTTTAAGGCCGCCCGTATTCTATTTTCCCTGAAGCGGCGCAATGCCGAGACCATCTTCGGCGCCATCGCGACCGAGATCGAGAAACTCGGCATCAGCCTCCTCGACGCCCGCTCGTTTCTCGATGCCCATCTAGCCTCGGCCGGCGAGATGACGCGCGGTCGCTTCCCCATCGAAGCCGACTACCTGCAGCATGGGATCCAAATCGCGCGCGAATGCGCCCGCCTCGACATCGGTCAGGGCTGTGTGGTGCGCAAGGGCACGGTCATCGCCGTCGAGGCCTTTGAGGGCACCGACGAGATGCTCCGCCGCGCCGGCGGATTCAAAACCGACCAATTGCTCTTCGTCAAAACGGTCAAGCATCAGCAGGACTACCGCTTCGACGTGCCCTGCTTCGGCGAACGCACGCTCGAATCCATGCGTGAGGCCGGCATCCGGGCGGCGGCCTTGGAAGCGGACCGCGTCATCATCATCGATCGGCCCGCCGTACTGCGCCAGGCCGAGGCGTGGGGCATCGCCCTGCACGGTTTCAACTGAACTCACCGCTAGCCGCCGCTTGCGCTGGACACTCTCCCGCCTCACCTTTCGCGCCATGAAGAAGGACGTGGTTGAAGTCGCGGTGCGCGGGGTCATGCCGACCGCGAACGGCTGCGCCGTATTTCTGGGCAACGACGACAAGTGCTTCGTCATCTATGTCGATCCGTCGGTCGGCCAAGCCCTGCAATACGCGCTCGATGGAGTGCGCAAGGATCGACCGCTCACCCACGACCTGATCGGCCAAATGCTGCTCGGGCTCGGCGCCGAGCTCGACCACGTCGTGATCAACGACGTGAAGGACGGCACTTTCTTCGCCCGCATTCTCCTGCGCATGGAGAACGAACTGGGCAAAAAGATCATCGAGCTCGACGCCCGGCCCAGCGACTCAACCGTGCTCGCCGTCCAGCATCGTCGGCCCCTCTTCGTGAGTCGTACCGTGTTCGAAGACGTCGATGATATGACCGAGATCCTCGAGCGGGTGCTGCGCCAGCGAGCCGAGGAGAGCGAAGATGAGGACTGACGTCGCGGTCACGCGCGCACCGCTGCCACCGCCCATCCGCCCCGGGCAGCCGCTGACCGCGTTGGCCCCGATGCAGGATGTCACCGACCTCGCGTTCATGCAGGTCGTGGCGGGCTACGGCGCGCCCGACTATTTCGTGACCGAGTTCTTCCGCGTCCACAGCCAGTCCCGGCCCGAACGGCACATCCTGCGGTCCATCGATGAAAACGAAACCGGCCGCCCCGTCTTCGCCCAACTCATCGGCGAGGACATTCCGCAACTCGAACGCACCGTCGCCGAACTGCTCGAACATCCCGTCGCCGGCATTGACCTCAACCTGGGCTGCCCGGCGCCCAAGGTTTACAAGAAGAACGTCGGTGGCGGCCTGCTGCGTGATCCCCATCGCATCGATGAAATCGTCGCCGCCCTGCGCGCGGCGTGCCCCGGCCTGTTGACCGTCAAGACTCGCATCGGGTTCGACGACCCCGCGCCGTTTGACGCCGTGCTCGACATCGTCAACCGCCACCGCGTGGATTTGCTCACGGTCCATGGCCGCACCGTGAAGGAAGGCTACCGCAGTGAGGTCCACTACGACCTGATCGCCCACGCGGTGCAGCGCGCCGCCTGCCCGGTGCTGGCCAATGGCAACGTGACGTCGGCCGCCGCCGCCGGCCGGATCGTCGAGTCCACCGGCGCGGCCGGTGTGATGATCGGTCGTCATGCCATCCGCAATCCCTGGATCTTCGCCCAGTGCCGGCAGCAGTTTGCCGGCGAGCCCGTCACGGTCACGACCCTCGCCATGGTGCGTGACTACGCAGAACGCCTGTTCCAGGCCACCGCCCGGCCCGGCATCCCTGAGCGCGCTCACGTCAACCGCATGAAGAAGTTCCTCAACTTCGTCGGCCAGGGAGTCGATGCGGAGGGCGCGTTTCTGTATGACATGCGCCGCACCTCCACCGAGGCCGAGTTGTTCACGGTCTGCGACCGGCACCTGTTGAGCGAGCCCGACCGTCCGTTTGCCGCAGAGCCCTACCCGGGCGTGATTGCCCGGCCCAATTGTGAGACCCCCGAAGCTCCCGATCCGCGGGGCTGTTCGCTGGACTCGGTGACGAGCTGAAGCTTCCGACTACTCGAGGCCGAGCACCTGACGGCCCTCATCGGAAATCATGTGGGGCGTCCAGACCGGGTCCCAGACAATATGCACCTTCGCATCCGCCACCGTCGGCAAGGCGAGGACCTTCTTGCGCGCATCCTCGGCGATGACCGGCCCCATGCCGCAGCCGGGGGCCGTGAGGGTCATCTTCACCTCCACCGTATGCGTGCCCCCCTCCTGCGCCTCCACGGCCAGGTCGTAAACGAGCCCGAGATCGACAATGTTGAGCGGGATCTCCGGATCGAAGCAGGTCTTTAAAGCATTCCAGACGGCGCCTTCGTTGAACTCGATCGGTTCGGGCGAAGCATCGCCCGACGTCTCGCTGGCCACATAACCTTCGATGGAGCCGGCATCGGCCTCGGCGATGCGAAAAAGCCCGTCGGCGGTGCGCACGGTGATGTTGCCCCCGAGGGTCTGCACAATGTGCACCGGTGTGCCGGCGGGCAGGGAAATGACATCACCGGCCGGAATGACCGTGGCCTCGACTGCGTGGAGAAGGGAGTGGTCCGACATGCCCGCAATCAACGCACGATCAGCTCGACCGGCAAGCGTGCGTACAGCCCCCGCGGATCATTGAACTGGCTGATGAGCGTCCTGGCCTCGTCGAACTGCCGGCCCAGCGTGGTCAGCAGGTCCCCCGAGCGGACCGACGAACGCTGCAGACGGCTCATCGCATCGTTGATCACATCGGCCAGCTCTTTCTTGCGCGGATACTCGCTGACCTGAAAGCCGCCCGCGAGGCCGGCTTCCTGCGCCGCCCAGGCGACCGCCTGGCTGAGGCCACCGATCTCGTCGACCAACTTGCGCTGCAACGCCGCCTGGCCGGACCAGACCCGCCCCTGGGCCAGCTCATCCACCTGGGCAACCGTCAGCCCGCGGCCATCAGCGACTCGCTGGAGGAATTCGTCATACCAACCGTCGACGCCGCGTTGGAAAAGCGCCATCTCGGCGGCGGACTTCGGCCGGGCGATGGTCAGGGCATCGGCAAACTCACCGGTCTTCACTGTGTCCCACGTGAATCCGAGGTCGTTGCCCAATTCCTGTACATTCAACAGCATCCCAAAGACCCCGATGGAACCCGTGATGGTGGTGGGCTCGGCAAAGATCCGGTCCGCTTCCGAAGAAATCCAATAACCGCCGGAGGCCGCGTACCCGCCCATGGAGACGACCACCGGCATGGATTCCCCGGCCAGCTCCAGTTCACGCCGAATCTGCTCCGAAGCCGTGGCCGAACCACCGGGGCTGTTCACGCGCAGCACGATTGCCTTCACGTCATCCGTCTGCCGCAGCCGCCGCAGTTCGCGGGCAAAGCGCAGGCCCCCGACCTCGCCATAGCCGCCCTGCCCGTCCACGATGGCGCCTTCCGCATAGACGATCGCAATGCGCCCGTCCGCCGTCCCGGGAGCCGCCGCCTGCTCCTCCGGCGCCGATGCCAT
>Ga0181606_10004852_pt1 | contig 11176 bp, 9 predicted proteins | sample 041ome_10_FD_132994 | JGI IMG/M metagenome (GOLD analysis project Ga0181606, IMG submission 132994) | Coastal salt marsh microbial communities from the Groves Creek Marsh, Skidaway Island, Georgia - 041412US metaG (megahit assembly) | ecosystem: Environmental > Aquatic > Marine > Intertidal zone...
CGCACGAGTAGAGATATTCATAACATAAAGCACTATGCATGTCATATGTGTGACGTATGCGTTACCATCCGTAGCGCTTTCTATTCGTCGCTCGCGTAGCGTTTGCCTTGAACCCAGCCTCTAAAATTTGTTTTTCATTCGCCTTGGCTTCGTGTAACAACGACGTGATTTGATGCTTGTTTCTCGCCGTCGAGCTCGCGCGCGTGGCTTGGACGTGCTGGAACATGCCATCCGTCTCAAGCACGGGCGCAGTCTTACCATGACCGGGACGCTTGCGCAAATCAGCCGCGCTGAGCGTGGTTATCTTGATTTCTCGCCCGTGGCGTTCGTACTCTGCCTTCGCCGCCGCCGCGAGCGCTTGGTCAACGAACGAGCCTTGAGCCGCGCCTTCATTCGCAGGCATGGTAGCACCATCGCCGTTTTCATCATCATCATACGCATCCGCATCGTACGCGTACGCTGCGTTTGGATTGACGTATTCGCCGTCGTCGCCGACGGCGTACATAGCCGCGGCGTGCGGTCCCGCCTCTTCCTCTTCCTCCTCTTCTTGGTCGTCGTACTCGTTCGCCTCGGCGTTGACGCGCGATCCAAACCCACCAGTACCTAAATCAAGCATCGCTCCGCCTCCCCCGAGCGCACCGGCGCCGAGCGCACCTCCGCCCCCGAGCGCGGCGCGCTTTGGCTTGGGCAACGCCGACGTCAAGCTCGCCCCTGAACCGCCAGCTGTCTGCGCCGTTTTCCGTCGCTTGGATGCCATGATGTCATCGCTATCGCTATCGCTATCGTCGTCCAATGCACGCGCGAGCGCGGGCGCGGGAATGGTCACCACGCGTCGCGCCGCTGGTGGGAGCTTTGAGAAGGTTACGTCTGACGCCCGCGCCGCCGGCGCCTTTGACGGCATAGATGGTGGCGCGCGCGACGCCGCAGGTTCGGGTGCAGGTACAGTGTCCGCGCCCGGGCCATCGTCATCGCTAGAGGACCCGTAGGCGTCGAGACCGAGCATGGTTGCGCGCGCGACAAAAAGTGAGGCACCGCGTTCGTTGCCGTTGCGGCTGTAGCATCTTTAATGAACAAATTCTACTAGTCTAGTCACGCGCGCGCACCGTATGCCGTTACTCGCAAGTCACGCTGGACACCATCCCGAACGACGATCTCGAACAGCTCTTCACTTCTAATAATTCAATGTCAAAGACTTCCCACTGCTTGGCGCTGAAAAACGTCGCCGGTCCCGTGGGCGGCCCGAGCTCTGGAGGCACAATTATTCGTCGTCTCCCACCCGGTTGCATATCCTTCAACCCGAGCTCAAACCCAGGAATCATACCATTAATCCCAAGCCGCGTGGACGCCGGTGCACCGCGTCTGTACGTGCTATCAATCGTCCCACCGTTTTCGTTGTAAGCCACGTAGTTGAACGTGCACTCTTGGTTATCGCTCGGCTTCGGCCCCGTACCGATCTCATAGTCCTTTACGATGAGCCCATCATCGCGCACGGTGTAATCGTTACCATGAATCACGCGCACATCGTACCCTTCGCGAATGAACGCCGGGAAATCAGCCGGAGCATTGTTGTACGTCTTGATGCGCGTGTTATTCAACAACTGCTTCGTGTCCACCGCCGTGGAGCTTTCCGTGACGCGCGGCGCGGGTGCTTGCGGCGTATACGTCGGCTCCGGCACCGCCTCGGGCGCCACGACGTCATCAATCACCGGAACGACGTCGTCGTCGACAGACGCGGGCGGCGCCGGCGTCGGTTCCGCGGGAGCCGCGACGTCCGGCGTCGAAGCCTTCAACTTATCCAATACTCGCCCGCCATCGTTGCGCGCGAACGGGTCATCGTCGAACGCCGACGCGAGCGAGGCGCGTGGCGCACCCATGGCGAGCGTCACGGACGCCCCGAGCGCGCCGAGCGCGTGGCGGCGCGACGCGAGCGGCGCGCGACACGTCTTCAGGGCTTCACCGGCATCGATGGCAACGTCATCAATCGCTTCAAAGGTGTCGTTCGTGCCCGCGCCCGCGCGCGATGCGACGCGATGCGACGCGGTGCGCATGCGGACGGGCGCAGGTGCCGTGGTGGGGCGTGCCGTCGTCGTCATTGCCGTCGACATCATGATGTTGATGATCAATGAACGATGTTGACGCGAGCGCTGGAGTGGCGCAACGCCAGAGCGAGCCGCTGCGGTCATGGACGCCGGTGCCGCCGCCGCGCCCGCGGCGAGCGAGCGCGAGCGCGCCATTCTCCGCGCGCTTCCGCGCGCGTTCGCGTCGTCGTCGCCCGCGCTCGTCGCCGCGCTCGTGGAGGATGTGTTTATCGATGGCGACTACGAGGCTACGGAAGGTCACGAGGAAGAATGCGACGAAGGCGCGCGCGGGCTGGGCGCGCGCGTGGATTGGCGCGCGTTTGCGAATGCTTTAGCTTCGTCGTCGTCGTCTGTGCGTGAGCACGCGGCGATTGAGCGCGCGGTGGCGCGTGGACGCGCTCGAGCGCTTCGCGCGGCGTACGCCGACGTTCCGCAACCGTCTTGGGCTCCAGGCGTCGATGAGCGTGCGTTCGCCACGCTTGGGGATGATTTAGTGACGTGCGAGAAGTGTTTTCGCCCGGTGATGACGGATGCGTTGGAGGCGCACGCGCGATGGCGGTGTGATGGGGGCGTCGCGCGACGCGGTCGGGACGTATCGACAAGCTGCGGAAAGAAGAGACCTTGGACAGCGACGAAGACGACGACGTCGAATGGTGATCACGTGAAGAGCAAAGTCACGAACGCCGCACCCGCGGGTGCGGGGAGCTTGAAGATGCAGAAACTGTCCAAAAAGAAGACGCAGCACCAGACGGAAAGCGTTCGGGCGCCGCCGACGCCACTCGCCTCGCGCGTCGATGTACGCGCTGCACGCCGTGCGAACGATGCACTCGTATTTGAAATCATGTACAACGCCCCGCTTCCGTCATCGACGGCGTGTGGTGGCGCTGCGAAGGCGCCGACGGCGAAGCAAAAGGTCCCAAAGACGGCGTCGTAACCGTAAATCGAGCGCACGCTCGATGTATCGGAAGAGAGCCGTGTATCGCAACATGCGTGACGCGATACGCACATAGAATGCATTGACAAATAGCACCACATGTAAATTATGATAGTCGAAATCGTAGGATGTGAACGTATCATCGTCATTGTCGTCTCGAGCCGTGCCGGTACAAAGCCGAGCCGAGCGTAAACTGTCGGGCCTCATACCGAGCCGAGCGATATGTCTACGCGACTACTGTCCATGCGCCGCCGAGCGTTCGCGCTCATCGCCCTCGCGTGTTTCGTATTCGTCACCATCCTCTCCGCCGGCGTCGTTGCCGACCGCAAGAGCGACGACGGGTTCGATGTGATTCACGATGATGACTTGCGCGAACCCGAACTAGAGTCAGAGCCCGCACCCGAGTTCTTCTTTATTTACCTCATGCGCGATCCCGAGAGAACGGATGCGAAAGCGAAAGAAATTAGCTCGGCTTGGACGACGATGATGCGCTCGGCGGGTCAAGGGGCGGAGCTCTTTGCGATCGACGCGACGATGTTCGCGTGTCGCGCCGCGAGAAAGTACGTCAACGAGTATGTAGAGTTCTTCCTAGACCAGCCCGAGACGCATTACGTCGATATTAACGGTCAGAAGATTTATAGAAAGGGTACGGAGGATGCACCGCAAGCGGCGACGTCGGCGAAGAAGGATGCAGAACTGAAGAATAAACGCATAGACGCCAAGCTCAAACAGCGCAAGGCGAAAAAAGCCGCAAAATTGAAAAAGAAACGCGCAAAGACGGGAGAGTTGTAATAAAGAATATCATAATATGTACACATGGATCAGCTACTTGAACAATCCTGCGATGAGCGGGTTCGTGAAGAGCCCGTGCGGATCGATCATTTTGCGCGCGACGTTGAACTCCTTCACCGGGAAGTGTTGGTGGATTTTCTCCCGCTGCTTTTTCAGACGCTCTGGATCGGTTTCGAGCTCGATCTTCGCCCAGTGCGTGCGGAGTTCGTATTTATCCCCGAGTTCATCGAACTCTTTCGCACCGTACGCCTTGAATGCATTCGTAATCGCGTCACGTTCGGCTTGAACGTCGGTTGGAAGATACATAATGATGCCGACCCACGAATGAAGCGAATTCGGCGTTCCCGCGGCCGGAGACATGGGTGACGAGCTACCGCTCGTCCAGCGCTGTTCGATCGGCGCATGCGCGGGAATTTGATGTTTCACGATCATCTCGCGAAGTTCCCGCATGAACTGCAAGTCGGCACGAAGAGGCGCGGCTTCTGGGCGCTCGCGCTCTAAATCGCCGGCTGGGAAAGCAACTTCGAGCACGTGCTGTTGCCCACCGCAATCGAAACCTAAAATCTGATCGCTCCAGTCGACGCGCATACCCGAGCTTCTTTTCCAGAACTCCGCTTCGGCAGCATTAACTCGCTTGACGTGCTCAACGTCTAACGGGTTCACCTTGAGAAGTTCGTCTCGAAGTTGACCAAAGTTCATGTCCGCCGGATCGACATTCGGGGCAACCTCCTTGAGTAAGCGAATCAAGGGCTCGACGCGGCGCTTTTCTGCCATGCCGCTTCGTATGCGCGGCTCGCGTTCGCCCGGCTTCAAAGGATTGCTCGCCACGACGACCACAGTCTCTGTATGCGGAATCCACATGTAGCGAATGTGCTGATATTCGCGCAACCAAATCTCGTGCTTCTTCTCAATCTCTTCAGGCGTCGCCGTCCAAGTATATTCAACTAATTTATGCGCATCGACGCACTGAATCGTAAGCTCGCTCACCACTCCTAATGCGCCGACGCCACATTTCGCAAGTTTGAACATGTCTGGCTCACTTTCGGCGCTCAGCCTCAAGCCGTCTCCTCCACGCGGCGTAATAATCTTCATTTCCACCACCGTCTCGTCCACGGGTGGAATCGCCGCACCCGTGCCGTGTGCACCTACTTGCGTAAACCCACCCATTTGCTGCTCGCGAATGCTCGCATAGTTTTGCAGCGTCAATCCATACGGACGTAAGTGCTCCACGACTTCACGCACCCGAGCGCCCGCTTGAAGTCTCACCTGCTTCTTCTCCACATCCACCTCTAACACTTTGTCGAGTAATCCCATACTCAGCATACCTCGCTTCTCAAACGCCACACCGTTAGGGCTCAGCGCGCTTCCTACAGGGCGCAGTTTGGAAAACCGCCCGCTCTGCACGATGCGTCTGAGCTCTTCCTCCGTCTCAGGTGCGAACACCTTCTCACATTCCACCCGTTTCGTGCCGCTCCAGTTCTCTACGGTAGAGGACTCACTCGTAAACGTACCGTCGTCCACGCCATCTACAAATTGCGCGCGCGCGACGTACAAAGTTGCCGCACCGAACGCCACGGCGCGAAGTCGCTGACTCCAGCTCCACGGCTCTCGACCAGCGCGCGCGCCGCCCGCGCCACCCATGCCGCCGCCGCCGCCGCGCGCACCCGCCACTTGCGTCGCGTTACGCCCACCGAGCACGGCGTACGGCTTCGAGCTCGCCTGTGCGGCGAACGCGCGCGCGGCGCCCGAGACGCTCACGAGTGCGTCTCGCGCCACCGCGCCTCGCGCCACCGTCGCGACCGCCGCCGCGTGCTCCCAATGCGCGGGCGCGCGCGCCGCGATGCGCGTCGACGTCACTGTCGTCACCGTCGTCGCCGCCGCCGCCGCCGCCGTCGTCACCGCGCGCATGGTGCTCGCGTCGACGTCTCGCGCGCGCATCGGTATCCAAAAAGTACAAAAAGCGCCTCGTCCGCGTCCGCATTGTTCGACGCGATTCACGCGCGCCATGGGCGGCGCACCATCGAAAGACGCGAACGATGCCGCGGCGCCGGTCGCGAGCGCGACGAGCGACGCGATCGAGCCTACGGTCGCGAGTGCGGTCGTTCCGGAAGTTGCGCACGAGGAGAAACCTGAAGAGAAGACCTCAACGACGACGCCTGACGTTGCGAACGATGCTGCGTCGACGGTGGGCGTCGAGGCGGCGACGAGCGCGATGGCGGACGTTGCGACTAGTGTACCGGATGCGGCGGACGCCGCAGCGAGCGCGGTACGCGATCCGAGTGGGGAGAAGTTTTCAATCACGACGGCGATCAATTACGCGAACGGCGCTCCGCACATGGGACACGCGTATGAGAGCGTTTCTACGGATGTTCTCGCCAGATATCACCGTGCGTATGGACGTGATGTGTGGTTTCAAACTGGTAGCGACGAGCACGGACAGAAGATTGCTGAGGCAGCGGAGGAGAAGGGGATGGCGCCGTTGGAGTTTGTCGACGGCCACGTTGCGGCGTTCGAGGCGTTGAATAAGCAATTAGATGTTACGAACGACATTTACAATCGTACGACGAGCGAAGTGCATAAAAAAGCATGCCGTGAGTTGTTTAGACGATCGAGAGATAATGGAGACATTTACTTGGACACATACGAAGGCTGGTATAACGTGAGAGAAGAAACCTTTGTGACGGAGAGCGAAGCGCAAGCAAGTGATTACAAGGATCCTGTGAGCGGAAAGGATTTGAAGAAGATGAAGGAAGAAAGCTATTTTTTTAAGCAAAGCCGCTACCAGACACAGTTGATCGACCATATCAAGAAGAACCCAGAGTTTATTCAACCAATGTCGCGTCGCAATGAGATTTTAGCTCGCTTGGAAAATGACGAACTTCGTGATTTATCTGTTTCGCGAACGACGTTTGACTGGGGTATCCCCGTGCCAGACGCCCCGAAGCACGTCATGTACGTATGGTTTGACGCGTTGACGAACTATTTGACTGGTACGGGTTGGCCGGATGAAAACGCCGCAAAGAAGGACATGTGGCCCGCGAGCGTGCACATCATCGGTAAAGACATCATCTGGTTCCACTGCGTTATTTGGCCGTGCATGTTATGGAGTGCCGGGTTGCCTCTCCCGAAGACGGTATTTGGTCACGGCTTTGTCACCGCCGAAGATGGTCAAAAGATGAGCAAATCCATTGGCAACGTCGTTGATCCGGTGCAGGTTCTCAAGAAGTTTTCAAGTGATACATTTAGATATTACCTCATGCGGTGTGGTATTTACGGTTCAGACGTACCGTTCAGCGAACCATCCATGACGGCTATCCATAATGCCGATTTGGCGGACGTGCTCGGCAACTTGGTGCACCGCGTGACCAACTTGTGCAAGAAGAACTGCAATGGAGTCGTTCCCGACTGCGCCGCGGAAAAGGTTTTCGATGTCGATGCGCTTCGCACACAGAGCGAAACCGCGATGGCACGGTTTGGCATTCAGCAAGCTTGCGAGCTCGCCATCGGGGCGGCCAAGGACACGAATAAGTACCTGACTGATGCCGCACCATGGGCCGTCAAGGGCGAAGGCGCTGAGGAACGCAAGGCAGTCATCATTCGGAGTACGATTGAGGCGGTATACATCGCCATGCACTTCTTGCAGCCGTATATTCCCCAGGCGTCCGAAGTGGTTTTTAACAAGCTCGGCATGGCGCCGGTAAAGATTTGGCAACTCAAGCAATTTGGTGAAAACGTACCAGTCGGTACGTCAATCGCCATTGGTGACGTTCTGTTCGCAAAATTCGAAGCTGAAAAGATCGAAGCGAAGAAAAAAGCACCCGCGCCAAAACCTGTTCCGGCGAACGCCCCAGTTGACGTCTCGCGTCTCAATCTCAAGGTCGGCACAGTGTTGAGCGTTAAGCGCCATCCCGACGCCGAATCCTTGTACGTCGAAGAGATTGACCTTGGCGAGGACACTCCGCGCCAAGTAGTCAGTGGTTTGGTCAAGCACTTGACTGAGGAAGAATTCACGGGTGCCCGTGTCGTCTGCGTGACGAACATGAAGCCATCAAAGATGCGTGGTGTTGAATCCGCCGCCATGGTTCTTTGCGGCACCAACGCAGAAGGCAAAACTGAACTCGTCATCCCGCCCACCGGCACCGCCAACGGCGCGAAAATCACCGTCGAAGGCTTCATCGGTGACGCAGATGACGTGCTCAATCCTAGAAAGAAAGTGTTCGAAACCGTCAGCGTTGACTTTACCATCTCTGCTGAAGGCGTCGCGCTGTACAAAGACGTCCCCTTTGCAGCCGCCGAAGGTCCGTGTACGTTACCCACCATCCGCGATGGTATCATCAAGTAACCATCGTCGGATATTCACACGCATCTAGTATTATTTCGCTCGGCATTCTTTAATAAGACGCTTCGATCAATCATTCATGAAAACCACTGGCGTTGCGGCCCGCTTTATCCACTTCACCCCGCAATGACCGCAGAACTCGCCTCGCGAGACGCCGCAAACGCGCAAACTTTCCAAACACGATGCGTGCGATGATATCGCCGACGTGCCCATCGGCGGTTCCGTCGACGTCTGCGCCGCCGCGCCGCGCGTCGCGAACGGTGACGTCACGCCGAAGCGCAGCTTGGCGGTCCCGCGCCGTCGCGCTCGACCCATTCGCGGACCCCGCGCCGCCGCGCGAGGACTTGCCCGACAGCGATTGGTGCGAGCGCGTTGTCGTTGGCCGTGGGAGTAAACATTCTGATCACGAAGGCGATACGCTCGTGGTGCGCGCGTTTACTCGAGAGGATGTCCCAGACGTCGCGACGTTGTTGCTCGGGAGCGGCATGAGTGGATTCCCGACCGAACGTCGGACGTTAGAGGTATATTTAGCGGGTGCCATCGGGGCGTTTCCATTTGGGACGTATTTGGTCGGTGTTTTGAACGGTGAAGTCGTCGCAACGGTTGGAGTGAGCTTTAACGCGGATACGAGACGAAAGTTCACTACGTTGGCCCCGCCCGTGGATGAGGCGTATTTGAGCGACTTGACAGTGTTAGAGGAGCGACGTGGCGGTGGATTAGGCGTTGCCATGCTGCGCGGCGCAGAGGCGTTTGCACGGGCGATGAAGTCGGACGAGATGTGGCTTCACGTGGCGTTGAAGAAGCCCAAGGTGTGCGCATTGTATGCAGACAACGGATATAGCGTTGCAGGTATTGATCCTGGGTTGTTCGGCTGGCGCGGGCGTTTGCTCATGCGGCGTAAAATGTTCGAATGACAACACAGTAGTTTAGTTAGTTCACCGTGGTGTGCCCTGCATGAGCACGTAGCGTCGCGGTTAGTAGTGTTAATTTGAAGCGTACGTCATCGTTGTGACAACCTCTGCACATTTTACGCGTGCTTTGCCCGCCACGCGCGTAAGCTCGCTTCTTCGAACGCGATTTCTTCGTTTCTTGCCCGAGTTTTGGCTTTTCGTACGCGCTCGCCTCCGGTAAAGTCGAACTGGCGCATGGTGTGGCCATTGATATTTCGATTTGGAGCGCAGAGAAACGCGTTCAATTTCTCAGAGGACGGATCCTCTGTCAAATCTTTGAGCGCGTCATCGTGCTCGACCCAAACACCGGCATAATCACGAGTCCATCCATGTTTCCGCTGCGCGTGCGTAGCGGGTGGCAAGTCAAAAAAAGTATCATCCTCTTTGGACGAGCTCATGGCCAGCGCAGTTTGAAGCATCGGGTGTGCAACAGTCGTCGCTTCTACGCAAACAATACATTGCAAAGATGGCTAATAGAACATAAACTATGGAGTTGGCATGACATCGCGCGCAAACACTTCGAGTCCACGAAGTCCGTAAATGCGTGCGTGAATCACGCCGTCACCCCGCTCACTACTTTTTTCAACGCGCACCCAGCCGCCGAGACCAGACACGGAGAGGTCGACCAAGCCACCGGTAATACCTGGTGGCGGCACAAAATCCACCTCATTTACCAAACGCAACGCCGCCTGCTCTTGCCCGGGAATCGTCGCTGGTACGTCTGACGTTTTCATAACGTCCACGCGAAGAGTTTTTGGACCGTAGAAAGAAAAAGCCGTGTTCGGAGGACAGGCGAGAATGTCAATGCGAAGAAACGAACCCCAACACAGCGAATACCCTTGAAATGAATCAAATCCGGGCGGTTCTGCGCATTCGGGTTTTTTGGGCACGAACTTCTTCAACGTATTTCCGAGACGCATGATTGACAAATCCTCGGGTCCGAGCAGCGAATTCAGTCGATGGTGCAAGAACACGCCCGGGGTGTCGAAGAGCACGCCCTTGCCTTCAAACGCCTTGAGCGGAATGACCCCGAGTGTAGTGCCAGGCATGGCGCTCGCCACAGGTAATCGCTTTGCCGGGGCGAAGTAGTTCCCGGCGGATCGAAGTTCATCCATTGCAGCACGAATGAATGTGCTTTTACCGACGTTTGCCGCGCCCATGACATAGACGTCCCGGCCGTTGCGTTCGCGCATCATTTGCAACACGGCGTCTCGCATCCCAAAACCCTTCTTCGAACTAACCAATGCGACGCCAGCGAGCGTCAGCCGTCGCGCTGCGGATTCGTCTTCCACCCATCGCAATAAATCGTCGTAATTCGTCTCTGGACTTAATAAATCAACCTTGGTGACGACCAACAAAATTGGGTTCCCGCCCACGACGTCTCGCACCTTTTTCAAGAAACTCCCATGAAAATCCGTGACATCCACCACCTTGACAACCAACGTCTTGCGCTCGCGAATCTCTTTCAACGAATCTCGCAATTGTTTCGGCGTTATCAACCCAGGTGCGGCTTTGATCCCTCCTTGGCCCTCCACGGCGTTGACAAACCGTCCGTTGCTCAACGCCGCGCACCGCGCGCACAACATTCCATTAAACTGCCTATGCACCACCGCCTTCGTTTGGTACTCATTCGGATCGACGTACCCGGCGATGGATTCATCTATAATCTGTAATTGTACCCCGCACCCATAGCAATTCCCCTGCGACACGAAAGCAACGAAAGCACCGCGAGCGTCAGTCCAGCCGTCGCAAACCTCAACCACCCGCGCGAGAATGCCTCGACGTCCTCGTCCACCGTCGCGCGCTCGAATCCTTACCCGCTCGCGACGAACATCTTTAGGTGCCGATGCGCTTTCGCCCGGTCTGTACGATAACACCTCGGAACCGTCGTCGGCGTCGGCGTCGTCATACGCGAACGCGCGCGCGCACGCTTTTCGTCGTCGCCGCCGGTCGACGCCCGTCGACGCGCGCCGATGCGCCAGCGACGGCATCGCCGCGGACGACGACGCTGACGGTGCGAATGCCGCCGCGCGATGCGTCGGCATCGCGGACGAGCGCGCACAAAGGCGCGTGAGCATGACGC
>Ga0181606_10004857_pt1 | contig 11169 bp, 10 predicted proteins | sample 041ome_10_FD_132994 | JGI IMG/M metagenome (GOLD analysis project Ga0181606, IMG submission 132994) | Coastal salt marsh microbial communities from the Groves Creek Marsh, Skidaway Island, Georgia - 041412US metaG (megahit assembly) | ecosystem: Environmental > Aquatic > Marine > Intertidal...
AGAAGAAGAAGAAGAATCGCGCGTTTCAAAGTCTTCCTCTTTGTCCCAAACGCTTTGTCCCCCGCGTTCCCGCTGCGACTGTTCGCCAAAAAAACCGGTATCCTTACTCCCTTGCTGATCGCTCGGAAAAATCTTCACCGACGCCGGATGCGCGTACGGTCGCATGCTCACGTACTCGTTCATCTCCGTCTTTCGACCTCCTCCTGATCCTTGTCCTCCTCCTCCGTCTCCTCCAAAACCACCTCCGTGTTGTTCAAAATCGCTCGACGACGACGAGAAGTTATTATGCACGCGAGTCGTCGACGACGAAGTCGTCGTCGTCGTCTGAATCTCCTCCTCCTTCAAACTCCTCTCTCCTCCTCCACCACTCGCGCGTCGCATCATCCGCATAGCTCCGATCCTTTTATAGTGGTTATACACCGCCACGGATAAGATTTTCTTCGCGTGATCTTGCCCGATGACTTTCTCTTGCAGTATTTTCACCATCTCCCTCGGGGTGTACAAGTCGGACACGTCTCGTGGAATCCCGTCGAAAAAATCGTTCGCGTTCGCGTTGTTCGACCCGGAATTCGACCGGTTGCCGCCCCCACCTCCGCCGCCACCGAGGAACCCTCCGTTCCCTGACCCAGAGCCTCCACCAGTCGCGGGAACGTCCATGTTCGTCAGCGCGTGTACGTTCGGGTGATCCAAAAGCATGCTGTCGCTCGAGAGGGTGTGCGCGTTTTTCCTCTCGTTCCCGTCGCCTTGCTCGCGCCATTTTCCAAAAAAAGGAGCGCAGGACTCGGCGGAGGACGAACGGTGCGAGGACTGTCCCAGATATCTCGAACGAAGCCTCCTTTCGCTCGAGAAAAGCGAGACGCGCGACGCATCGCCCTTAACGGTATTTTCAAACGCACGGGGTTCCCCGACGTGGAAAGGACGCGCGCGAGAAGCACTAACAGAGGATGAGAACGCGTTGTTCGTCGGCGCGAGAACACCCAAACGGATTTGAAGATCGTGTGCGAGACAAAGAGGGAAAGCGACACGTCTTTGTCCTCTGTGTCTTCGCGAAAATGCGTCGAGCGCACCGCGACGCATCGTCGTTCTTTTGAAGCGACGGAGCGAAAGGTTTTCGAACAGGTGACGTATGAGTTAGGGTTTAAGGTTTGAGAAGTCAATCTCGAGAGACGTTTACTACGAACGAGTGAGACGTAGAATATACAGGGGTGTGTCGTGAGAATACTCTGTTATACACGTTTACAGTAAATATACAATCTTTAGTGAAACGGCGTACGATTGAGGAGCGCGACGGAACGGTTCGGCGACGAACGACTCCGCGTCGTCGACGGACGTCGAGCCGCGCTCGCACTCGGCGAAAGTTCGTTCCCAGAGAGTATCATCCAAAAGCATCACCCTCTTTGACTCAAACGAGAGAAGAACTATAGCCCGTCTGCTAAAAATCAGTGCACCTCCCTCCAACTTCCCAATCTTTGAACCGCGTCGGTTCTAAACCTCGCGGTCCGTTGATTTCTTTCGGCAGCAGCCTATTAAGTTCCTCTCCCCGTGTCTCTCGAAACGTTTTCTCTCGCAGACTGAACGCGCTCGTCGGCGGTTTAAAGTCCTCCTCCTCCTCTTTTGCATCCGAAACGTGCTGTTTGTCTTCTAAGTTCTCCACGGTTTCTCGTCGGAGGGATTCCAGGAATTTGTTTTGCGGTTCCTCTTTCCTTCGTCGTGCACTTCGTTCCGTGTCCGTCTCGCCGCTCGTCCGTGCTTTTCCATGTGTTGTCCTCGAAAGTTCATCGCGTTCGTGTTCTCGTAGAGAGAACGACGATGAAAACGCGCACGAAAATCTCGACCAAAACCTAAAACTCGTGCGACTCCTCCTCGTCGACGTCGAGACGACCTCTGAAGCGCGTTTTACGACGCGCGATCGATGCATTTGTACTGAAGCAAAACGTCACGAAAATCTCCACTTCTTCAACGAACACAAAGCGAACGCTTTTTGACTGAACACGCACGCACTCGCGACGCAAACTCTTTCATCATGAGCGTGATGAGCTACAACGGCGCCGCCATCATCGGTACGAATTATGTGTGCTTTTTTCTTCCGCGCTTACAACCATCGCGGAGTAAACTTCGTTTCGTACATCCTTTGTTTCCGATCTCTTCTCGTTTTCCCCGACAAAAGCGCTCGTACGTTTACTCACCGAGATGCGTCTCTTAAACGCGCTCACTCTCATTATTCTTCTCACACACACATGAAGCGATGTGCGGCCACGAATGCGTCGCCATCGCCTCGGACAACCGCCTCGGGATAAACCAACAACAAACCACCGCCGTTGACTTCCAAAAGATTTTCCAGATCCACCCCAGACTGTTCCTCGCCATGTCCGGTCTCGCCTCGGATATGCACACCTTGAAGCAAACGTTTGAGTTTAAACATAAACTCTACGAACTTCGCGAGAACAGAGTGATGGAACCGAAGACGTTTGCCTCGGTGGTGTCGACGACGTTATACGAGAAACGGTTCGGTCCGTATTACGTGGAACCGGTGATCGCGGGGTTGGATAAACAGTCGAAGCCGTACGTGACCGGGATGGATCTGATTGGCGCGGCGGCGCCGACGGAGAACTTCGTCGTGGCGGGGAATAATAGCGAGAGTTTGTTTGGCGTGTGCGAATCGATGTATAAGGAAAATTTAGAACCCGAGGAGTTGTTTGAGGTTATTAGTCAGTGTTTGTTGAGTGGGAGCGGGCGGGATTGTTTGAGCGGGTGGGGAGGGACCGTGTACGTGATCACGAAAGACGGAGTGGAAGTGAAATCGGTGAAAGGTCGCATGGATTAATTTGAGTATAATAATAATAATAATAATAATAGCGCATAAAAGAAGCGTCGCAAAAGTCGTCGTTGTGTTGTTACGAAGAAGATGAAGAAGACGAAGAAGAAAACAAAGAAGAAAACCTCTCGCGGTCTCGATCCATCCTCGCTTTCGTCTCGAGCATTTTCCTCCGCAAAATCTCCAACCGTTTGCGCTTCTCCAAACACGCGAGAACCTCAGCTACCCGCCTGCGACACCGCTCCTGGCGCTCTCTTTCCTCCCAAACTTCCACGAACCATTCGCACAAGCGAGCGTATTCAATCATCGGTTGGAAGAGAAGACGTTTAGAAGTAAGTCACTCCTCGAAAAGACTTCTTCGCGTCGATTGGCGTTCGCTTCAAACTAAAAATAGCTCGATGTTGAAGCGCTTCGGACGAACGTCTTCGCTCGTCTCCTCCGCCGTCTCAAAGTCGAGACCAAAAGCGCAGTTTCCTCTCTTCTTCGCTTAAACGACGAGGCACGTGATGCTGTGCACGAACACGATTCTATACACGATACAGTTACAGCAAACGCGACCGTTTCCGATCGATTACGAATGAAACTCTCGCGTATTTTCGTTCCTTTTTCGATTGGACTGCCACGTGGACAAAACCACTGGTGACGTCTCATTTTTTCTTCATTGGTATTCGTAAACCTGCGCGCACATAAACACACGCATATATCATATATGCACCGTGGGAGTCGCCGAGTGATGCGCACGTTGGGCTCGCACGCTGCATTTGTACGAACGAGTGCTCCTTCTTCCGTGAAAGCTCCGTTTACGTCTTTATCCTCCACTCGTGTCTCGTCCGCTGTAGGGGAAGAAAATCGATTGAAATCTCATCCGTGGTTTACTCTCCGCAGTCGTTCTTCGCCTTGGCGGAAAGGACAGAGACGACACGTCCACGAAACCTTACTCGGACGCGCCATGGGCCATAAACTTACCGAGGAAGAATTATTCGCGTTCGATTTGAGCGGGTTTATTGTCGTCAAGAATGTCTTTTCCGAGGCTGAGATTGAGCGGATGAACCAAGTGGTGGACAAACACGAACCGGAGATGGTCGAGCGGAAAGGCCAGTTACGCTTAGGAGGGAAAAAAGGAATGCCACTCGCCGGCGACGGAACAACCGGGAGGCAAGATTTAGGCGGGATGCTGGCCTGGCCGAAAGGCGAGAACGAATTATTCCGGAAGATGTTGACGCATCCAAAGTTAGTGCCGTATTACATCGCCTTGTGCGGCGAAGGGTACCGGATGGACCATTTACCGCTTTTGATTCAACAGAAACGAAACTGCGATGGGTTTGATTTTCACGGCGGGAGGTTGAACCAAGACGGGAGTTGGATACAAGGTTTGGCGTACGAGTTTGTGAATGGAAGGCCGTATTGTCACTTGTTAGCGGCGAGCGTGGCGTTGACGACGACCAAGACCGGAGAAGGCGGGTACGCGGTCTTGCCGGGATCGCACAAGAGTAACGTGCCGGTACCTCCGGACGTGATGAAGATGTTGAAGCAAACGGAAAGCGTGAGAAATCCAGAGATTGAAAAAGGGGACGTTTTGTTGTTCACGGAGGCGTGCACGCACGGGACCATTCCGTGGACTGGTGAAGGGAGGGACGGGAAGAGAAGAGCGGTGTTGTATAGATTCGCGCCGGCGAATATGGCGTACGGTCGATCGTACTTGCCGGAGTGGCCAAAAGGAACCACGGACGGGATGTCCGACGGGGAGAAAGCGGTGTTGCAACCACCGTTTAACCCAAGGTTAGACCGAAACTTGTTGTGCGACGATGGCGAACAAACGACGACGTTTGTCCGCGCGGATTTTAAGAAGGCGCACGACGCGAAGGTTTTCAACAACCCGGAAGGGTATTTTTAGTTTGTTGTGAGTAAAAGTTCAATTCTATCTTGCAAGAGTGTATATAAAATCAATAAAAACGCGTTTTTACATTATTATTATCAGTAGTAGTAGTGGTAGTAGTAGTATCGTCGTCTGAATCGTCGTCGTCGGAGAAGAAGAAGAAGAATATAAAGATTTTACTCCAACTTGGTGCTCGCCGTCCACGTGGCTCCGGGGGCAACCGTCACCGGCTCGGCGCACGACGCGTTCTCGACGCAGACAAACTCCTTGTAGCACGCTTCCATATCAGTCCACGGCGTCCAAACCACCGCGTCTTTCCACCCGGCGCCGGTAATCTTAACCGAGTTACCACCCCCGACGTCCAAATCGATTTGACTCGGCGCGTTCTTATACAAAGAATCAATCGGCCCTTTGCACGTAATCGGCGCCGAAACCTTCCCGCTTTCCTCCTTCAATCGATCGAACGATTCGCACCCTTCCAATCCTTTCACTTGAACCGCGTCGATATCCGCCGCAAAGTACGTGTGAAAACTCCCAGTGAACGTAAACGGCTCCGACCCTTTATTCGTCACCGCCAACTCGCACGTTAAAGCGTCGTCCTTAATCGACACCGTCTCGACGACTTCAAACTCTTTATCCCACATCGCCTTCGTGTATTCATTCGGCAATAACTTCATCGTCATCGTATCCTCTCCGCTCGACACTAACGTCCAGTCCACGTTTCTGGCGAATCCGTGCACTTGGATCTCTCCCGGGCCGAATTGCGGCCAGCAGTGCGGAACGCCGCCGGATATCGGTTTCGATTTATCGAATTTCGCATCTGGTCTGACGTACAGCACGTCTCGTCCAGATTTGGTAAACGAGGTGACCACGCCGCCGAATAAGTACACCTCCGCGGTTGAGGTGCCGGATTTGAGGGTGACCATTTCTAATCCACCTTTTATTTGAATCACACGCGGAGAGAGAAAGAGAGAGAGGCGTGGTGAGATCATTGTCATCAGGATTACGAGATTACATTGTGGAGAGATTAATTGATTTTCCCGCGAATGGATAACAGAACAAAAATCGTCATCGTACTCTCGCGAGAGAAGGAAGCGAGAAGGAAGAGACGCACCTTGGCCAACACCCGCGGATGCTGAAACAACGAAGACATCAGAAGAACTTTGTTTTCTTTGAGATCTCAGAGATGAGTGTTTTGTGTTCGTCTTCGCGAGAGCGAGAACAGAAGGAGAGAAAGGAGACGCTTTAAGAAGAAGGGCAGACATTTTGGTAGAAAAAGTGAAGGAAAAATAGTCGTTTCTTTCAACGAAAACGAAGGATACGCGACGCGCGTTCAACCACATTCAAATACTTTTGCGAGAAGACGCGAATTCGTACGTCCTAATACTGTCCGGGTGGTGCAAAAACGAAGAATACTCAAATGCGCGAAAAAGTGGTATCGTCGTCGTCGCGGTGCTATTACTATTCGTATTGCTTTTTACGACTGCTAAACTTTTGCTTCGCTACTGTCTATTCATCTCTCTACGTCGAAGAAGGCGGCGCGGGGCCGGACGGCGCTCTCGGCGGCGGCGGGCGAGGCGGTGGAGGCGCGCCTGAAGGCGCTTGAGGTGGTGGTGGTTGTCCGGTGGGTGGCCCACCTGAAGGCGGTCTCGGCGGCGGAGGGCGACTCAAACCTGGGACGGCGGAGGCTCCCCTCGCGATCCCGGCTGTCGTCGTCTCGCCCAGGACGCCTCGCGTGCTCCCGATCCCGCCGCCTTGCGTTGCCGCGACGGCTTGTTGGTGCGCGGCGACGATCGCTTCTTGCGCGTATTCAGCTTTCGTGACTCGAGATGTTGTGTCTCGAGCAACCTCGCCTGGTCTGTTTCGGCACCAAAACTTGATGGCGTTGTCGTTGCTTCCGGAGACGAGCAAGTGACCGGCGGGATGCCAGGCGATGTCGTTGGTTTGGCTTTCGTGGGCGCCGCGGACTTCCGCCTGTGGGTCGGAACCACCGCCGACGATCCAGTAGGCTATGGAACCGTCCCCTGCGCCGGAGGTGAAAACGCGTTCGTCGTGTGGATGCCACGTGACGGACGCGATGTCTTTGCTGTACGGACCGACGTGCGAGGAAATCGTTTTGAGCGTGCGAATGTCGGTGACTTTTAAGCTGGCATCTTTCGACCCGGTGACTAAGTGGTGGCCGTTTTGGTTCCATTTCAAACAGTTTACCGAACCTTTGTGCATGTGTAGCGTGGATAAGCACTGTCGCTGCGCGCCTACTCGCGGATCCCAGAGTTTGACGACGCAATCTCTCCCCCCGCCGCTCGCCACCACGCTCTTGGTGTCGTGCCATTGCACGCACCTCACGTCCCCGCCGTGGCCGTTTAACGTCGTCTCCGCTTTAGCTCTCGCAAAATCGAATATCTTAATCGTCGCGTCGTCCGCGCACGTGGCGAATTTCAAATCCGTCGGGCTAAAACTCACCCCTCGAATCGGTTCCCCGTGCGCTTGCGTTTGTTTCAAATTGTTAAAATTCATCTGCCAATACTTGATTTGCCCGGAATCGTCCGCGGAAATGAGCCAGTTTTCGCTGTGTGATACCGTCGCCGTCCTCACTGGGTTATTATGCGCCTGTAAAATAGTCTCAAAGTTGAAACTCGCCGCGTTCCAGAGCGTAAATTCACCGTTCTGTGAACACGTGAGCACTCTTCGCCCGTCCGGCATGAATATAACTGTTCGCGTTACAAGCGTACGAAAGAGAAAGAAAGTCGTCTAAAGTCAGCGCGTGTTTTCAAAGAAGAAGCAAAATACAACAACAACAACAGAACGACGAATACTCATACAATATCGTACTCGCGAGAGAGTAAAAATGCCTTCATCGCGTCTCATCTCGTCGCGTCGTCGACAAAATCAAATCCAACAACCACTCAGTACCTTTATTTATCGGCGTTTTGATCTTATTCGCACTCACGTGCACAAACTTCAGCGCAAAGCTCGACGCGGGCACGTGCCTTAAATTCCAGCTCGGTGGGAAATCGAGCATGCTCCCACTCGTCGGTTTGACGACGACGGAGTCTTGGATCGGGTTTCGCGTTAACGAGGCCGTGTACGCGCGTTCCGCGGAGTGAATCAAGTTGTTCGCGGTGTAATCGATCGCTCGGCGCTGGACGGCTTTACGGACGAAAACGGGGCGGTCGGAGTCCCCGGAAAGAGGCGGGGGAAGAGGGTGACGCGCGTCGTTTAGGCGTGGGTTGAATAAAGGAGGGTTGAATGGAGGGTCACGCGCGGAGGACATTGTTTTAGCGGTGTTCTTCGCGGACGGAATCCAACGCAATTCGAGCGCCAATTTGTGAGACATTTGGGCGAAGACGCGAGCGAAGACGAAGACGACGTAAGAGTGACTCACAGATACGGATTCATGTTCAGAGGAGAGTATAAAGAATAACGGCGCATTAAAGAGTAATATATTTCTTTCATCGAGGACTGTTTTTATTTAAACGCTTCGAGAGCAGAAGAGGGATGAAAAAGATGTATTCGTATACGCGCGGTACCGCCGCGATGGCGGAACACTCGTAACTATGACGCGAGCGGTAAACGCGCATTTGAGACTCTCTCTTTCTTTCTCTCTTTCTCTCTCTCTCTCTCTCTCTTTCTCTTACTCTTCTTTATCTTATTATTATTATATTTATCTTGTTGTCGAAAACAACACGATGTATCAAATCATCATCTAGAAACGATTTCGGAGGAGGAGGATTCAATCAAACTACTACTACCGCTCGTCGTCGTCAGTTTCGCGTTGGAGGATAACATTCTATTCAACGCGGATAAGTACGCTCGAGCCGAAGAGACGACGATATCGGTATCCGCGCCAGTCGCGGTGAACGTCCTCGTCCCTCTGGCTTCAGTTTGGTTGTTCGTGATCGTTTCCGCGGTGGATTCGTCGGTTGGTTTGATCGTCACTCGCGTCGTGGCTAAGGATTCGATGCCTTGCGTGACCGCTTTGACGTTGTATTCCGTGAGTTCGACCGATTTGCCGACGACGGCGTCGATGGCTTTGTACACCGCGTCGACTGGCCCAGTGCCGACGCACGCGGAGATTCTTTCCGTGCCTTGATCGATGATCTTTACCGTGGCGGTTGGTAAACCCATGGTACCGCAGACGACTTGGACGTCCACCAACGTGTAAAACTCCTTCCCTTCCTCCACCTCCATTTCGTCTCTCAACAACGCCATCAACTCGACGTCGGAGACGCCTCCTGTTTTCGTCTCGGCGACCAACTTGAACCGATCGAAAAACGCGTTCAACTGATCGTCCGCCAACGTGACGCCCATCTGTCCGAGTTTCGATTTCAACGCGTGTCTCCCGGAGTGCTTACCCATAACGACGCCGCAATCGTCCTCGTCTCGGAAGACGCCGATGGTTTCCGGCGCGATGATTTCGTACGTCGATTTGTTCTTCAACATGCCGTCTTGGTGAATCCCGGATTCGTGCGCAAACGCGTTCGCGCCGACTATAGCTTTGTGCGGTTGGACGAGCATACCCGAGTATTCCGAAACCATTCTCGAGGTTTGGTAAATATACACCGGGTTCACGCCCATGTACGCTCCGTTTAGTTGGTTTTGACCTCGCATGATGACGGACATGGCGATTTCCTCCAAACTCGCGTTCCCGGCTCTCTCACCGATGCCGTTGATGGTGCACTCGACTTGTCTCGCGCCGTTGGCGATTCCAGCCAACGAGTTTGCGGTGGACAAACCCAAATCGTTTTGGCAGTGCGTACTAATGATCGCGTCGTTCGCGCTGACGTCGACGACGTTCTCTTTGATGCCTTTGATCAAACGACCAAACTCGTCCGGCAAACAAAAACCCACCGTATCGGGAATGTTAATCGTGGTCGCCCCAGCGTCGACGACGGCTTTCAGTATGCGATACAAAAACTCCGGTTCCGATCTCCCGGCGTCCTCTGGACTAAACTCGATATCTTCGCACCCTAAAGACTTTGCAAATTTAACCGCTTTCACCGCGATATTTACCACCTCGTCCGGCGTCTTCTTCAACTTATACTCCATGTGAATCGGCGACGTCGCGATAAACGTGTGAATCCTCGGCCTCACCGCGTGCCTCACCCCTTCCCACGCGCACGCGATGTCCTTCTCGTTCGCTCTCGACAACCCGCAAATCACGGGAACGTACCCGTCCTCGTACACTTTGTTCCCGACGACTTTCGCGATGTTTCTCACCGCTTCTAAATCGTCCGGAGATGCAATCGGAAACCCAGCCTCGATGATATCCACGCCGAGCTTTGCCAAATTCGTCGCAATTTGAACTTTTTCTGTCGATGTTAACGTTGCACCGGGTGATTGTTCCCCGTCTCGCAACGTCGTGTCGAACACTCGCACGTACGAAGGGTCTTGGATTTTCCCAGGTATGTATTCAGGTCTTGGGTTTCTTTGAACTTTTTGATCGTCCGGGCCGGGAACTAACGCGTTCGTGGTTACGACAGTAGTAGCGTTGTTGTCTCCTTTTTGTCTCCTTCTTCTTCTCGGGGTCGCTTTTGATGATATTTTAAGCGATGCGGATGATCGATGCTCGTCTCTGCGACAACACGAAGAGGACGACGCGAAGCTCGATTGTCTCGCCATCGATGCGGCGGATTGATGATAACACGCAGACATTATTTCTGTGATATGTGTATATACTCTTTATATAAATAGAATAAAGCTCGCTCTTCTGCAAAAAGAAGAAAAAAGAAGCGCAAAAAGATCTCTCTCTTTCTCTCTCGAAACGCACTGCTTCTGCGCTTTGTGCGCTTCTCTGTCTTTCTCCGTCGACTGTGCAAGCACCCTCTCGAAGAAACGGGGAAGCGCGAAATGACGAAAAGGAACGAAAGAAAGAAAGAAAGAAAAGAGAGAAAAAAAGGACACAAATCTTAAACCCTAAAAAATTGTTTAAAACCCTAAATTATTTTTTTCTTTCTTTCTTTCTTTCTTTCTTTCTTTCTTTCTGAATTGCATTATTGGATTCTCAGTCGATTCTCTCGACTTTTTGTCCTCTTCTTTGTACTCTGTTTGAACACATCGTTTGGCTTCGTTTACATAAGAGAGAGGAAGAGAATACCACAAACACGCGACTATTTTTTCGAGGAGAAGAGATCTTTTTATAATAAGTTCTTTCTTTATTCTTACTACTTTCTGAATTGAATTGGATTCATAATTCTCTCGACTTTTTGTTGTTGTCCCGATATTGAACAGCACGCAGAGCGAGAAAGAGAGAGCGCAAAAAAGGAGCATGACAAAACGAGAAGGATCAGCAGCCGTGGGAGGGTCAGGATCAGGACTGGAAAACGCGATCGCGTTCCTCGAGCACCCGTCGATTAAAAATTCCAAATCGTACACCGAGGAGGAAAAGAAACAATTTTTAAGGAACAAAAACGTGAGCGAAGCGGAGATTGAAGAAGCGTTTCGGAGAACAGCGTCATCGAACGATGACGATGGTTCG
>Ga0181606_10004864_pt1 | contig 11159 bp, 12 predicted proteins | sample 041ome_10_FD_132994 | JGI IMG/M metagenome (GOLD analysis project Ga0181606, IMG submission 132994) | Coastal salt marsh microbial communities from the Groves Creek Marsh, Skidaway Island, Georgia - 041412US metaG (megahit assembly) | ecosystem: Environmental > Aquatic > Marine > Intertidal...
AATCTTCTAGTTTGATTTTTGCTTTCCAACCTAGATGTTGGTAAGTTAACGATGGAATTGCTTTTCCGTAGAATCTTTCTCCACGTCTTTCAGGTATCATTACATATTCTGTGTTAAACATTTTTGCAACATCCACTATTTTATGTGGAATTCCTGTTCCAAGGGGGTATTCGTTTTGTTGTCCTTTTTCTGCGGCTAATATAACACCACTAACAATATCGTTGATGTGTGTAAAATCTCTTGATTGAATTCCCGGTTCTACAACTGTAAGTGGTTCTCCTTTTGAGTATTGCTCTTCAAAAATTCCAATTACGGTTGCGTAGTCACCTGTTCTTACTTGACCAGGACCATAAGCATTATAGAAATATGTAATTTCAAATTTAAGATCAAACCAATCTGCATAGTTGTTTATAAGTTCAACCATTTTTGCTTTCATCCAAGCATACGGAGAAAGATTTTCGTCTTTACCATCGTTACCAAACTTACTTGAACTTGCAGAATAAATTAATTTTGCTTTTTTTGCGACACAATAATCAAGAACCATTTTTGTTCCCTGCATATTATAGTCCCAACAATTATCAAACGCATCAAAACTTGTTACGATTCGTGAGAACTCTCCAAAGTGAAATACAACATCTGGTTCAAATGAATTTGCAATATCTGATTTGGTGTTGTTGGTATCAAATTTTCGTGGAATCAATGTTTGAGTATCTTTATTTAAATAAGTAACTCGTTTGCTTTTAATGTGATTACTTTCGTAACCACTACTATAATTGTCTATACTAACAATCTGTATATTCTTATACTTTCTTAAAAGTTTTTTAATTAAAGCAGTTCCTACGAAACCTGCACCACCAGTTATCAGCACCTTTTCCATTTTATTTTTTTTCCTTAAGTCCGGTTAAATCACTTGAACTTCTTATTTTATCTCCAAGTCCATCAACCATTTCTATTTCATTTTTTTTGCAGACAACACTTTCTGGTACTTCACCTGTACTTCTATCTCCACCATTTGCAAATATGTCGGGTTTAATTGCATCTAAAGAAGCACATACACTTTTGTCGGTATCTATGCTAAGAAATGCTTCGTCAACAATACCAAGTGCTTCTACGATTTTTACTCGGTCTGCTTCATCCATAAATGGTTTACCTTTTTTAAGAACACACTGGTGATTGTTGTTTACGATAACAACAAGGCGATCACCAAGTTTCTTTGCTAACTCAAGATATTCTAAATGACCTACATGAATTGGGTCAAAGTATCCACTAACTGCTACTGTCTTCATTTTCATTTCCGTCTGTCCACTCATATGGTGGGTAGTTTACATCTGATGTGTGTTTTTCTGGACGATCATAATCATCTTGAACTCTGACTATGTCGTCTTCACCAAAATATGTTCCCGTTTGAACTTCAATTAAGATCATTATTTCATTGTCACTTGGATTTGCCATGCGATGCTTTGCACCAAGTGGAATTAAAACAGTTTCACCTGCTTTGTAATCTTCGGTGGCATCATCTAAAGTTATTCTCGCAACACCACTAACAACCGTCCATGCTTCTTGTCGTTTGTGGTGATATTGATAACTAAGACGTTGTCCTGGTTTAACATATATTCGTTTAACTTTGCAGTATTCTGCATCTAGTAAGATTTCGTAGTTTCCCCACGGTCTTATACTTTCGTCTTGTTTGCTCATAATTTTATCCCCATCGATCTGCTAAATCTTGTTCAGATATATTAGATTTTTTTGGTTGTATATATTTTATTGGTTTATTTAATAAAATTATACTATGTTTTTTTAATTTAATAAATACTTTTTTTGATGTATCCATTTTATTTGTTTCCACACTTATAATTAAACATCTCAATGATTTTTTTATGTCGTTGTGCAACAACTGCACCTGATTCATAATTGTAGTATTCCCAATATTTTCTGTTTTTCTTTTTGAATGGAAATTTTCCAATTTGTTTTAAAGGTGTATAAGGTAATTTTAATTTATTACAAACTTTTTTATAGTCAGTTGCAAGACGTTCAAACTGCATATAGCAATCCATCGTTGCAGTTCCATCTTCGTCAAAATAAAAAGGTTCATTAAAATGAGTGTAGTTTCCTATCCATTTTGCAAATTGTTCTTTAAACTCATATCCATTGAATTTTAATTTAACAAGTTTTTCAATGTTTTCACGATGATTTTCTCCAACTAAACCACCATCTTGCCACCAAAAATAAGAAACCATTCTATCCCACGGATTTCTTGCAATTGTAAATTTGAAATATTCATTGAATATTTTCTCTCCAACGATGTCAAGAGTGTCTTTTGGGTTTCTATGTGTATTATCTATGATGTCACCATCACCACAATGTGTAATTAAATTGTGTTCTACACTGTTTCCTCCCACCTTCCAAGGTTTAAAAAATATAAATTTATGTTTATGTGAAACTATCATCCATAAACCTCTTCAAATTTTTCAATAAAGTTTTTAAGTTCAATTTTAGGAAGTTCGTTTATACCAGCTGCTTTTTCACGACCACCTCCGGTTGGAAATTGTAATGCAAGTTTACTTGCCCCCACTGGATTATCTTTTGGTGAACGAATACTTACACGATAATTAAATTGATTTATATTTGTTAAAATAGCAAATGCTTTACTTGGATTATTTGTTGTTTGTTTGTTGCTATAAATTCCTGAATATCTTATAGATGCTTTTGTGTCTGGTAGTAATATTACATCACCGATACTAGATGTATGTAAAACTTCCGATGAATTTAACTCAAGTTCGTCTGATTTCATTTGTTGATTTATTTTTGCGTAAATCTTAGAATTTTTTCTATATTGAAAAGGAGAACGAAACCTTTCAAGGTCTAAATAAACATCTTTAGGGTGCACTACAAGATCAGATTCTTCGTTTCCGTATCCGTTGTAGTTTAAAGTTTCACCGATTTCTTTTAAAATCAACATAGCATACTCGTTGAAACATGGATTTAATTTTTCTGCTTGTTCGTGTAGGTTGTCTCCGTATGCTCCGCATATTGTCCAGGGACGATGTAAACCATCAATGGACTTGTCAACTATTATATTGGTACAACAATTAGGGTCGGTATCTACTTTGATTGAAAAGTTGTTACCAAATTCAGTGTCACCTGTTTCGTGGTGATCAAACCATTTTATTTTATTTCCGTTTTTTAATATCGGTTCTACATATTCAGAGTTTGATAATAAAGATATATCAAACACCGACAACGAGGCATCGGTTATATCGACTAAGTGTCTTAATAACTTTACATCACGTTTTACTCCGGTGATTAACTCACTTTTTCTGGGAAACTGTAAACGCTACTGATGTAAACTTATTAGTCCGTCTGCGTCTCCATTAAAGATGTCATAATTTTTCATGTTATTCTTCTGCTACAGCCCTACCTTTGTCGGACTTCCAGTCTTGTTCGGGTCTGTCAATTTCTTCATTTCTTTTAATCACCGCATCAAGTATCGGTGTTTCTATATCATTGTTTTTTGCATAACTTGCAAGTGCATTGGTGTCTTTCGGAAAACAAGTTCCACCAAATCCTCTGCGACCATCATGTCCTGGTACTTTGGTGTGACCACTTCCGATTCTTTTATCTTGCGTTGCTATACAACGAACATTTTCATAATCAATATTAAGTTCTGTACAAATACTTTCAAGTTCGTTGAAGAAACCAACTTTTACACTTAAAAATACATTCTTTAGATACTTTATCATTTCTGCTTCTGCTGGTTTGCATTGAATTACATTTTTATTTACAACCGATCCGTTTCCATTATTATACGCAAGTTCAAACATTCTTTTCATTTTTTCATATAAAAACAAATCACTTGAACCCAAAATCCATTGATCGCAGTTTTTAAAGTCTTCTTTCCAGTTTTTCTCTGTAAGAAACTCTGGCATAAAGTTTACATCAAGTTCTTCGCAGGTTCCAGGAGGAACAGTTGAACGAAGAACTATATACTTTGTGTCGTCTATTTCTTGAATTTCTTCACATACTGCACGAACAATATCAAGGTTTGCACTTCCATCTTTATTCATTGGTGTTGGAACTGCAACGAAAATAATTTCAGACTCCTCCACAAATGTTTCAATATTCAAAGATTTTGGTTCACGTTTTTCCTCTACAACATCCCATACCAATACATCTACGTATGGTCTTAACAAGGTCATTGCATGACCCACAAATCCATTTCCAACAACTCCAATTTTCATATAACGCAATCTCCAGTTTTTTTTGTGCTATATAACCTTTTTATTATAAGTATTTCCGTTTGTGTTATTTAACCTGAAATCTTCTTAGTTTCCAAAACAACCAAACAAATAATCTTGGAACTTTGAGAATAAATCCATTTCCTCTGATAATTGGTGTTTCTGCATATAATCGTCTTGATATTATTTTTTTATACCAACTTACATTTTCAAACTTACAATCAACAATGTATATATCTTTTGTTTTTGGCAAATCATCTACATCATAGTCCGACCAATTTCCGAGGTCTACAAATGCTCCGTCTATAATAGTGCGGAAATCATTGACGAATGTACAATTCTTGATAGTAATATTTGATGCCTGACATTTTATTGTAAAATGTTGCTTGGTATTTTTTGAAACGAATCTGCAATTTTCAAACAACATGAAACCACCACGAACAATGTCAACTACATCTTCAAAACCACCGATTATAGTAGTATTGGTTACTACAACATCACTACAATAAGATAATTTCAATCCTTCCGCAACTTCCCCTGCTTCAATGTGACAATTATCAATTCTTATTTTTTTCCTTGGCATACCAGGTCTCCACATAAAACCCAAGGCATTGCTTTGTATGCCATTTTCAATATTACCTATAAACCTTTTATTTTTTATCGTGATTACATCACTCACTTAAACTTTCTCTTTATGCGATCAATCGCATTTTTGTCTGTTACATTTGTGGAGTTTCCTAAAGACGAACCGAATATATTTAATACCTCGTTCTTGCTTAACTTTTTATCATCATCAAGAGCACGAATTTTCTCTTTTGCATCATGTACACCTTTTATTATGTTGCTTGTCATTTGACTACTTGTAATTCCGAACCACGTAATGAGTCCTGGTATTCTTGCTACTAACCAACCTATGATTTGTGTAATTATAGGAAGAAGTGCAGGTCCTGCAAATATTAAAACTGCTACTGCTCCTATTAGTCCAAATGTTCCAGTTAACCATGCCCACATAGAACTGAAAAAACCATCTTTTTGTTCTTTTGCTTTAAGTTCACCTAAACTAATAAGTTTTTCCTCTGTATCTTTGAGGTCATGTCCTAGAATTTGTTTGCGTCTGCTAAGTTCAATTACATCTTGTTCTCTGTCTGTTAGATTTTCTATTGCAACTTCGTTTTGTGCAATAAGGTCTTCTACATGAATTTTGTCACCAGGTTGTGGGAGACCTACTATGGTTTGTGCTTCTTTTGCTAGTTGAAGTGCCACTAAGTCTTCTGTTGATTTATTCTCTGATAAAGATAGTGCCTCAACCGTACCCGTTACATAAGAACGTGTATGTCTTTCAAGTTCACTTTCTTTTCTTGTTATTTCTCCTGCAATTTCTTGTCTGTCTTGTTTTAGTCCCCAATTTGGTATTGTTACACATCCTGTAAAAAGGAAAGATACCAATAGAACTACTGATATATTCATAATTTTTTTAACTTTCATTGTTTTTATATATATCCTGATTTATTCTTTTTTTAAAATTATTATATTCCGCAGTTAAAAGCATTTCTGATTTTTTCCTAAAATTATTTATCTTAAAATTCTTTTTATTGTGTTTTATTAATGTACGATCCTCACACACAATATTATTTTCAAGAATATACTGTTGGACAGGTATTCCATTTTCTTTCATGTAATCACAACAGTACATCATAAATGTGTCATCTGGTCCATATCCTACAAATGATTTTGGAATTCCTATATATTTTGCAAGTCTAGCAGAAATACAAGTAAACCAACCACCAGCCCATTTGAATTTAGGGCATTTTGTTATTCGTGAATCTCCGTGATTTGTTTTTAGTATTTTTTGAATATCTAAATTTTCACACATACCAATTGGGTTTTTTAAATATAATTGGTTCACTAAGCAATCCCACGTTGTGTCCCACAATCTTACAAGTTGTGGGGTGATTATATAATTAAGGTTGTCTCTTTTTATGATTTCACTTGCACTAAGCATATCTGTGATTGTGATGTCGTTGAAATATAAATCAACATCCAAGAAAATCAAACAATCGTGTGTGGATGCTTTTTCAATACATTCTCTACGATGTTCGTTGACTCCAAAATATTCGTTTGTAATTGAAGATGTTATGTGAGAACTTCGGTTGTTTGTTTTATTATATTCCCTCATTACATCGATAATATTGTCGTTGTCTTTTATTACTCTATTGTTGATATTTAAAATACTATCAATTTTAATATCATATATGTTATTTGAACAACACACGTTAAGTATTTGATTTACCACTCGTTTGTAGTTATCTATTTCGTGTGGGAATATATGAATTATTATTGTGTTCATTTGAATAAATTGTAAAACGCAAGTCTTAGAAAGTGCTCTTCTTTATCTGGATTTTTTTCATATTGCTTTAGTATTTTTGAGTAGAATAATTTAGGTTTTCGGTATATACATTTACGTGGAACTGAAAAGCAAGTTCCTGTATATTTGGTTATATCCTCTGTATATGTTTGGTTTAGTGTTTGTTTGTAATAGTTTCTGATTGTGTTGTAATTTTTAATTTTAAGATGTGGACTTATGTTTGTTTTTGACAAAACACCATCAATAGCACAGAAACTATTTGAATTTAATATTGAGGACTTGGAAATCTTACTTGCTATGTTCTTCTTTTTTTCGTTGTTAGTAAATATTACATAATTTGGTAGATTGTTGTAATGTGTACAAATAAACATTAAGAAAATACCAAATGAATTGTGGGTTGGTGCGTGAGTGAATGAGTTTAAGCAAACATCAACATTACCATCTATTAATATACTACATGGGATTCCGAAATTATTTAGTGAAAGCAAATCATTTTTGGTCCGTGCACCAACGAGTACAATATCACTGTCTGTTATTTTGAATTTAGATAGACATTGCTTTGTTGTAAATTTTTCTAATGCTTTTATTTCTTTATTTATACTGAAGTTACAGTTTGCGTAGGAATTGTCTTTGTATATTTTTGTAACCTCTTCGTTATTTTTCTTTGAAAGTTTTTCGTCTTCTTTTCGGTTTATAAAATACTCTTTTAACTTTTGCTCTAGTGATTTATTTTTTATTAAATAAATTCCGTTATTAAGTTCAGTATCTGTCGTTGGGGTAAACTCACATTGTTTTAATATTTTTTCTCGGTTGATGTATCTTCTGTTTACTTCATTTCCATGAAACATGATGTCTATGTCTAGATTTGCATAACCAACACCATTTTTAATTTTCTTGTTTCTCTTACACCAGTTTATGAATTCTATTTTAAAATCATAAGTGGTATTTTTAAAAAACCTATCACGTAATATTATGTCATGGGTTTCCTTGTAATAATAAAAACCAATTAGATTTAGTAAGTCACCACCACCAACAACTGCTAAATCGAATAGCAGATTTTTTTCAAGAAAACTTCTGTGGTAACAACATCCATATCCAGGTTCTCCCTTTCTGGCTAGTAGTATTTGTGTATCATTCTTTTTATTACAATGTGTTAGTTTATATGCAGATGAGTTTTTTTCTTTATTTTCACTTTTTACATTTTCTTTTTTTGAATTGGAAAATATTTGAGCAACCCCATAAAATTCAGTTGCAAGTATTACATCCTTCCACCAATCTATTTTGTTAAACTTAATATCAGCATCAATCCACATTATGTACTTATAGTTTTTGGATAACAATCTTCTAATTCCTATGTTTAATAGTTGCTCTTTCATCCAAAATACAGACTCGGTTTTGACTGATATGCAATTATTAGTAAGTTTATTAACTCTATATTTAGAATTTTCTGAAAATGCTTCAACCACGAAAGGTTCTATATTCGTTGATCTTATTTCTGACAAAAATTTGTTAAAGTTTAAGAACTTGCTTTTGTAGTCACATGGATTGAAGTAGCAACAAACTACACCTAGATTATGATGAGATGGATTATAGTTTGTTAATTCTTTATATAATCTATTACTGTTTATTTGGTCGTTTGTGGTTTTTTTGTGAATTAAATAATAATCGTCTGTATATTTTAGTTGAATTCTAGTTACTGCTCCTGTGATTTGCTCGTGTAGTTTTTTATTCCACTTGAGTTTCTTGTCATTTTTATATATACGACCTTGATAATCTGGAAAGTTAATTGCATTATTTTTATCTTTGTCAATTGACCACCCATAGTGTTTGGCAATTTTTTCGTCAATTCCGTCAAAATAATTTAATCTCGGAATCCACATCAAATCACATTTATTTTTTAGTATAATTGAATGAACATCTTTTATGAGAGTTTCTGATGGAAGTTCGTCCGAGTCTAAGTTAAATATATAATCTCCGTTGCATATAGAGAAGAAAATGTTCTTATGTGAAGCAAAATCATAAAGTAGTTTTCTGTAAATGTATTTGTCTACTTTAGTTTTAAGATACTCTTTTATTTTTTTACAATTACTGAAGTCTGAAATTACTACTATCTCGTCTTTTTCTTTTTTATGTAAGTTTATGAAATCTATCAATTCTATAAATGATTTCGTTTCCTCACTTACACATATAGCAAAACTAATACTAGGATTTACTTGCATCAAATTCATCTTCTGAATCTGCTCCGGGTTTGTCTACAAAGTTACGTAGATCGTCTAACATTTCATAAAACGAATCCAAACTGCCAAATCTATCTGTTATGAGTGTTTTAAATCTATTGTTATTTAAATTATCAATGTCAGACTTCAATATTTTATTTAGTAACATTTTGCTTTGTTTTATTTCAGTCAAACTTTCGGTTTTATTAATAATGGCAGATGGGTGTGTGTTGTTATCATATAATTTTAACTTTTTCCAGTCCAACATATATAATTTTGGTCTTCTGATTTCACTCATTTTATATGTCCGATAACAATCATAACGAATTAAATTCTTTTTTACATAGTTTTGATAAAAAGAACGTGGTCTATCTATGAGTTCTGAAAAGGGTCCTTTTAATTCAAGTTTTCTTTTTATTTGTGAAATGGTATCTTTTAGTATAACTCGTTTTAAAAAAGCATATAACTTACTCTCGGGAATAAATTCAAGTGAAACTCCATGTAAAAGAGGAGTTCCACCTTTATTAAATTTCCCCAGCACTAAGACAAGTCTGTTTACTCGTCTTCTAGTTACTTCTGTTCGGTAACGAAATGATATAATATGACCAGGTTGTATTCTTGGTTTTGTTACCGAAACATCACCACCAATAAGTCTTTTTATATATTGGGCATAGAAACTCATATTAATATACTAATGTATATTATATATATGAATTTATTACCTCTTTATACTTATCTCCGATTGTTTTCTTGTTATGAGTAGTCTTAATTAAGTTTACTATACTTTCAACTTCGACTCTGTATGTTTCATAATTATTATGTATATCTTTCAACTTTTCTGAGAATTGTTCTATATCTACTTCAAATTTAGAATATTCTCCAACAGAATTATCACTTTCTGTTTTTTCTGTCTTACCCGATACTTTAAATTTATCCGATGTTAAAAACTCATTTGCAGAAGAGTTTTCAGGCACAACAACAGGTTTATTGTTTATTAACGACTCAAATATACTTCTTTCAAAAAACTTTCCACGTGACATACTGATTGTGGTTTTTATCTTTGGGTGTCGGTATAACTCACGAACTTCATGTGATGTAAAATGACCATGTAACACATAAATACTTGGATTCTCTATATGTGAGTCTTTTAAAATCTCGGTAATATGTGATTGTATTTTGTCGTAATCGGTGCGACTATAATTAAGGTAGTTTGTACGCAATAATAATGCAGGTTTATTTTTAATGGTTTGCGTTGAGTGTATAAAAGAACGTATTAGTGCGTTGATATTATTAACCTCATTACCTGGACTTACATTTAAGTTCCAATTTCCATCAAATAGAAAACAATATTCCTCTTCAATGCTATCAATATATTTTATTAGTTCGTTGGACTTATCATCCGTTGTGGGTTTGTGGGTATGAATACACCTTTCAATGACGTGTAGATCAGTTTCGGTTTTATCCGAAAGGTAATTACGTGCATATTCAGATGGAACTATTATTTTATCCATTTTACTGCACAACTCTGCTTCTGTTTTAGTAAAGATTGTAGTTGATTGAGTAATGATTCCTATATTTTGTTTTCCTATTGTTTTGAAGTCCGATGGATTTCCCATTTTTATATAAAGATCAACATACTCAACCCGTGAAGTGTGTAGTTTGCGTTTTAATATCTTTGTTATGTTCTCGTTTTCAAATACAAAAGAACATTGACTGCCAGTTGTTGGTGTATCTATAAAAAATATATCATACTTTGAATCTAAGTTACAAATATAATCAGCAACTTCCCGTGCATAGTCACCATCTTCTGTTAACGAACTAATGGGTGAGTCGTATATTAGTATTGGTTTCATGTTATTTTGCTAAATCTAAATCGTTCAGGTTGTTTGTAGTTGTATATCAGTTCGTCAATTTGACTTGATATATCAGAACACATAGATTCTTCTGTAAAATTATTATCTTTCAAAAAGTCCAAATAAGAATCCATTTTAATATCTTTTCTTCTTTTATATAAATTGTTTATAGATTTTCCAACAGATTTTGGGTCTACATAATCTGCATGAATATATGGAGTTTGTTGTGTTCCTCGTATACAAGTCACACTTGGTTCTACGACTTCTGTCCACTCTTCGTTAATTTGATCTTTTAAACCACCTGTGTTGTTTACTATGATTGGAGTTTTCGTAGCAACTGCTTCTAATGTGCTGAGTCCAAATCCTTCATTTGATGATACATTAATAACACAACTTGATAAGTTGTACATATTATTTAAAATTGGTTCAAGTACAATTTCATCGGAAATTAATACAGGTAACTCTGCGTATAGATCATCTAAAATTGAAT
>Ga0181606_10004871_pt1 | contig 11148 bp, 8 predicted proteins | sample 041ome_10_FD_132994 | JGI IMG/M metagenome (GOLD analysis project Ga0181606, IMG submission 132994) | Coastal salt marsh microbial communities from the Groves Creek Marsh, Skidaway Island, Georgia - 041412US metaG (megahit assembly) | ecosystem: Environmental > Aquatic > Marine > Intertidal zone...
TATCACAGGAAGTGAAAGATGCCGGTGGTTTGGCTATCATTGGCACGGAAAGGCACGACTCTCGGCGGGTAGACCGCCAGCTTCGTGGTCGCGCAGGTCGCCAGGGAGATCCTGGTAGCTCGCAGTTTTTTGTGTCGCTGGAAGACCATTTAATGCGATTGTTTGGATCAGAGCGCATTGCCAAACTCATGGACCGCATGGGATTGGAGGAGGGCGAGGTTATTCAACACTCCATGATTAATAAATCCATCGAGCGCGCCCAGCGCAAAGTGGAAGAAAACAATTTTGGTATTCGAAAGCGGCTTTTGGAATACGACGATGTAATGAATGCGCAGCGCGAGGTCATATACAAGCGTCGTCGCCACGCGTTATTCGGGGATCGGCTGAGTGTGGATATTGGAAATATGTTGCACGACACCATAGATGAATTGGTGAATACCTACCATGCGGCCAAGGATTTTGACGGCTTCAAGCTCGATTTAATTCGCGCGTTCGCCTTTAACCCACCTATGGAGACAGAGGATTTTATGCGGAAATCTGCTGATGAAGTAACCAACGAGCTGTATCATGCGGCACAAAAGGTGTATACTGCCAAAAAGTTGGGCATTGCTACAGAAGCATTGCCGGTATTGAAAAATGTGTGGACGGAGCGCGGCGCCACCGTTAAAAATATTAGCGTACCCTTTACCGATGGACAGCGCGCACTAAATATTGTAACCCAACTGGAGCGATCCGTGGAAACGGGTGGCGCTAGTTTGATGGAGAGTTTTGAAAAAGGGATTACCCTCGCCATGATCGACGAAGCTTGGAAGGAGCACCTTAGAGAGATGGACGATTTAAAGCAATCCGTTCAAGGTGCAGTCTACGAACAGAAGGACCCCTTACTCATTTATAAATTTGAGTCGTTTGAATTGTTTAAAGGCATGATTTCCAAATTAAACCGGGACATCATTAGCTTTTTATTTAAGGGCGCACTTCCCCAACAAGACCCTCAAACGCAGATGAGGGCCGCATCACCTCCTCCTAAATTAGATATGGATAAGATGAAGGTGAGTCGTCCTGAAATGGCAACCTCTAGAGCAACGAAAACTAGTACGAGAACAAATGAAGTTAATGGAGGAGTCCGAGCACCACAACGCCCATCTGCACCAGTCGTTGCAGGCCCCAAAATTGGACGAAACGAAAAAGTAACCATTCGGAACCTGCAGACGGGCGAAACCAAATCGCTGAAATACAAGGTGGCGAAGCCACTTCTTGACGAAGCGGGATGGATCCTTATTGAGGAATCGTAAATGAGCTCATCCATTATCCAGGTTTTTGCAGAGCGCATTGACCACCCTCGATGGCAACAAGTAGAAACCGAACTGATTAATACGCTTTCGCCATCCATGCGGGAGTCGGTGGAATGCATCAACCACCCCCTCCAAAAAAAGCGCAGCGTCGTGGCCAGGTTACTGCTCATCGAAGTACTCGCCAAACATTACCGCCGATCGCATTTAAGCGAACACTGGAACTTAGCAGCCAACAGCAAACCCGAAATTGATGGGTTCCCATTCAACTTCTCGCACGCTGGAAATTGGGTGTTTCTTGCAATAAATGAAGAGTGCCCAGTTGGAATAGATGTGGAACGCAGGCGCAACATTGAACCTACAAAGTTTAAGAAACACTTTTCCCCGGGAGAATTGGAATGGATACAGAGGCATCCTCAGCCCGATCTGGCTTTTATTGAATGGTGGACGAAAAAAGAGGCCGTTGTAAAAGCTATAGGCGTGGGTCTTCGTATGCCGCTTCGAGATTTAATAGAACATTCTCCGCGAAAATATGAAGTAGAAGGGGTGCTATATACTGCAATACAACTGCCCCATCCAGAACCGGATTACAGAGCGCATCTTGCCGTAGCCGCCGAAAACCCCACGGTGCAAGTAAACTACGTGAGCAGGTAATGCACCCCAGGCGCATCTCGCCGTAGCAGCGGAAAACCTAATGGAACGGGTAAATTATATGAATCAGTAGATGGTTCATTCCCGCGCCAGATCGTCCAACCGAAAACACGAGAAGCAATGAACTAGTGCGCGTAGACAGACAGGAATTTAATCTTCATCAGGCGAAGCATCTCCTCATCGTATTCGCCATCGAATTCATCATATGCCTCAGAAATATCTCCTGATTCGGAATCCTCTTTAAAATACTCCAAGATTTCTTCCTGTTCATCCTCCTCCAAATTGTCGTCGAGGTAGTAATCGATGTCCACGATGGTACCGGAATGAACGATGTGCTCAATCTCCCGAATTAATTCATCCATGGTGAGATTTTTTGCGGCGGCAATTTCCTCGAGGGGTATTTTGGAATCGGTTTTGGTGATGATAAACACCTTCAAACTCGATTTATTCACCACACTTTTCACCACAAAATCATCGGGACGCTCTATGTCGTATTCCTTTACGTACTTGGATATAAGTTCGATAAACGGCGTCCCAAATCGAGCTGCTTTTCCCTCACCTACCCCGTGAATATTTCTGAGTTCTTCTGTTGTCATGGGGTAATGAACGGCCATATCCTCTAAAGAGGTCTGCGGGAAAATGGCATATGGAGGAAGCTCTTTCTGCTCTGCCACCCTCCGATTTAAATCTTTTAGCTGTGCCAGTAATCGATCATCGGCACCACCGCCGCCTGCCTTTGGACGCTGAACCACATCGTCCGAAGCATCGTCATCCACCTCATACACGTGATCCTCGGCCATCATCAGCGGCTCTGGAGCCGTTAAAAAGGCGCGACCCGCATCGGTCAAGTAAAGCGTGCCGTACGTTTCAATTTCCTTGCTGAGCAGGTTTCGCACAATTAATTGGCGAAATACCATCTGCCAATAATTTTTATCTCGATGAGCCCCGCTCCCATAGGTGGTTAAGCGATCCGCTTTATTGGCCCGGAGCAAGCTGTTTTCATGCCCCAGCAAGAAATGAATTAAGTCTTCCAATCGGAAACGCTCCTTGCTCTCTTCCACTGCGAGCAAAGCGAGCAATGCATCGGCACTTCCATCGAAAAGCGGTCGAGGGTTGCGCTGATTATCGTCCATACCCACACCGAGGCCACATTTCTCATCCCAATCCTCTCCAAAGTAGTGAAGTAAAAACTTGCGTCTACTAATGCTTGTTTCCGAGTAGGCCACTACTTCTCGAAGTAACTGATGCCCGACTTCTTTCTCATTCACGGGCTTATTGGTCATGAATTTCTCGAGCTTTTCAATATCCTTATAACTGTAAAAAGCGATGCAATGCCCCTCGCCCCCATCTCGGCCTGCGCGTCCAGTTTCCTGATAGTAACTCTCCAAACTCTTGGGAATATCGTGATGAATTACAAATCGCACATCCGGTTTATCGATTCCCATACCAAAAGCAATGGTAGCCACAATTACATCGGCGCGCTCCATAAGGAAATCGTCCTGGTGGCGTGACCGAGTACTCGCATCAAGCCCGGCGTGATATGGCAATGCCCGCACTCCATTAACCACGAGCGTTTCCGCCAGTTCCTCTACCTTTTTGCGAGAGAGGCAATAGACAATTCCGCTCTTTCCACTGTTCGTCTTCACATACCGAATAATCTCTTTAACAACATCCTTCTTAGGACGAACTTCGTAATATAGATTTGGGCGATTAAAAGAGTCTTTATACACCTTAGCCCCGGTCATCCCGAGGTTTTTCTGAATATCTTCTTGCACCTTTGGCGTGGCCGTAGCGGTAAGGGCAATAATGGGCGCAGCGCCAATCTTTTGGATGATATTCCGCAAGTTTCGGTATTCCGGTCTGAAATCGTGGCCCCATTCCGAAATGCAATGCGCCTCATCTATAGCGTAAAACGAAACAGAAGCCCCCTGCAAAAAAGAAATATGATCCTCCTTGGTTAAACTCTCCGGAGCTACATAGAGCAACTTGGTCTTACCCGACAAAACATCCTCCTTTACTTTCGTAACTTCCTTCTTGGAAAGGGATGAATTTAGTACGTGTGCCACTCCATCCTCCTGAGAGAACCCGCGAATGGCATCAACCTGATTTTTCATCAGCGCGATAAGAGGGGATACCACAATAGCTGTTCCTGGCGTTATTATTGCCGGGAGTTGGTAGCAGAGGGATTTTCCTCCGCCTGTGGGCATAATAACGAATACATCTTCATCGGAGAGCAGGCTCGAGATGATTGCTTCTTGTTGCCCTTTGAACTGTGAAAAGCCAAAATGCTTTTTCAGCTCCAATTTGAGGTCGGGCAATTGGTCCGTTTCCATCTACACCTTGTTACTCAAAAATGGTACTTTTGTACATAGTCAAATAAATATACGCATTTCCCGCGAAAAAAAAAGGTAAACGTGACTCCGAAGGAAATTATTGAAAGCGCCCAACGGGTTATTAACCAAGAGGGAAAAGCCATTTTAGAGCTAGGGAACGTCCTAAACGACGACTTTGTTCGTTCCGTAGAGGTCATTTTGCGCAGCAAAGGTCGCGTGGTCCTCACTGGAATTGGCAAAAGTGCAAACATTGCGAACAAAATAGCAGCCACTCTGAACTCCACGGGCACACCGGCCGTTTTCATGCACGCAGCCGACGCCATACACGGCGACTTGGGGATGATTCAGAAGGAAGATGTGGTCATTGCACTATCGAAAAGCGGGAACACACCAGAAATCCAAGCCCTTGTTCCATTAATCAAGAACATGGGAAATAAACTTATTGCAATTACGGCCTCTCCAGGATCCGATTTGGGATTGCGTGCAGATTGCATTCTGCACACACCGGTTACCCAAGAAGCCTGTCCCAACAATTTGGCCCCCACCACCAGCACCACGGCGCAGCTGGTCATGGGCGACGCACTTGCGGTGGCCTTGCTTGAGGCTAAACAATTTTCATCCGCCGACTTTGCACGGGTGCACCCCGGCGGATCACTTGGAAAGCGTTTATATGTGCGCGTTTCCGATTTATTTGTTCGGAACGAGGCCCCTCGAGTTACCATCGATGCGCCGCTTCAAGAAGTTATTTTGGAAATTAGCGGCAAGCGATTGGGAATGACAGCGGTACTTGAGGGCGATGTGCTTCGAGGCATTATCACCGACGGAGATCTCCGACGCATGCTCGAGAAAGATCCCCAAAACTGGACGGAAGTTAAGGCCAGCGACGTAATGACGGCTAACCCGGCAACGGTACAACCTCATCAACTTGCCGCAGAAGCCCTCGAACTCATGGAGCAAAAGAGTATTACCCAACTCATCGTAACCGAAGATGGCGCCTATAAAGGGGTAATACACATTCACGATATCCTCAAAGAGGGAATCTACTAAGGCAAAGACCCATGAGTAAGAAGCGCATAGAATCCGAGCGTTCCGATGAAATGTCGTTCCTCGACCACCTCGAGGAATTGCGTTGGCATATTGTTCGCGCCTCGATCGCCATTATGATTCTAGCCGTAGTCGCCTTTATTGCAAAGCACGTGGTGTTCGATTTGATCCTTTTTGCCCCCAAATCGCCCGACTTTGCTACGTATCGGTTTTTTTGCTGGATGGGAAACTCCTTGGGATTAGACGATTCCCTTTGCCTGGAAGAAATGCCATTTGTATTGCAAAACATCAGCTTATCGGGACAATTTGCAACGCATATTTGGGTTTCGCTCATCGCTGGGTTCATTGGCGGATTTCCCTATGTGGTTTATGAAATATGGCGATTCATAGCACCCGGACTCCACCCTTCCGAGCGAAAATCATCCAGGCGTATTCTCGGGTGGAGCAGCGTACTCTTTTTCTCTGGGGTATTGTTTGGATATTACCTCATTACCCCATTGAGCATACAGTTTTTGGGGAATTATACCATTAGCGATCAGGTTTTGAATGAAATTAACCTGCAGTCTTTTATTTCCACCGTAACCACCGTAACCCTAGTTAACGGACTGGTATTCGAATTGCCCATCATCATCTACTTCTTGGCAAGAGTTGGATTGGTTACTCCGGAATGGATGACCACCTACCGCAAACATGCATTCGTAGTTATTTTAATTTTATCGGCCATCATCACCCCGCCCGATGTATCCAGCCAACTTTTGGTTACCTTACCCCTGTTCGGACTCTACCAAATTAGCATTAGAATTGCTCGACGCGTGGTTAAACAATCTCAAAACCTGAAGGCATGAAACTGAGAGCCGATCACCTCATTAAACGATACAAGGGCCGCGCCGTGGTAAATGGGGTTTCGGTGGAAGTAAATCAGGGCGAAATTGTAGGTTTATTGGGCCCTAATGGCGCAGGTAAGACCACCTCGTTTTACATGATTGTTGGGCTCATCCGCCCGAACGAAGGGACCATCTACCTAGACGATCAAGACATCACCGCATTACCCATGTATCGCAGAGCACAGCTGGGGTTGGGGTATCTGGCCCAAGAGGCCAGCGTTTTCCGAAAGCTATCGGTAGAAGACAATTTGAAAGCCGTGCTGGAAATGACGGCACTCAGCAAATCGGAACAGAGCGCAAAAGTAGAGGAGCTGCTCGAGGAATTTGGCCTCACGCACATCCGTAATAACCGTGGAGACCTGCTATCGGGAGGGGAGCGGCGCCGAACCGAAATTGCCCGCGCACTCGCGGTAGACCCCAAGTTTATCTTACTCGATGAACCCTTTGCAGGTGTAGACCCCATTGCCGTAGAAGACATTCAGGAGATTATTGGAACCCTGCGAAATAAAAATATCGGTATTCTCATTACGGATCACAATGTGCAGGAAACGCTGCGCATTACGGACCGCACCTACTTATTATTTGAGGGTGCCATATTAAAAAGCGGTAATGCCGAGGAACTCGCCTCCGATGAGCAAGTTCGCCGCGTTTACCTCGGGGAAAATTTTGTGTTAGACCTTAAGAATCGGTAAGGGGCGCCAATTCAAAGCGATAGTGTTCCATCACTGGATTCGCCAAAATCTTAGCGCAGGCAACTTCTGTTTTTTGGCGCGCTTCGGCTTCACTTGCGGCCTCAATATCTAAGGTAATGTGCTTCCCAATGCGCACATCCTCTATACCCTGAACACCCACATTGTGCATGTTGTGATGAACGGCCTTCCCCTGGGGATCCAATAAGGCGGGAAGGGGCATAACGTCAATTTCGGCGCGAAATTTCATAGAATCAGGATGTTTGCGCAGTTACGCGGGCGTAAACTGCAGAGGTTACGAGGTACAAAAATAGCAGAATCGGCGCAGATGAGAAACGGAAGACCGCAATTAATATCAACCCGATTAACAAAAATCCCCCCTTAAGCCCTACCTCAGCAGAGGAGGCCCCAGCGTGCAACTTAAAACCCATCAACCTGAGAGGTGCTACCAATAAAAACGAAGTGAGCACCACCAATACGGCCAGGAAATAAGGGTCGCTGAGCCACTGATGCCCCCATCCACCCGAAATTTGAATCATGGGCAGGGAAACGACCAACAGCGCATTTGCAGGCGTGGGAAGCCCCATAAAATCGCTGTGTTGATTTGAGGATACATTGAACTCAGCCAGGCGAATCGCACTAAATATCGTGACTAGAAAACCAAAAAAGGGAATCCAAATATCGCCACCAAGCGATCGAAACATGAGCTGATACCACACCGCCCCCGGAACAAATCCGAACGAGACCATGTCTGCCAAAGAATCCAGCTGTGCGCCAAATTCCGATTGTCCGCGGACCGCCCGAGCCACCAGTCCATCGAGCACATCGAACACGGCGGCAGCTATTACGAGCCAAAAAGCCCACGCGAGCAAACCTTGCACCGCCATCACCGCGGCCACACAGCCGGCGGCTAAATTTAATGCAGTTATTACATTTGGATAAACTTGTCGCATCTACTTTGTTTCATATTCGCAAGTTACCGAAATTTAGAGCGTGAAAAATACACTCCAAAAGATCTTGCTCGCCGCCTGCTCGGGGACCCTACTCGTAGCTTCTTGGCCCATGAACGGCTTTCCCGCATTGGCATTTTTAGCCTGGATCCCGTTGATGCACCTGCTCGAAAACGGGCATCAGTCCGGCTGGAACCGACCGTTTTTGCGCGCGATGGGCTGGAGTTTCGTAGCGCTGCTCATCTGGAATGCCGGTACGACTTGGTGGTTATTTTACGCTAGCATTCCGGGAGCAATCGCCGCAATATTGCTAAACAGCGTCTTTATGAGCCTGATTATTGGTGTCGCACATACTGTTCGCGCCCAATTTAATTTGCGCAAGGGGTTGATGGCTTGGGTGGCGCTATGGATAGGTTGGGAATACGTTCATCTAAGATGGGACTTGAGCTGGCCATGGCTCACTCTAGGCCACGTGTTTTCCGAGAACCCCGAGTGGGTGCAGTGGTACGAATATACAGGGGTATTGGGTGGAAGCACTTGGGTGCTGGGGTTAAACGTAGCCGTTTATTACGCCATTCGCAAATGGTCAAGATGGGGCGCTATCGGGCGGTCTTCCGCCGTTTTAGGGGTTATTGGTGCGGGAATTGGACTCCCTCTGTGGTTTTCTTCTTTTTTGTTCCAGGTTGATGCGCAACGCGACGCCGCACTTGCACCCTCAGAACGCGCAACTTTTAGCGTTACCCAGCCCAATATTGACCCCTACACCGAAAAATTTAATATCAACAACGCCAACAGCGCACAAAACCTACTGTTTCTCATCCGCGACATTCTCGATGACCACCCGGACTTCGTACTGATTCCCGAAACGGCATTGCCCAATGGTTTCGACGAAACGCAATGGGATACCGAAGTGGCATTGAAAATTTTAGCCTCCTCCCACCGAAAAAGACAACCCGAAACGGAATTGGTTGTGGGCGCCACTACCTACCTGCGGTACCCCACTCACGCTGCTCCTCCCCTATCTGCCCGCGCATTACCCAACAATAGCGGTTGGTACGATGTGTTCAATACCGCATTTCACCAACGCCGCGATTCCGTTTTGCAGTATTACCACAAGTCCAAATTAGTAGTGGGGGTGGAAATGACACCGTTTCAACGCGTAATTAAACCTGTGCTGGGCGAGGTATTAATCGATCTGGGCGGCACTTCCAGCTCGCTGGGGATGCAGGCAGAACGGAGCGTTTTTACACACGCAAACGGACGCGTAGCCGTTGCACCTATTATTTGTTACGAGTCCATCTACGGAGAATATGCGAGCGGCTACGTTCAGAACGCTGCGAACGTATTTGGAGTGATTACAAATGACGGCTGGTGGAGCGATAGTCCGGGCCATCGGCAGCATTTTTCTCTAGCTCGTTTAATGGCTATTTCGCATCGTCGGGCCATTGCAAGAAGCGCAAATACAGGGATATCTGGGTTTATATCGCCCCGTGGCGAGGTCCTCGAAACCTTGCCGTACAATACGCGCGGAGCGCTGTCCAGGCAACTTCCGCTGCGCACAGAAATTTCGTGGTATGCCATTTATGGCGATGTATTAGGCCGATTGTTCGGCTGGATGGGTATTTTCTTTTTACTGTATGCACGTGTTCAGCGCATCCGCAATCCCAAGCCTTCGAGGGTGAAATAAGTATGGAGGTTGAGGAGTTTGGGTTGGATTCGTTTGGTTAAGGGTATGGGTTGATGTGTGATCGAGTGTAGCGCAAATCGCGAGGGTTTCAAATTTGATTTAGAATGGTTAACGGCGAGAGCAGGACGCATAACGGGTGTGTGGCGAAGCATGTGTTTTTGGGTTATTGTGTGATCTCCCACCAGGCAAAGAGCAAGCAGTACGTGAACAGTTGTAGCTTAAAGTAAGGAGGAGAGTTGGAGGCGACAACGGCGACGGTAAAACTGCGAGTACCCAAAGGTTTCCTTGAGTTGATTACCAGCTTATTCCTTTACCAGTGCCTTTCAAAATCCCGATAAATCCAATTTGGACTAAAATGGGCGCACACGGACCGAATCCAAGTTGAGTCGAACAGAGAGATAGCGCTGCAGTTGTTCCTCATGCGCTTTTTGAACTTCCGACTCCGTGGTACCTTTCCAATCCACAAAAAAGACCATAACCGTGTCTGTCTCGGCTGCTGCATTAGTTAATTCAATGCTTCGAGCCCATGCCAACCTGCGAACGGCTGGAACTTGGACTTGAACTTCGCGCAAAATTTGTCCCAGCGGAATTGAATCCCCCTGTATCGCGTTGAGCTGTGCCTCCAGATCGGCAATGCGTGCCTCGCGTTTTCGCAGTTGCTCCTCGTTATTTACGTATAGCTCTTTGAACGTCTCGCTTTTAAATTGTTCCATCAGGGCAATGTACTCATCGAGATCGCCGCCGCTTTGCACAATTTTAAGCTCTGTATCCGCCAGGCCTTGCTCCTCCATCTTACCTCGCCATTCATCGATTACCTCCTCGGGAATGGTCTTACCCCCGTCCATAAAGACGAGTATGCTGCGCGGTTGATCCTCGTAGTTATATACTTTATTGGAAATTACATTGTCGCCATAAGCCACATGTTCCTCAACAAAGAGATTCGCATTGCGGTACCACAGCGACTCTTGAATTACTTTGATGAAAATAAAAGTGCTGGGAAGAACGATTAAAACCACCGCTGAAATAACATACCTCTTGGCTTTTTTTGCCCGGATTGGATCTACAAATTCAACCAGTGGAAAATTGAGGTAGCGCACTCCTAAAAAAGTAGCTACACAAATGAAAATGGAGTTGATCACGAAGAGGTAAAGTGCGCCAAAAAAGTAACTGAATTGTGCCGTAGCGAGCCCGTACCCAGCGGTGCAAAGGGGCGGCATTAATGCGGTGGCGATGGCAACTCCTGGGATTACATTTGATTTTTCTTTCCTCGCACCAGCTACAATACCTGCGGCACCGCCGAAGAACGCCACGAATACATCGAGCAGAGTGGGGCGGGTGCGGGCGAGCAATTCGGATTGTGCATCGCTCAGGGGAGATATCGCAAAATATAGCGTGGATGCCAACAAACTCAATACGACCATAGTGGCGAGGTTTCGCAACGATCGATTTAAGGTTTCGGTATCATTAATCCCCAATGAAAGCCCTACTCCAAGGATGGGTCCCATAAGTGGAGATATCAACATGGCCCCTATAATAACTGCAGGACTGTTGGTGTTTAAACCAATACTCGCAATAAATATGGAGAAAATAAGAATCCACAGGGCGGGTCCTTTGAACTCAA
>Ga0181606_10004873_pt1 | contig 11147 bp, 9 predicted proteins | sample 041ome_10_FD_132994 | JGI IMG/M metagenome (GOLD analysis project Ga0181606, IMG submission 132994) | Coastal salt marsh microbial communities from the Groves Creek Marsh, Skidaway Island, Georgia - 041412US metaG (megahit assembly) | ecosystem: Environmental > Aquatic > Marine > Intertidal zone...
ATTCCCACGGACCTCGCAATCGCGCTTTGGCGCACCATATTGAATTTGCCAGCACGAGAGTCGGGGCAAACCCGACCGGAAACCATCAGCACCGCGGTGCCGCGTCGGGTGAGGGCGGCGTTCGTACAATCGCAACACTTCGGGCCGTAAGCTCCCCCAACGGATAGGACCATATGCCAAGTTTCGCGCAAAACCTCGAGAAGTCGCTCCACAATGCGCTCCAGCATGCGACGGACCGTTCCCACGAATATGCCACGCTGGAACACCTGCTGCTGGCCCTGATCGATGATGACGATGCGGCCGAGGTGATGACCGCGTGCGGCGTGGAGCTAGAGGAACTGGGCACGGTCGTGCGCCAGTATCTCGACCAAGAATACCAGTCACTGAAGACAGAGGATGATGGCGACCCGCAGCCCACCGCCGGGTTCCAGCGCGTGATCCAGCGCGCCATCCTGCATGTGCAGTCTTCCGGCAAGGACACGGTGACCGGCGCGAATGTGCTGGTGGCGCTGTTCTCCGAGCGGGACAGCTATGCCGTCTATTTCCTGCAGCAGCAGGACATGAGCCGCCTCGACGCGGTCAGCTTCATTTCCCACGGCATCGGCAAGGGCGGCAAGCAGATCGAGAACCGCTCCCCCACCGGTGCCGAGGAAGGCGAAGCCAAGGCTGAGGAAAAGCCCGAGAAGAACAAGAAGGATTCCGCGCTTGACCAATTCTGCGTCGACCTCAACCAGAAGGCGATGGCAGGCAAGGTCGATCCGCTGATCGGCCGCGGCGCGGAAGTGGACCGTACCGTGCAGATCCTGTGCCGCCGCTCGAAGAACAACCCGCTCTATGTGGGCGAACCCGGCGTGGGCAAGACGGCGATTGCCGAAGGCCTGGCGCGCAAAATCGTGGAAGGCGATGTTCCCGAAGTTCTTCAGGACGCGGTGATCTACTCGCTCGACATGGGCGCGCTGCTGGCCGGCACCCGCTATCGCGGCGATTTCGAGGAGCGTCTGAAGCAGGTCGTCTCCGAACTCGAGAAGATGCCCGAAGCGGTGCTGTTCATTGACGAGATCCACACTGTGATCGGCGCTGGCTCCACCAGCGGCGGGGCGATGGATGCCTCCAACCTGCTGAAGCCCGCCCTGTCCAGCGGGGCGATCCGCTGCATCGGCTCGACCACTTACAAGGAATTCCGCAACCACTTCGAAAAGGACCGCGCGTTGCTGCGCCGGTTCCAGAAGATCGACGTGAACGAACCCACGGTCGAGGATACGATCAAGATCCTCAAGGGCCTGCGCTCGGCATTCGAGGAGCACCACAAGGTTCGCTACACGCCCGATGCGATCAAGACCGCGGTGGAGATGAGCGCGCGCTACATCAACGACCGCAAGCTGCCCGACAAGGCGATCGACGTGATCGACGAGGTGGGCGCGATGCAGATGCTGGTTCCGCCCAGCCGCCGCCGCAAGACGATCACCGCCAAGGAGATCGAGAAGGTGATTGCGACGATGGCACGCATCCCGCCGAAATCGGTGAGCAAGGATGACAAGGCCGCACTGCAGAACCTGGAAAAGGACCTGAAGCGCGTCGTCTTCGGGCAGGATAATGCGATCGAGAAGCTCTCGACCGCGATGAAGCTGTCGCGCGCGGGCCTGCGTGATGCAGACAAGCCGATCGGCAGCTTCCTGTTCTCTGGCCCCACCGGCGTCGGCAAGACCGAAGTCGCCCGCCAGCTCGCCTCGATCATGGGGATCGAACTGAAGCGCTTCGACATGTCGGAGTATATGGAGCGGCACAGCGTCTCCCGCCTGATAGGCGCGCCTCCGGGTTATGTCGGTTATGATCAGGGCGGCCTGCTGACCGACGCCATCGACCAGCATCCGCATTGCGTGCTGCTGCTCGACGAGATCGAGAAGGCGCATCCGGACCTGTTCAACATCCTGCTGCAGGTGATGGATAACGGCCGCCTGACCGACCATCACGGCAAGACGGTGGATTTCCGCAATGTCGTGCTGATCATGACGACCAATGCCGGTGCGTCCGATGCATCCAAGCAGGGTATCGGCTTTGGCGCGGGCACCAAGACGGAAGCGCAGGCCGAGGCGGTGAAGAAGATGTTCACCCCCGAATTCCGCAACCGCCTCGATGCCATCGTGCCATTCGATTACCTCGGCACCGAAACCGTCAGCCGCGTGGTCGACAAGTTCATCCTCCAGCTGGAGCTGCAGCTGGCGGACCAGAACGTGCACATCCAGTTCGACAGTGATGCCCGTGAATGGCTGGCCAAGCGCGGTTATGACAAGCTGATGGGCGCAAGGCCCATGGCGCGCCTGCTGCAGGACAAGGTCAAGCAACCGCTGGCCGAGGAACTGCTGTTCGGCAAGCTGGCGCAGGGCGGCGAGGTGCATGTGAGCCTGAAGGACGACAAGCTCGCCTTCGAACTCACCCCGGCACCGCCCAAGGCCAAGCCGAAGAAAGCGAAGAAGAAGCCTACCGCGAAGAGGGCCGCTGAAACGCCGACGGCAGAGGACAAGAGCGAGGACTGACCCTCCCTCTCCAGACAGCACATCATGAAGGGGCGGCGCCGGGCATCCGGTTCCGCCCCTTCCTTTTGCGCCGCATCAAGGCGCTGTTCTGAGGGGGCGCTATCTGCGGGCATGGAACATTCCAGGCCGCGAAGGATCAGATCGCCCTGACTGAAACCGCCTCCGCCGCGCAAACACCCTATGACCTGCTGGGTGGCCGCGCCGCCATCACCCGCATTGTCGAGCGCTTCTATGACCTGATGGAGAGCGAGACGGAGTTTGCCGAACTGCGCGCCATGCATGCGGCCGACCTTGGCCCGATTCGCCAGTCGCTCGCCGGCTTCCTGACCGGTTGGGCTGGCGGCCCGCGAGACTGGTTCGCCGAAAATCCTGACAAATGCATGATGAGCGCGCACCGCGGGCTTGGCGTCACACCCGAAACCGCCCGCCAATGGGTGACATGCATGACCCGCGCCGTGGAGGATTGCGGCATAGGCGATCACGATATCGGCAAGCTCATGCTCGAACGTTTCGACATGATGGCAAAGGGCATGGCCCGGATGCCCGCCTGACCGCACCGATTTGCGGATTGTAAATCTCGGCCCCGCGCCGCAAGACTGCACCCATGCACCGCTTTGACCGTTCCCGACGCGCGCTTGCCTTTGCCATTGCGGGCCTTGCCGGCTTCGTGGATGCGACAGGCTACCTTGCGGCAGACCAGTATTTTGTCTCCTTCACGTCAGGCAACAGCACGCGGCTGGGGGTCGATATCGCGACAGAGCCTGCGCGCGCCTTCATCCCCGCATTACTGATCGGCGGCTTTGTTACAGGCGTAACGCTGGGGGCATTGGTGGCCGAAGCAGCGGAAGCGCGGCGCAAGACCATGGTCGTGGGCCTTTCTGCCGCCTTGCTGGTACTGGCGGCGGGGGCGAGAGTGGCTGGCCTGCCCGCCCCCTTCATGGCGTGCGCGGTGCTGGCGATGGGTGTGCTCAACAACGCCTTCCTGCGCGCTGGCGAAGTGGCCGTGGGCCTGACCTACATGACAGGCGCGCTGGTGCGTTTCGAGCAAGGGTTGGCAAGCGCGATACGCGGCAAGGCGCGGGAAGACTGGCTGGCGAACCTGGGATTGTGGTGCAGCCTCGCCGCAGGCGCTGTTGGCGGCGCTTTCGCCTCCACGCAGGGCGGCGCGCTGGCAGCCATGCTGGCCGCCGGACTGGCCGCAGTGCTGTTTGTCGCTGCCCTCGCCATCGAGCGGCGGGGCGCGCCTCAATCGAGCTGAACCAGCTTCTCGTGAGAAGTTGCGCCGCGCAACAATGCAAGGCGCGAAGGCGCGGTGCCCAGAGCCTTGGCGAGCATGGCAAGGACAGCGTCATTCGCCTTCCCATCCTGCGGCTTGGCGCGCGTTTTCACAGTAAGCTTGCCGCCGGCAACCTCGATCCCCTCCACCTTCGCGCCGGGCGTGACGCGCAGCGCCAGCCGCCCTTCGCCGTCGGCAAGCGCGCGGATCGCCTCGGCGGGCGGAAAGTCAGCCTTGGGTTTCGCCACGGATCTGCGCCAGATGCCTTGCTGCCAGCTTGCAGTAGCGTTCCGTCTGGAAGCGCACCTTCTCGATCTGCGCCGGGTCTTGCTTGCGCAGGAATTTCGCCGGGCGGCCGACCCAGATTTCACCTGCGGGAATCGCCTTGCCGGGGCTGAGCAAGGCGCCCGCCGCCAGCATGGCGCCCGCACCGATGCGGCAATCATCCATCGCGATCGCGCCCATGCCCACAAAGCCGCGATCCTCCATCGTCGCGCCATGGACCAGCGCCATATGGCCGATCACGCAATCCTCTCCGATGATGGTGGGGCAACCATCGGTTTCCGGGCGCGGGCCTTCGACGTGGAACACGCTGCCATCCTGCACATTGCTGCGCGCGCCGACCTCGATCCGGTGTATGTCTCCGCGCAAAACGCAATTGTACCAGACGCTCGCCTCTGGCCCGATGGTGACATCGCCGATGATGCAGGCCCCGGGCGCGATAAAGGCGCTCTCGTGGATTTGCGGTTCCTTGCCGTCGAAAGGAAGGATGGTCGCACCGGGATAGCGGTCACGCAGGAGCATGGATCGCTTCCCAGTCAGCCCGCGTCAGCGAATAGGCGATGATCGTGTCCGAGCCGAATTGCGCACTGGCAAAGTCCAGCGCTTCGTCGCGCTTCATGCCGAGGCGCAGCGCGAGGCCCCAGCTTGCCGTGTTCTCGCTGACTGTCAGCGCGATGATATGCGGCGCGCCGAGTGCGGCGAAGGCATGGTCGCGCACTGCCTCTGCCGCTTCCCTGGCATAGCCTTTGCCCCAGCTGTCCTCGCGAAAACGCCAGCCGATCTCGAATTCGCCTTGCGGCCCGCCCGGCTGGTTGCTGCGTTTGAGGCCGCAAAAGCCCAGCACTTCGCCCGAAAGATGCCCGCCATCCGGTTTGCGCTCGACCAACCAGAAGCAGAAGCCGTTGTCTGCCGCGCATTGCTCCACCCGCTCGCGCTGCATCGCCTCGAGGCTTTCGTCGAACGTGCCGCCGAGCCAGCGCATCACTGCGGGCGTGTTGGTATGACGGTGGAATTCCTGCCAGTCCGCTTCGCCCTGCCAGTCACGGATGACCAGCCGCTCCGTCTCCAGCCGGAAGTCAGCCATTGAGCAGCCTTGCCGCAAGCGGCGCGTGATAGGTAAGCACGCCCGATGCACCCGCGCGCTTGAAGCCGATCAGCGTTTCCATGACCAGCGCCTCGCGGTCCCCCGCGCCAGCCGCAGCGGCAGCCTCGATCATCGCGTATTCGCCGCTCACCTGGTAAGCGAACACCGGCACCTCGAATGCCTCGTGCACCCGGCGCACGACATCGAGATAGGGCAGGCCCGGCTTCACCATCACGCTGTCCGCGCCTTCGGCAATGTCCATCGCCACTTCGCGCAGCGCCTCGTCACCATTGGCCGGGTCCATCTGGTAAGTCTTCTTGTCGCCCTTCAGCAATCCGCCCGAACCCACCGCATCGCGGAAGGGGCCGTAAAAGGCAGAGGCATATTTGGCGGCATAGGACATGATCTGCACATTGTGGTGCTCGCCCATTTCCAGCGCCATGCGGATCGCCTTGATGCGGCCGTCCATCATGTCTGACGGGGCGATGATATCCGCGCCTGCCCGCGCCTGGTTCAGCGCTTGGTCCACCAGCACGGCCACGGTATCGTCATTCAGCACATAGCCCGCATCGTCGATCAGCCCGTCCTGCCCGTGGCTGGTGTAGGGATCGAGCGCCACATCCGTCAGCACGCCGATATCGTTACCGCAGGCATCCTTGATCGCCTTGATCGCCCGGCACATCAGATTGTCAGGGTTGAGCGCTTCCTCGCCATCATCGCTGCGCTTGCCCGCTGGCGTGTTGGGAAACAGGGCGATGCAGGGAATGCCCAGTGCCACCGCTTCCTTCGCCCGCGCGGCAATGCCATCCACCGACCAGCGCGAGACGCCGGGCAGCGAGCTGACCGGCTCTTCCACGCCCTGCCCTTTGGTCACGAACAGCGGCCAGATGAGGTCTGCAGGGGTGAGCACGGTTTCGCGGTGCATGGCGCGGCTCCATGCGGAAGCGCGGCTGCGGCGAAGGCGGGTTGCGGGATAGGATGGTGTCATGGTGGCTTGCCTCCTGCCGCAAAAGCGGCGCGGGAGCAATCATGCACGGCAGCGCCCGTCAGCGCACCTTCTGGCGGTTTTCGAGCCGGTCGATCTCGCGCACCGGCTCTGCCAGATCATCCGGATCAGGGCCAAGAGTGGCGAGCGCTGCGCCCGGCTCCACGCGCTGCAACACGTCCAGCTGGGCGCGGAAATCTTCCAGCTCGCTGCCGGTCAGTTGTGCGCGGGTGACGAAGCTGACGGTGGAGGGATCGATCTTCTGCCCGCCGCGATACATCTCGTAATGCAGATGCGGCCCAGTCGAGAGGCCGGTCGAGCCAACATAGCCGATCACCTGCCCGCGCGTGACCTGCTGGCCATTGCGCACCGCGATGCGGCTCATGTGCGCGTATCCGGTGGCGAGGTTGCCGCCATGCTGCAGCTTCACGTAATTGCCATAGGATCCGTTGCGCCCGGCCATGGTCACGCGGCCATCGGTTGCAGCATAGATCGGCGTGCCGTGACTGGCGCGGAAATCCAGGCCCGAGTGCATCCGGCGATAACCCAGAATCGGGTGGCGGCGCATGCCATAGCGCGAGCTGATTGCACCGGGCACCGGACGCATCAGCCCTTCGCGCTGCTCGCCCACGCCCGATGCTTCGAAATAGCGGCCTTGCGGGCCCCAGCGCATCATGCGGCGGCGCGGTTCGCCATTGCGGATGATCGCGGCAAAAAGCAGCTCGCCCGTTTCGATCTCGCCCGTGGCGGCGCGCTTGTAATCCACGATCAGGTCGAACTCGTCCGTCGCCGAAATGTCGCTTTCGAGGCTCATCTCGTTGCCGATCACGCGCAGGAACTGCTGCACCGAACGTGCCGGGGCGCCAGCCGCGCGGGCCGAGCGGTAAAGGTTGTCACCCACCTTGGCACGAATGCGCAGCGGAGTGGCATCAACCATGATCGGGCGCGGATCGAGGTAGAGCTGGCCATCGCGGCGCTCCACCGCCAGCTGCAGGTCAAAGCGGGCGCGAAAGCTCAGCGCATCGACAGGGCGCGGCTGGCCCATGGTGGTGCGGCGGCCCAGCGTGATGTCCACCTGTGTACCGGATTCGATATCGTCAATGTCGATGGCGGTGCCGATCATGCCCGCGATTTCGCGCGCTTCGGCATCACTCACGCCGGCGCGGCGCAGCATCCGGTCAAAGCTGTCGCCCTGCGTCAACGTGGCCACCATGTCGAGGCGCGGGCGCTCCGGCGCATTGGCCAGCGGGATCACCGCGGCATTGGCACCCATACGGCGACCGCTGTCAGCCCCCAGTGCCAGCGGCATGATCATCTGGCTGCGGAATTCGTCGCGCACATCGTCATCGATGGTCATGGCGGGTGCGGCTTCGACGGGCGAGAAACCCGGCCATGCCGCTACCGAGATCAGCGACAGGCCGACCAGCGTCAGCGCGCCGCGGAACCAGCGGACCGAACCGATATCGCGGGCAAGGTCCGGCGCGAAATCGACATTGGAAAGCTTGAGCGAGGCCTGCTCGCGCCATTCGTGATAGCGATCCGAGAAGCTGGCGATGCGCGAATGGCGGCGGGTCTGCGCGGCGGGGCCTTCCGCGATCACCTGGGTCAGCGACAGGTCGGCGGGCGGAAAATTCCCGTCATGCGAAGCGTCATCGCCCTGATTTTCGCGGTCCTTGAACAAGCGCGGCCTCCCTGGTGCCGCCGGATTCCACCTGCCCTTTGTGGCGGGGATCGCGCGCGGCCCTGTCCGGGGTAAATTCCTTGCCGCTTGCTCTACCTGTATAAAGTAAATTCTGGCTTAACGGCGACAGGCCGAGTCCTGCGCGCGCCGAACCGATTTACGTAGTTATCCACAAGCCGTTGGCAGCAGTGTGCCGATTGCACCAAAGGCGCGGTTGCACAGTGCGCGAAGCGCCTCCAAATTGAACGGTATTGTGACTTCCCGCGCATCAGACAGCCGCATCCGCGCGGTTCTTGGGCCAACCAATACCGGCAAGACACATCTCGCGATCGAGCGGATGTGCGGCCATTCCAGCGGCGCGATCGGTTTCCCGCTGCGTCTTTTGGCGCGCGAGGTCTACGATAAGGTCTGCGCCATCAAGGGCGAGAAGCAGGTTGCGCTGATCACAGGTGAGGAGCGGATCGAGCCGCCCACCGCGCGCTACCTCCTGTGCACTGCCGAGGCCATGCCCAGAGACGGCGGCAACCGCGCCTTCGTGGCGCTGGACGAAGCACAGATTTCCGCTGATCGCGAGCGGGGGCATATCTTCACCGACCTGCTGCTCAACGCCCGTGGTCGCGAGGAGACGATGCTGCTTGGCTCCGCCACGCTGGAACCGATGGTGCGCGCGGTGATCCCGCAGGCCGAGATCGAGGAACGCCCGCGCTTTTCCACCCTCAGCCACGCCGGTTCCGCCAAGCTTTCGCGCTTACCGCCACGCAGCGCCATCGTCGCCTTCAGCGTCGAGGAGGTTTACCGCGTCGCCGAATTGCTGCGCCGCTTCCGTGGCGGCGCGGCGGTGGTGATGGGTGCATTGAGCCCGGAAACGCGCAACCGACAGGTGGAACTGTTCCAGTCTGGCGAGGTGGATTACATCGTCGCCACCGATGCCATCGGCATGGGGCTCAATCTCGATGTGCGCCACGTGGCCTTCGCCTCGCTCTCCAAGTTCGACGGCATTCGCCAGCGGCGGTTGACCCCTGCCGAAATGGCGCAGATTGCCGGGCGCGCAGGTCGCCACCAGCAGGACGGCACCTTCGGCACGCTTTCGGGTGGCCATCGCGATGCGCTCGAATTCACCGAGGAAGAGGTCTTCGCCATCGAGCAGCACCGCTTCGCGCCATTGACCAAGCTCTATTGGCGCGAGCCTTCCCCGCGCCTTTCCTCCATCGACATCCTGCTCGGCGATCTGGAGCGCAAGCCTGACCTGCCGCAGCTCGCCGCCGCGCCCGAAGCTATCGACCTCGCCGTGCTCCGGCGGCTGTCCGACGATGACCAGGTTCGCCGCGAAGCCAGTTCCTCGGCTCGCGTGCGCCGCTTTTGGGAAGTGTGCCAGCTGCCCGATTTCCGGCAGCAGGGTCCGGACATGCACGCGCGCTTCGTGCGCCGCTTGTGGCAGGACCTCAAGGGCGGACACATCGGCGCGGACTTCGTGGCTGCGCGGATTTCCGAACTGGGCGAGGTACGCGGCGATATCGATACGCTGCAAGGCCGCCTCGCCGCGATCCGGAGCTGGGCCTATATCTGCCAGCGGCCCGACTGGGTGCTGGCGCGTGACGAGATGGCAGCACGGGCGCGCGGCGTCGAAGCCAAATTGTCCGACGCCTTGCACCAGCGGCTCACAGAACGTTTTGTAAACCGGCGCACTGCTGTATTGATGAAAAGCATGGGTAAGGATGCCGCATTGTTGCGTGTCGTATTGGGCGAGGATGGCAAGGTCATGGTCGAGGACCATGTGATCGGCCACCTCGAGGGATTCCGTTTCGTGGTCGATGCCGAGGCTGACAGCGAAGAGCGCAAGATGCTGCTCGCCGCCGCCGAAAAGCACATGCCGCAGCTGCTGGCGCAGAAGGCCACCGCTCTGGTGGAGCAGGAACTGGGCGCGCTGCGCATCGCTGGCGGCAAGATCCTGAACGGTGACAAGCCGGTGGCCACGCTGGAGCGTTCCACCAAGTCGCCCACCCGCTTCCGCATCGTGCTGGAAAAGGAACTGGGCGCGCTCGATCCCGCCAATCGGGACAGGCTTGCCGAAGCGCTGGAGCATTGGCTGGAAGGCCAGCTCGCCCCGCTCGACGCGCTGCGCAAGCTGGAGGAGGCCGCGCAGGACCCCGAGGCCGGCAGCGAAGTGCGTGCCTTGCTGCTGACTCTGGTGGACCGCAACGGCACGGTGCAGCGCGAATCTGCGGGGCTCGCCCATATCCCCAAGGAAAAGCGCCCCTTCCTGCGCAAGCTGGGCGTTGCCATCGGCTCGCTCGATGTTTTCGTGCCTGCCCTGCTCAAGCCTGCCCCGCGCATGTTGCTGAAGGAACTTGGCGTCGACAACCGCGACGTGAACGAGAAACTGGAAGCGGTGATCGAGGGCGGCAAGCACCTGCCTGCCGGCTATCGCCGCGCAGGCAAGCAGGCCGTGCGCATCGACATGGCGGAAAAGCTGTTTCGCGCCGCGCATGAACGGCGCGCGCGTACCAATGGTCGGAATTTTCCAGTTGATACCGCGCTCGCCACGTCGATGGGGCTGGAGCCGGAGAGCTTCCAGCGCCTGATGCGCGACGCAGGCTTCCGCCCGCATGAGGAAGTGCAGCTGGCAGAAGGCATGTTCGGCCCACCCCCGCCGCGCCCGTGGAGCTGGCGTCCGCCGCGCAAGGACGAGGGGCCAAGGCCGGATGCGCAAGGCAACCGCGGTGCGAAACCTCGCGGCAAGCCGGGGCAGAACGGCGGACAGCGCCGGGGCCAGCCGGGCGGGCAGAATCGCGACAGGCGCAAGCCCGAACACCAGCCCGCCACCAGCAATGCCGCATTTGCAGGTCTGGCTGACCTGCTGGGCAACAATTGACGGATATTGCGGGACTTGCGGATAGACAGCCTGCTCTGCTTCCTCCGTCTCGCTTCCAGCCGCAGCTTCGCGCAGGAATGGGCCCGCGCCGGCCATATCCGCCTCAACGGCAGACGGGTGACCAAGCCCAGCGCAGGCATTTGTGCAGGCGATGTGCTGACATTGCCGATGCGCACACATGTGCGGGTGATAGAAATCCTTGCTTTACCGGCACGGCGCGGTCCGGCAGCGGAAGCGCAAGCCTGCTACCGCGTGCTTGACGCTGGCGCACCATTCGCCATAGCAGGAACAATCAACCGCGAAGACGCGGCACGGATCTGAAGGAAGACAGCTCACATGACCTATGTCGTCACCGACGCCTGCATCAAGTGCAAGTACACCGATTGCGTTGAGGTGTGCCCGGTGGATTGCTTCTACGAAGGCGAGAACATGC
>Ga0181606_10004878_pt1 | contig 11138 bp, 9 predicted proteins | sample 041ome_10_FD_132994 | JGI IMG/M metagenome (GOLD analysis project Ga0181606, IMG submission 132994) | Coastal salt marsh microbial communities from the Groves Creek Marsh, Skidaway Island, Georgia - 041412US metaG (megahit assembly) | ecosystem: Environmental > Aquatic > Marine > Intertidal zone...
TGGACAGACTTGAATATCACAAGTGATGTTTATGTGCATTTATCGTATTTCAGAAACAATGATGCAGTATCTTACAAGTATTTTAGATTGATATTAGAAGTTCCATCTGACAACAACAATTTACTAACACCAACGTCTGAAATTGTATTAAACTTGGAAATACCGGGGGAAGTAACTAAATATAAACCTGTTATATGTGGTCATACACCTGTTGTATGGATTAAAGATTCTGAGGATGTAAACTATGATACACCAAATCGTTCAAACAATCGGATTCCAAGAGTACCATATCTAGATTATCATTCTAGTAAAACACATTTTTGTGTTTATATACCAACAACAAACACAAATTATATTTCAGAGTCTAAAATATACTTAAAAATTAAAAAAATGTTCGGCACAAATGATATTTAGATAAAGGGAGAAACTAATGAAAAGAAGAAGAAGATTTGAAAAAGTAAAAACATTTTTACCTGAATATGAGATTAACGAAGAACTGAGTTCACTTAGTCAACGAATTGATTGGGGATTAAAGCAGTTAAATGTTCCTGCAACATGGAGCATTACAAAGGGTGAGGGAATAACTGCAATGGTTATTGATACAGGACATCCTGTGCATCCTGATATTGGTGATAATGCTATACCTGGTAAAAACTGCATAAAAGGTGAACCCATAGAAGATGAAAATGGCCATCACTCTCATTGCACAGGAATTATTTGTGCGAAAGACAACGGAATTGGAATGGTTGGAGTTGCACCTGAAGCAAAATGCATTTCTGTAAAAGCACTTGCGAAAAATGGAAGTGGTAGTTACACAGGATTATGCGATGCACTTGATTATGCAATTGAAGTGAAACCTGATGTGGTAAGCATGAGTTTAGGTGGTCCAACACCATCTGCTCAAATACATGAACGCATTAAAAAATTATACGAAATGAATATTCCTGTAGTATGTGCGGCTGGAAATAGTGGACTTGGTGGAGTTGGATATCCGGCTGCATTTGAAGAAACTATTGCGGTGGCCGCATACGACAAAAACGGAAAAATAGCAAGATTCTCTTCGGTTGGACCAAAAGTAGAATGGGCTGCACCTGGAGTAAATATTTATAGTACATATCTTAAAGAGGGGTATGCTAGTTTAAGTGGAACAAGTATGGCGTGTCCATTCATTACAGGTGTTATTTGTTTGATGCTTGCAAAGCATCGTAAGCAAGAAAAAGCAACGGGTATGAATGATTGTAAAACAGTCGCACAAATTCGTGAGCATCTTCTTAAATACACACACGACAAAGGATTAGTTGGAAGAGATTGGTCATGGGGTTACGGGGTAATAGATGTAGAGAAATTAATGAAAGATTTACCTATGCCGACTCCGACTCCCGCAAAACCGACACCATCTCCGAAACCAAAACCAACTCCCACTCCTGTTAAACCAAGTCCAACTCCTGTTAAACCAAGTCCGACTCCTGTTAAACCAAGTCCAACTCCCAAACCAAAACCATCTCCAACCCCCGTTAAACCGAGTCCGACTCCTGTTAAACCAACACCACCTGTTGAAAAACCAAAGAAAAGCAAAACAACAATGTTTATTGTTATTGGTGTAGTTTTACTTGCCGGTATAATTGGTTCAATCGTTTATTACAATAGCAATAAAGTAGAAATTCCACAACCACCTTATATAAATGAAAATGGTGAAGTTGATTGGAATAAGAAATTTGAGTTAGAAAAAAGTAAGTAATGTGCCCGAATTGTTTAGCAATTGCGATTGTTAAGTTTTTCTCTTGGGTTGTCGTATCTACTTGTGCAGTTGTACATTGGATAAAAAGAAAAAAGAGTTATTATAAAAAGTAAAAACTCAATATTTATATCAATGGAGAGTGATGAAACAAAGTTTTTTCCAACGGATTATTTATCGTCTGATTATTATGAGAAAATGCGTGGAAGAAAAGCATACGCATTTTGGTTAATTGGAAACAGTGGAAGTGGTAAAAGTACACTTGCTAAAACCGTTGAAAAAATGTTAGCAGAGCATAAATATTTCGTAAAATGTTTAGATGGAGATAATATGAGAAACACAATCAACTCTGATTTAAATTTATCTATAAAATCTAGAATAGAAAATGTAAGAAGAAGTGCGGAAATATCTAAAATGTTTTTGGAAAATGGTATTAGTACACTAAATTGTTTTATTTCTCCATCGGATGCGAGTCGTAGACACGCAAAAAAAATAATTGGTGAAAGATTTCGTTTGGTTTATATAAAAGCATCAGTTGAAGAAGTTAGAAAACGTGATGTAAAGGGATTATATAAAAACAATAAAAACGATATGAATAAATCATTGAATATGTTTGAAGCACCGAGTGACCCTGACTTGATAATTGATACTAATTCACGATCAATAAATTATTCCTCAAATATTTTATTTAATTTTATAATAAATCAACCCATTTAATATTTATTTGAGATGAGTAAATGTAATCTAACACAATTAGAAGAATTGGAAGCAGAAAGTATTCATGTATTGCGTGAAACTGCTTCGCAATTTGATAATGCTACACTATTATTTAGTGGTGGTAAAGATAGTTTGGTATGCTTGCAATTAATTGTAAAAGCATTTTATCCAGCAAATTCTCCATTCACCGCACTTCATGTTGACACCGGACATAATTTTCCAGAAGTTATGAAATTTCGTGACGAGGTAATGGAAAAATTTAAATTCAAGTTGTTTGATCGTAAAGTCGAAGATGCGATAAAAGAAGGATTGGTACAAGATGAAACGGGTGTAGGTGCTACACGAAATGAGTTGCAAATTCCAGTTTTACTTGATGCCATTGAAAATAATAAATTTGATGCGTGTATAGGTGGTGCTAGACGAGACGAAGAAAAAGCACGAGCAAAAGAAAGATTCTTTTCACATCGTGATGATTTCGGTCAATGGGACCCAAAAAATCAACGTCCTGAAATATGGGATTTATACAACGGAAGAAAAACAAAAGATGAGCATTTCCGTGTATTTCCAATAAGTAATTGGACAGAACTTGATGTTTGGAATTATATAAGAAAAGAAGAAATACCACTTCCATCTTTGTATTTTTCACACGAAAGAGAATGCTATAACCGAGACGGAGTTTGGTATGCTTACTCGGATTATGTGCAACTTAAAAAAGGTGAAACGGTGGAAAAGAAACGAGTACGATTCCGTTCAGTTGGTGATGTAACTTGCACAGGTGCGTGTGAAAGTGAAGCAAATACTATCGATGATATAATTGCAGAAGTTGCAACTGCAACGACCACCGAACGAGGAACTCGTGGAGATGATAAAAAATCAGATTCAAGCATGGAAGATCGCAAACAACAGGGGTATTTCTAATGGCAGACGAAAAGAAAGTTAAACATACACCATCACCAACTCCAACGATACAACATACCATTGAGTTGCTTAGATTATCAACTGCGGGAAGTGTTGATGACGGAAAAAGTACATTAATCGGAAGATTGTTATATGATAGCAAAAGTGTGATGAAAGATCAATACGATGCAATTCGTGCAACTTCCAAGAAAAAAGGTGAAGAAGAAGTAAATCTTGCGTATCTTACCGATGGACTTAAAAGTGAACGTGAACAAGGAATTACAATCGATGTCGCATATCGTTACTTTAACACACCACACAGAAAATTTATAATTTCAGATACACCGGGTCATGTACAATATACTCGCAATATGATTACAGGTGCAAGTAAAAGTAATGTTGCTATTATTTTAGTGGATGCTCGTAAAGGAATTTCCGAACAAACAAGAAGGCATTCGTTTATCGCAAGTTTATTGAAAATACCTCATGTAATTTATGCGGTAAATAAAATGGACTTAATAAATTATAGTGAAGAAGAATTTAATACAATAAGAAATGAACTAAAAGAATTTAGTGCAAAATTACGCACATCAGATATTCGGTTCATACCAATTTCAGCATTAAAAGGTGATAATGTCACAACAAAGTCACAAAAAATGAAATGGTATAAAGGTGGGCATTTATTGGGTATACTCGAAGGTATTGAAATTTTTAGTGATAACAATTTAGTGGATGCAAGATTTGATATTCAAACTGTAATTCGTCCACATAGTGACAAGTGGCATGATTTTCGTGGATATGCTGGAAAAATTTTAAGTGGTCGTTTTGAAGTCGGTCAAAAAGTTCAAGTATTACCAAGTGGGTTTGAAACTAGAATCAAAGATATGCGTGTGTATAAAGATTTAATCAATGATGCGTGTACACCTTCAAGTGTCGTAATGCAACTTGAAGATGATATTGATGCCGGTCGTGGTGACATGATTGCTCGTATTGATAATTTACCTAAAACGGCACAAACTTTTGATGCAATGATTTGTTGGATGTCAGAAAATCAAATGCTTCCACGTAAAAAGTATATTTTAAAACACGGAAGCAATGAAGTTACTGCAATGATTACTAAAAAGGTATATACCTTGGATGTCAATACATTCAGTAAAGCAGACGACCAATCTTTAAAAGTAGGATTAAATGATATTGCACGAATAAGTATTAAAACAAGCAAACCGATCAATTTTGATTCGTTTGAAAGCAATCGTGCAAATGGAAATTTCATTTTAATAGATCAACAAACTAATGAAACATTAGCAGCGGGAATGATAAAATAAAAAAAGGGATAAAAAATGAGTGAAGATGCAACACCAACACCAAAATTACACAACTCTCAATTAGCAGAGATTGAAAGTTTGTCGGTAAGAGATACAAGTAAATTACATTCTAGTAGTATAAAGAAAGTAATCGTAACAGGAGTTACAGGTCAAGATGGAAGTCACATGGCAGATTATCTTCTAAAAAATACTAACTGCATGGTATATGGAACTGTGCGTAGATTGAGTGTAACTAATCATGTAAATATAGATCATTTAAAGAACGAACCAAGATTTCAATTGATAAATCTTGATTTAACAGACGATTACAGTATTCGTGAAGCAGTTGTTGAATTGAAACCTCATTATTTTCTTAACTTTGCGGCGCAGAGTTTTGTGGATGGATCATGGGATTATCCAATTCAAACATGGGACACAGACGCAACTGCTGTTCTTCATATGCTTGAAAGTATTCGTAAGTTTGCTCCTGATTGTAGATTCTATAATGCAGGTTCTAGTGAAGAGTTTGGTGATGTTATCACGGACCCACAAACTGAAGAGCACCCAATGCGACCACAAAGTCCATACGGAGCTGCGAAGGCAGCTGCCCGTCAATTGGTTCGTGTTTATCGTGAATCGTATGATTTGTATGCAGTACAGGGATGGTTGTTTAATCACGAAGGAACACGACGTGGTAAAGAATTCGTAACTCGTAAGATTTCCCACGGAATTGCAAAAATTAAACACGCAATAGAAAAAGGAGAAGAAATTCCAGTTCTTCGTCTTGGTAATATGGATGCACAACGTGATTGGACCGATGCAGAAGATTTTATGTCAGGTGTATGGTTGATGATGAATCAATCTTCTCCAAAAAATTATGTTCTTGCAAGTGGAAAAATGAATACAGTTCGTGAGTTTTTAGAAGAAACTTTGAAAGTTGCAAACATTGATTACATTAAAGTAGGAAAAGATGAATACGAAAAATTTATGACCAAGGATAATGAATTAATTGCCGAGGTTGATCCTAAATTTTATCGTCCTGCTGAAGTTCACAAACTTCGTGGTGATTGTACACTTGCGGAAAAAGAACTTGGTTGGACACGTATTTATAACTTCAAATCACTTGTAGATAAAATGTACAAAAACGATTACGACTTGTTAAAGTAAAAATGAACAATTCAAAAATATATGTTGCCGGATCGTCTGGTATGGTTGGTTCTGCGGTAGTAAGAAAATTACAAGCAGATGATTATACAGATATTACTACAACACGAAGCAAAGATTTAGATTGCAGAAATCAAGCAGATGTTGATGCGTTTTTTGCAAAAAATAAATTTGATGCAGTAGTAATAGCAGCCGCAAAGGTTGGTGGAATATTAGCAAACAATGATTTTCGTGGAGATTTTATTTACGATAATTTGCAAATACAAACCAATTTAATTCATAGTGCAAAAGTTCATAATGTGAAGAAGTTAATTTTTCTTGGATCATCGTGCATTTATCCCAAACAAGCACCTCAACCGATCAAAGAAGAATATCTGCTAACTTCTTCACTTGAATACACAAATGAACCATATGCGATTGCAAAAATTGCAGGACTAAAAATGTGCGAAAGTTATTTTAAGCAATATAATAGCAACTTTTATAGCATTATGCCTTGTAATTTATATGGATACAACGACAACTTTGATTTAAAATCAAGTCATGTGTTACCTGCATTGATTCGTAAGTTTCACGAAGCAAAATTAAACAAAGATTCTGAAGTTATTATGTGGGGAACTGGCAAACCAAGACGTGAGTTTATGTTCGTGGACGACCTGGCAAATACTATTGTACATTGTTTAAAGAATATAAATGCAGAAAATGTGTATACAGAAAATCGTAGTTGTTTAAATTTCGGAAGTGGAACTGATGTTGAAATCAAAGAACTTGCGGAACTAATCAAAGAAGTAGTTGGTTATCAAGGTAAAATTGTACATGATACAAGCAAACCTGATGGAACAATGAAAAAACTTATGGATGTAAGTTTTGCAAAGTCACTTGGATTAAAAACACAAATTGATTTAAAAACTGGATTACAAAAAACATACGAATGGTTTCTTGAAAATTATACAAAGGAAAGTATAAAATTGTGAAAAATCATACAAAAGAAGTTTGTGTATTTTTTTTAACAACGGCTGCTGAATATGAAAAACTATATTTAGAACGTGCAATTGATTATTATTTAAATAAATTATCAAAATCAGAGTGTGAATATACTTTTGATTTGTTTATATTTTTTGATCAAACTCCTAAAAAAAGATTAAGTTCTCACTTAGAAGCATATGAAAGTAGTAAATATGTAAATACAGTTAAAGTAATTAGTCACGAAATTCCTGATGAAGAAAATTTGTATGAACGTGATTTAACAAGACCATTTCCATTAGACGAACTTCCAATGGGAAGATCGCACGGAATTAATCATCACTTTTATTCAACACTTGATTATTTGTTTGAAACCGAATACAAAAGTTTTTTATTGCTTGAACATGATACAAAACCATTTAAAAACGACTGGTTAACTCCACTAATAAAACATTCTGAAACTGAAGATTTTAAATTGGCCGGAAGCACTTACAAAGGTAAAAATAGAAAAATACATTTAGAATCTTATTATGGTGGTCACTTAAACGGAGTGGGGTTGTATCGTAATAGCAAAGAATGCAAGCAGTTATTTAATAACGGAAAAGAATTTCTTAAAAAAGAATTAATATCAGATTTGGTTAAACCAAAAGGAAATCGTGAACCCGGAACAAATCCAAAGTATTACGAGTTTATGAATTATGATGTTGCAACATTTATGTATGCAGAAGCAAATGATGAATTATGTGGATATAATGATTCGGACTTTTTCACAAATGCAAGTGCTCCTGAAGACGAAAATACCTCTGTAAAATCATTATTAAAACAATACCCAAATACTCTTATAATGCACCATAAAAAGTTATATTAAAATAATTATTTTAATATTTATTATAACTATGAGAGGTGATAAAAATACAGTAATAGTAACGGGTGGACTGGGATATATTGGAAGTCACACCGTGGTTGAACTGTTAAACGATAATTATGAAGTTGTAGTAGTAGATAATTTATCAAATTCAAGTTTAAAAGTATTAGATGGTATTCGTGAAATTACCAATAAAAATGTAGACTTGCTTGATTATGATATTCGTGATTATTCTAAATTAGAAGGAGTAATTGGTTATTATCAACAAAGTATAGCAGGAGTTATTCACTTTGCGGCTTGCAAAAGTGTCGGAGAAAGTATGCTCACTCCAAGCAAATATTACGACAATAATGTAACAGGAACCAATAATTTGCTTCGTGCTATGAAACGATACAAAGCAAAAAACTTGGTGTTTAGTAGCAGTTGTACGGTTTATGGTCAAGCAGATGATTTACCCGTTACCGAAAAAACACCACAGAAACCTGCGGAAAGTGTTTATGGTCGCACAAAGCAAATATGCGAACAAATGATAACAGACTTTCATGTTGAGTATGAATATAATAGTATATTGCTTCGTTATTTCAATCCCATAGGAGCACATGAAAGTGCTTTGATTGGAGAACTACCTATTGGTACTCCTGATAATTTATTGCCTTATGTAGCACAAACTGCAAGTGGAGAAAGAGAATCATTGATTGTGTTTAGAACTGATTATAATACAAAAGATGGAACTTGCATTCGTGACTATATTCATGTGGTTGATTTAGCAAAAGCACACGTCAAAGCATTAAAAGTAACCGCAGAAAAGTCATTAAGTGCGGAACCTGTGAATTTAGGAACTGGCACAGGATATTCAGTAAAAGAAGTTCTTGATGCGTTTGAAAAAGAAAACAAAATTAAAGTAAATACAATTTACGGTGAACGCAGAAAAGGTGATATAGAATCAATATATGCTGATCCAAGTTATTCTAAAGAATTACTTGATTGGGAAGCAGAACTTGGATTGAAAGAAATGGTAACTTCTGTATGGAATTGGCAAAAAAGATTACCAAAAAAATGCGGAAGTGGATGTAAATGTAGTTGCGGAAAAAAATGAAAAAGTTGATTTGCATTTATACGTGCGAAAAAGATAAATTATCATTATCAAAATTCAAAAGCACAAACTTGTATAAATCATTAAAGCAAAACAAAAACAATTTACTATTAGAAGTATATGCTGATTCTGAAACTTCTTTTTTTGAGAACGATAAACTTTATTTAAATTGCAAAGAGGATTATACAAAATTATCATTGAAAACATTTAAAATGATAACCGAGTGTGTAACCACATTTGAATTTGATGTATTAATAAAAATAGATTGTAATGTACTAGAAACTGATAAAATTTATGGTATAAATACCGAGATAAAACAACGTGTATTCACAGAAAATTTTATATTAAATACAATAAACTCAGATTACATTGAAAACGAATACGGTGGACTTGTAATGTCGTATGTTAATAACACCAAAACACTGAAAAGATGGGGTGAAGCAAAAAATGTTAAACTAAATTTTAAAAATAAAGCAAACTTTGAATTTCCATTTTTCTGCGGAAAGTTTTATTTTTTAAGTTACAATACGTGTAAAAAAATTGCACAAAATGGAATCGGTGAAGTAAAATTTTTTGATGATAATCTAGGTCCTGCGGAGGATGTATTTATTGGTTACATTTTAAATTGCTTTTTGAATACACATACGAAGTCAAAAATACTAAATGAATATCAAAATTACATTAAAGTTAATTTAAGTGAAATTAATATGCACTCAGTAAATACAATTATTCATAAATTAAATAAACAAACAGAATTTGAAAAAGAGCATTGTATAGCATGGTGATCGAACAAAAATATGATTCTATAAAAAAACTAAATAATGGATTTAGTTTACTTACCGTTTGCATGAATCGTGAAGAAAATCTTTTAGCATCGTTGAAGTCGTGGATACAAATTCCTGAGTTAAACGAAATAGTAATTGTTAACTGGTCATCTAATGAAAACTATTACGAAAAAATAAATGAGTTCAAAAAATATAAAACTATAAAGTTTGTAAATGTATTAAATGAATCTTATTGGATTTTATCTCATGCTTACAATTTAGGTGCAATGTTTGTAGAGTACGACAAATTGTTAAAAATAGATTGTGATGTAAAGTTAAATAAAGATTTTCTAAAATGTCATAAACTAACCGAAAGCAACTTTTTTACAGGTAATTGGAAAACTGCCAAAGATGAAAATGAAGTTCATTTAAACGGACAATTTTTATGCTACACAAAAGATTATTTTGATAACGATGGATTCAACGAATTGTTATTGTGTTATGGTTATGATGACACCGAGTTGTATGATCGATTTAAGAACAATAAATTACAACAAAACTTTTTTGATTTAAATACATTAACACATCAACCTCATTCCAGAAATTCCGACAAAAATATACCGATTGTATATAATGATTATATTGAGTTTTTAATTAAACATTTTAAGTTCAATGATAATCAAAAGTTATCAACACAACGAAACAGAGTTTATCTTGGAAATTTGAAGAAGAACACTAAAACGCATATAGCATGGGACGCAACTGGACCATATAAAAATTATATTGAGTGCACACGGATTTCAGAAAAACCTGTGTGTATGAATTATACCGAGTTGTATAAATCTGAGAAAATTACTAATGCTAAAATGTATTTACGAAATTTAAAAAAGTGGGAATTTTCAGAACGAAATTGTGTGAACAACGATTACTTTGACGAAACAGAATTTCAAAAAAAATATAATCAAAAAATTAATATATTAGTAGGTGATAAATCAGAGTATATAAAAGAACCATTTGTATTTGCATTAAGACCATACAATGGAATGGGAAATAGATTTCGTGCATTGGCAAGTTCAATTGTATTAGCAAGATTTTTCAACACAGAGTTGTTGATTAATTGGAAACCAACACGTGGATTTGATGACACAAAGTTACAAGACTTGATTGATTATGATTATTTTTCGGAAAAATATAATATGAAAATAATATCAAATAAAGAGTATAAACGAATTGAAAAAAACTCTATACTACTTCATAAAAAGTTTGAAAATGTTTATGAAGCAAATTCAAAAAGTTACAAAAAACAAATCAAACAATCCGAGAAAAATAAAAGACAAGAAAACATAATAGATTTATTTCACAAGAAATGGAGAAGCATTGCAGTACGAACCAGTGAAAATTTATTAAATTCATTTGAAATGGAAATAAAAGAACTAATTCCGGAAGCATGGTTATTGTACGACAAAATTTTAAAAGATTTAAAACCAGCACAAAATGTATTAAATAAATCTCAAGAAACTCTTAATAACTTTGGTCAGAAAACACTTGGAGTTCATATACGCAGAGGAGATGCGGTGGGAACAGATTTTTATTCACGATATAAAGAAAAGTACGGATCAGATGTAAAAGTGTATATCAA
>Ga0181606_10004879_pt1 | contig 11137 bp, 22 predicted proteins | sample 041ome_10_FD_132994 | JGI IMG/M metagenome (GOLD analysis project Ga0181606, IMG submission 132994) | Coastal salt marsh microbial communities from the Groves Creek Marsh, Skidaway Island, Georgia - 041412US metaG (megahit assembly) | ecosystem: Environmental > Aquatic > Marine > Intertidal...
ATACGGGTCAAACTTTCTTGCAGATTGACATGAAGACCTCTATTAATAATGACGGGACAACATTCCCCGCATTTGGATTCTAACCTATAACCAAATAAAAAAACTGATATGGCTATTATCGCAACCGGAGAAAAATTCCAAATGAAAGTAAATACCCACCAAGAACTTGATGCCCTACTTAAATTGGTTATCCAATCAGTACCCGACGGCTTCTTTGATTGTCAGCGTGACAAAAACGAATACGGATTCGTTGACTTGAGTGTTGACTTGTCATCCGATGGGCAGACGCCCGTGTTCTTGGATATGTTCTACAATGGACTATGCACTAACTACTTCCACCACTACGATGTTGAAAACATCACAGCACCGCCGGATTACGACAAGGCCGCGAAGAAGGTGAAAGCAGTCAAGCAAAGCCCTTGCTTTGAGGATGTTCTTTTACAAGTGTTGTCCGACGGCAACCTCCTCTTTGAGGATGGCTACCACGACAAAAATATTAAACTCAACCTGACATTGGTAGCAGAAAATTACCTGAAGGCCTTCAACGATAACCCTGAATGGTTTATGAGCCTTGTGATGCAACACGCCAACGGAGGCTCCGACGGAGATGTCTACGATTCTTGGCTACAAATGGGAACATACGGCGAGGTTATCTACGGATAGGCCGCCATCATCATCTGCCCTCACCTTCGGGGTGCGCCGGTTCGCGACCGAGGGCAGAACTAAATCAAATAAACCTCAAACAACAACATGGAAGACGGAACGAAGCGTTTGAAAATGGAATTGGTAGCACTTGATGTGCTGACTACTGAAGATGGGTACGAATTGTACGCCATCCTTCACGCGGGATACGAGGGTATGCCCGAGACACCGAGTTGGTCACGGAGGAGTGACCATTGCGATAGCGGATTCTTTACTGATATAGATAACCTTGAAGAATTTGTTGAAGAGTACGAGGCCGACGGCTATTTTAAAGTAATTAAGAACTACACAAAATGAAACGAGAGAACATCGCATTTGAAGACCTTGACCAAAAGCAGGTTAATTTGTACCAAGAGGCGTACAACACGCAACTTGAACTGCTCCAACACAATGACAAGGTCATGGCTAACGACATAGAGAAACTCAAAGCCAACGGCTTTGTGGAGGGTGAGCATTTCCGTACTATATATTATACGGATGAGACCTTGAGTTTAGAAATTTACGATAGCGAATTTGACACCTGCTATAAGGTTCGTACGATTACCAAGTTGAGCGCGTTGGCTACCATCAAGGACTATGCGTTTATATTCTACCAACTTAGTTATGAGGATGGGAGCGTTTACGAACAGCCCGTCAATAGTTATTCCTTATCCATGAGTAGTTATGATGGTAAGTTGAAGTTTCGTTCATCATACATCATGGGCACTCGCAGATGGTACACGAGCAAGAAGTTCATTGAGGCCTTGGTCTATTCCAAGCAGTTAGCAGAACACCAAGCATATGTGAAAGCCCGTAAGAAAATGCTCAACGAATACGGCGAGGCATACCTCAAGATTAAGTATCCGAACTCAAAGTTTCTACACGCTCGGGGCGGGTGGTGTATTGAGTTTAAGAACGGCCTCAAGGTATATTTCTCACCGCCTCACTACGAGGGCGAGGAGAACCCGAAGCCACGCCTTGAGAAGGTTGAAGTACCCTATTCGGGGCTTGAGGATGATGATAGAATGTTGAATTTTATTTACAATTACTAACGCACACCGAAGAGATGAAGTATGAGTTTATTGTTAGAATCTACAACTCAACCATTATTGAGGTTGAGGCAGATAGCGCAGAAATCGCTTTTGAATTAGCAGAGAAGATGGCTTATGATGTTTCGGGAGACCTGTGCAACCCATCTGATTTAGAAGTTGAATGTGAATTCAATCGTGAGGTTGAAGATGAAGAGTAATTGGTTGAATTAATCAAAGAAAAAATAAATTGAGATGCAACTAAAAGAATTGCTTTCCGAATTGAGTAAGTATGACCCCGAAACATCGGAGGTGTGGATTGAGGTGTTTGATGAGAACTCACCCGCTTACGAAGACAACTATGATTTCTCTATTGATGCGATGTCTTTACGCGATGAAGACGGGAAGACCTATGGTCACTTTATTCAGTTGTCTTTAATTAATGACAATAAAAACTAAATGAAATGGAGCAAAATGAATTGAACGCAGCAACGCATTGGGTAATTGAAACGGGGCGCGATTGTGATGGAAGTCATACACGAGGGCGAGTATGGTCGTTCGCTAACCTTGAACTCGCTGAAGAGTATGCGCAGAAATGCGCTGAATGGAGTGACGGACTTGGGTATAGCGTCATAAACATACGCGTCATGCTCAAAGAGTATTGCTACGACCATCAACTCTTTGCAGAAGAGTATTACTATATAAAATAAATCTTGCTGAATCATGAAAAGTATTGAAGTGTACATAAAGGATGCCCTGATATCATACCACCGCAATTGTGATGTGGATAACTATGGACAAAAAGGCGTGATGAATGTTAGTTATGTCTTTGGAGAGAATGCTAACATGGTTTTGAGATACCTGAAAGAAAATGATAGCCCCATTGAAGTGTCCACCTATGGGAACGGGTATTTCACATACAAGGGAATCAGTAGAATTTTAGATGAACATCTAAAAGCCCAATGTGATAAGGTCTTTAGAGAGGAGAACGAAAACTTTAAACGAGCAATGACATCATGGTAAACGAGCCACATCTTAAATTCTTGAATGACCCCAACCCTCCAACACATTTGGCGGAGGATGAGTTGTGGGAGCACTATGGTGGGGATTGCTATGGCGATATCTCTTACTATGCCTTCTTACTATGTAGGTTTGGCGAAGCATCTAATTGGACTACGGCTATGATTATGGCTGACAAGTGGTCGGATTGGGATAGGCAAAACAAAAGCCTTACTGAAGGGATGGGTGGTTATGACTCATTACTGCATTGGTTGAATGTTGAATATGTTGGACTTTATTACAAGCAAAATGGATAAGAAGGTATTCCCTTTTGAGGAGGGTGATGACTATTGGGTAGTTATCGGAGACAAGGTTCTCGGTTCGGTATGGGACTCGGAGAGCGAAGAGATGTATGACCCCCGCGTTTGCTATTATGACAGTGAAGAGAGGGCGAATCAGGCGGTGTTGCGCACCCGCGAGTTGCGTGGTGTTTACCACCCCGCGCTCGTGTGGTCGGAGCGTGATGTCGCGCAAATTATAGAGCACATGCATGAGGTTGGCTCCATTGAGGATGGTGACTTTTATGTGATGATAGGCATGGACAATGATTGGAAGCGGATGGTCATGCAGGAGGCCATCGGCCGTGTGGAGGAGAAGTTGTGCGAGATGGTCAACAACTCTTTATGGGACATCATTAAAATAGCGAATAGTTCCGCAGAATAAGGGCAATGAAGGAACTGCATGGTTGGGTTGCAGTAGGGGGTTCGATTCCCCCGCCCTTACTAATATAAACCACAAAGCAATGATTATAGATTTTGAAGGATTGTCTTTAGATGAACTATGCGATGGTGTCCATGTGGATGCGCAGGTTCGTATTGAAGAAAACACGGAGGGTGCTGACTATATGCGCAACACCTACACATCTACATATGTAGATGGAGACATTTACATCGTAACCGCCCACGGGAAGTACAAAGCCGAGGGTCGGTTTGGCGAGTATTTAGAGTCATTAATAATTGCAAAAGCAGAGAAGCAGGTATGAAGATTACCATTGAACGCAAGGCGGAGTATACCGCCACGAACGGCTACAAGACCATGGTCTATGTAGACCACATGACCCCCGACAAACGATGCCGGGGTAGACATAAGGTGTATGTCCGTGCCTACGGCAGAGGGATACGCAAGGAGTGGAGGTATGTGCCCATTGAACGCATTGAGTTGTGTACAAAATAGCACGAAGGCGGATGCCTAAACTCTATGAATACATGAAGGACATCAATGATGTTGAGGTCTCATTTGAGACCAAGCGACAAGCCATTGAGTGGCTAAAGACACAAACGGGTCACCTCATGAGTGAGGTAGATTGGGCGGATGAGAAAATTCATTTCATAAAGCAGTAAGTATGAGGAAGTTAGCAAGTGATTTAATGTTTGCCCTATTGGTCTTTATGGTCTTGGGCGCGGGTGTAGCGGGAATTCTGCACTATCAAGAGGGAAGTAGTGGCGGAATGATTGTCGCCATTGTTTCATTTATTGTTTTCTATTTATTAATTATAACTCCTAAAGAAAATTAATTATGCCTAATTGGGTTTATTCAGTAATCACCACGACCAAAGACAAAGAGGAATTTGTAAAGAAGGTCATTGAAGCGGGAGGTCTCTGCAATCATTACTTGCCGATGCCCGAAGAGATTCGCAACACCAACTCTCCGTTGAGTATTATATCGGAAGAGGAGTATGCGAAGCGAGAGTTGGAGGGAACGACCACGGACACCCCGCACCCCCGCATAACGCAATACCACATGACGCAGAGCATGGCTGACATATTAAAGGTCAAGTATCGCGCTAATAATTGGTACGATTGGGCGCACATGTATTGGAACACGAAGTGGGGCGATTGCGAGATGCGGTACGAGATTGACGGGGATGCATTGCGCGTCCGATACCGAAGCGCATGGAGTCCTATTGGTGCTCACATTGTGGAGAAATTCGTTACTGACCTCGGCGGAGAGGTTGAGTACGAGTGGGAGGAAGAGCAAGGGTTCGGCATGGTTGTCAACTATAACGATGGCGAGTTCGTGGACATGCACGAGTGGGACATGCCCGAGTTCAAGCACCAAGTATTCATGGACAGCGACATACCCTCATCCTTCGGCGATGGTAAATTCGTGCAGAATTCATATGTTTACTTGGACTACGACCACGAGGGTCGTATGGGAACATACGAGAAGGGGTGGCACGATGAAGGTGAGTGGTACTCCGAGAGTAGTTTGATTACTGATGAGGATTTGATTAACCTATTAGAAAGCAAGAAGAATGAAGAAGAAGCAGATGAAGAGTTTCATGCGGATAGCGATGGCTCGGCTCAGGAAGGACTACCCTTTTAAGCCACAAAGGAGAGCAGTTGCGGCTCACATGTACCGCAAGTGGTTGGACAAACAAATAGCACAATGATGTATAAACTGACATTCATACCCACACTGCGCAACACCCTTGCTATCAAGAGTTGCGTGTTCGTTAAAGAATCATCCTCCGCAGAGGCGTTAGCCAAGGAGGAGTATTCAGTACCCAACCCGCTTGAGTGGATGTTGGAATCCATTGAAGAGTTATGAGCAGGGATGTCGTCAAGGCGGTAGAGGAGAAGTATCCCGAGACCGCACAAGAGTTCAAGGCAAACTTGGATAGGATGTACGAGACCTTTTGCAGTAAGATGTGGGACTATGGTTCACACAACATAGCACTGGGTAGAGACCTCTCTAATATATATAATAAGAAGAGGTCGCTCAACGGCATATGGTTTCGGAGCAACGACAAGATGTCTCGCATTGAGAACCTGCTTGAGCGTTCGGATGTTGCTGTAAATGAGCCACTTACGGATAGTTATCTTGACCTCGCCAACTATAGCGTCATCGCCATGGTGGTGGATGCTGATAAATGGGGCAAGTAATTTTAGTATCTTTGTTAATCAATCAATCAAATCAAATCGCATGAACAACTATTGGGAAGACCAAGCATATCTCAACGACTTCGTTGATGATGAATATCAAGCAGAACAATTTAAGAGAGAGCGACAAGCACCCGTGCTGATTAGCGTTAGCGTTCAGCCAATGGAGGTGATGCGCGAACTATTCTTTTCATTTGGTGAACCCTTTAAGCAATGAGTCAGTACACCATGGAAGAGTTGTGGTCTCAAGCGAAGGCCGATACACTCGCGGCGTATGTTACGGATGGCGATGGCGAAGCCTATATCCTCCACGGCATAAAGTTTGAGAAGCGGGGCGGGAATTATAAGTTGTTAAAAGCAACTTCCGATTACTATCCCGAAGTCCTTCCTCATTTCTACTATTACTTTACCTCAAGCGGCTATCGTGCCGGACTATGTGAGGTTGTGATGTTGCGCATAGAGGAGCAATTAGAAAGTGTAGAGAGGAGAATCCAAAAGGAGATGAACGAGGCCAAGCCTAATCAACAAAACATTGATTACGCCAAGAGCACTCGGTCAAACCTAATGGATAAGTACAACAAGTTTCGTAACGAATTAAATCAATCAATCAACAATCAATCATGAGCGAAAAACAATCCGCATTCAAGACCCTTTCGGTCATCAGTGTCAAGGACAAGACTGAGCGCAAGGGCAACCTCGACTACCTATCATGGGCTAATGCATGGGCTATGCTCAAGCAGCACTACCCCGATGCTCAGCGGGTAGTATATGAAGACCACGCCACGGGGCTAAACTTCTATACCGATGGGCGCACCGCCTATGTGAAGGTTGGAATCATTGTCGATGGCCTCGAGCACATTGACTACCTGCCGGTGATGGACTATAAGAATAACGCCATCCCCATTGAGAAGGTGACATCGTTCGATGTGAACAAAACCATTCAGCGTTCTACGGCTAAGGCCATTGCGCTACACGGACTCGGTCTATCGTTGTGGAGCGGTGAGGACATTACCGATACCGCGGCGGCACCTGCCGCCAAGGATGACTCATGGACAACCTATACCCTTGATGTGGGTGGAGACAACTGGGACAAGGTCATTGCGTATATCAGCGCCAATAAGGAGTTGGGTCTGCCTACCATCGTGAAGAACCTTGAGACCAAGTACAAGATTAGTTCTTCTGTTAAGAAAGAATTGTCCAAGTATGTCAAGTGAGGTGCTTGACATGTTGAGGAATGACGCTCACTACTATGGTGAGTATGGGCGTCAGTTCCTCTCCAACTCTGACATCGGTGCGCTGTTGAATAACCCGCGCCAATTTCATGAGCGTAAGCCCGAGACCAAGCCATTGATTGAGGGGCGGTTCTTTCACACATCATTACTTGAGCCCGATAAGTTGAATGAGTTTCAGTTGGTGGATTGCGCAACCCGCACCACCAATATATATAAGGAAGCCATCAAGAGTTCGGGTCAAGAGATACTCCTTCTCAAGAGCGAGGCGGATGAGTTGCTGTCATTGGCTCAGACCATGAAGCAGAACCTTCGGTTCTTTGAGAGCATCTATGCCCCGGGCAATGAGTATGAGAAGCCCGGCATTCAGACCATCAAGGGTCTGACATGGAAGGGCAAGGCGGACATCGTTATGCATAGCGAAGGCGTGTTGATTGACATCAAGACAACGGGGCGCATCGACGACTTCAAGTGGTCGGCACGCAAGTATAACTACGATAGCCAATGCTACCTATATCAAATGATATTCGGGATGCCGTTGGTGTTCTATGTCGTTGAGAAAGACACACATAGGCTCGGCATCTACACGCCGTCGGAGGACTTCCTTCGGGGCGGTGAGTTGAAGGTTGAACAAGCGGTTGAGGTATATAATAAATACTTTTCCGCCGAATCGGAGGACTCCATCCGTAACTATTATATAGAGGAGGTATTGTAAAACAACAGCGCGGGAATGACCGACTCGGGCTGTTGGTGTTGTTTAATGGTCAAATTAAAAAATCAGGTATGGCAGAAGAAAAAGTATTTGCTGATGGTTTTATTTTCAAGCGCAGAGATGCTGCGCCTGAATGGGTTGTTGGAGGTATCAGCGTGAAGGTAGATGAAGCCGTAGCGTTTTTAAGTCAGCACCAAAAGAATGGATGGGTTAACATCGATGTGAAGCGTTCCAAGAGTGGTTCGTATTACATGGAGTTGGATACCTACGTCCCTAAGTCAAAGGATGCGGCGCAGTCGCAGCCTGCGGAAGAGATGCCGTTCTAATTTAAGGGGGGCGGGAAACCGCCCCCTCTTATTTAATCTAATAAATTGTCATGCAAGGGAACATAACCATATTCCGCAACATCAAGGAGACTGAGCAGCCGTTCTATCGTCCCATTGATGTTATTCTCGCTCGCATCAAAGAGGGTGCGTCAAAGGATTTGGTCAAGGAAATTCGGAAAGAGAATGACAAGACTCGAATCAACCAACTCAAGCAGGAGTTACCTGCTATATGTTTCTCCGGTACATTCAACAAGAGAAATGACTCAGCCATCATGGAGCATAGCGGATTCATCTGCTTGGACTTTGATGGGTACAAAAAGAATAAGGACTTGCTCGAGGAGAAGGAACGAATCAGCAAGGACAAGCATACATATTCGGTGTTCATCAGCCCGTCGGGCAATGGACTAAAGGCTATTGTCAAGATTCCACAAGAGATTGACAACCACAAGAACTACTTCAATTCGCTCGAGTCGCACTTCTCCTCTGAGCATTTTGACAAGACAAGTAAGAACATCAGCCGTGTGTGCTACGAGTCATACGACCCGTTAATCTACATCAACCCCAACTCAAGTGTGTGGTCGAAGATTGAAGAGCAGGAGTATGTCGAGCGAGACAAGTATCGCGACCGCGTAACCATCCCCATCACCGATGAGAATAAGATTATTGACATCCTTGTCAAGTGGTGGGAGAAGAAGTACCCCATGGTTGAGGGTCAGCGCAATCATAATATATATGTATTGGCGGCGGCATTCAATGACTTTGGGGTGAACAAGTCATTGGCTGAGTATGTGATGAGTAACTATCAGTCTCGTGACTTTCCCATTGGCGAGATACGCCGAACGATAGAAAGCGCATACGCCAACACATCTAAGTTTGGTAGCAGGTACTATGAGGATGAGGAGAAGGTGTCGCAGATACGAAGCAAGTTACGCGGTGGTGTACCAAAAAAAGAAATCCGTCACCAATTAGAGGAGGCCAATCTGGATGGCGGGGTAATTGATGCAGTCATTGCGCGAGTCGAGGAGGAGCAGGCAGGTCAGAAGTTTTGGACTAAGTCCGATAAGGGCATCGTCAAGATTGTGCACATCTTGTTCAAGCAATTCCTCGAGGACAACGGCTTCTATAAATACTGCCCGGAGGGTGGCAGGAACTTTGTATTTGTGCGGGTCACCAACAACCTAATAGACCACGCGAGTGAGAAAGAGATTAAAGACTTTATACTTGACTATCTGCTTGACCTTGAGGATACACTCGTATACAATTACTTTGCAGACAATACGAGATTCTTTCGAGAGGAGTTTCTTACCCTACTTGCGTCGATTGATGTGTACTTTATCGAGGACACTAAGGATACTGCGTACTTATATTTCAAGAACTGCGCTGTAAAGATTACGCACGATGAGGTAGTGCCCATTGATTATATAGACCTTGGTGGTTATGTTTGGAAAGACCATGTCATCGATAGGAACTTTGACCTATGCGAAGTAACCAAGTGTGACTTTGAGCAGTTCATATCCAACATCTGCTTCTCTGATGTCAATCGAATCAAGAGCATGGAGAGCACGATTGGGTTCTTGATGCACGCATACAAAGACCTTTCATACTGCCCTGCCGTCATCCTCAATGATGAGGTCATCAGCGACAACCCCGAGGGGGGCACCGGCAAGGGGCTTCTGATGAATGCCCTATCACAATTAAAGAAGTTGGTGTTCATTGACGGCAAGTCTTTCAACTTCGAGCGTTCGTTTGCATATCAAACCGTATCGGTAGACACGCAGGTTGTGTGTTTTGATGACGTTAGAAAGTACTTTGACTTCGAGAGGCTGTTCTCTGTGGTAACGGAAGGATTAACCCTTGAGAAGAAGAATAAAGACGCCATCAAGATTCCATTCAGTAGGTCTCCAAAGATTACTATAACAACAAACTACGCCATCAAGGGCGCAGGCAACTCGTTTGAGAGACGCAAGTGGGAATTGGAATTACACCAATACTATAGCAAGGAGTTTACCCCGCTGGAAGAGTTTGGCAAACTTATGTTTGGCGATTGGGATGACGGAGAATGGTGTGAGTTTGACAACTACATGGTCAACTGCCTCCGCAGTTATCTGCGTACCGGATTGGTCCGCAGTTCATTTGTCAATCTGCGGATTCGTCAGCTATCGGCAGAAACATCCCACGAGTTTATCGAATGGTGTGGCCTCATCAATGGAGTCACCCCCAACGAGAAGTTCCAAGAGTTGGCCGATGGCCACAAGGTTTACAAGCAAGACCTATACTATGACTTCATCCAGGACAACCCCGACTTCGCCCCTAAGGCGAAGATGACAATCTCACGAACCCGATTCAACAAGTGGTTAATTGCGTACTGCATGTACAAGAACAACACAGCGCCGGAGGAGGGGAGAGATAGCAGCGGAAGATTCATCCGCTTACGCAATAAGCACGAGGTAGAGAAGAATGGAACATTTGATTTCTAATGGTAGAATATAGACCGTATCAAAAAGAGATTATCAAGAGAGGTGCTGAGGTCTTGCGTGAGCATGGCTTTGTCTACTTGGCCATGGAGGTGCGAACGGGAAAGACATTGACATCCCTCGGTATTGCTGAGGATGTGGGCGCCGAGAACGTGCTATTCCTAACCAAGAAGAAGGCCATATCATCCATCACCAACGATAGCAACATGCTGTGCCCATCGTATGTGTTATTTGTATCCAACTACGAGAGCATGCACCGGCTGCCTGACGTTAGGTGGGACTTGATTATATGCGATGAAGCGCATTCAATGGGGGCATTCCCCAAGCCAAGCAAGAGGGCGAAGGACGTGGCTACTCTTATATATAAGAACAAGAGCAAGGTCATTCTGTTGTCGGGAACCCCAACGCCTGAGTCTTATAGTCAGATGTACCATCAGGTGTATGGCATCCCCAATAGCCCTTTCAAAAGTTATCGTAACTTCTACGGTTTTGCTCGGGAGAATGTCGACGTGATGGTTCGACGAATCAATGGTCACGAAATTAAAGACTACACCAAGGGGACGCCCAAGATACTGGACATGATGAGCCCATATACTATATCCTTCACGCAGGAGGAGGCTGGGTTCGTTGTGGAGACCACGGAGAATGTCCTTGAGGTTGAACTCCAACCATTGACCTACGAGATTATGCGCAAACTGCGCAAGGACTTAGTGGTCGAGGGGAAGGATGAGGTAATACTTGCAGAC
>Ga0181606_10004882_pt1 | contig 11133 bp, 8 predicted proteins | sample 041ome_10_FD_132994 | JGI IMG/M metagenome (GOLD analysis project Ga0181606, IMG submission 132994) | Coastal salt marsh microbial communities from the Groves Creek Marsh, Skidaway Island, Georgia - 041412US metaG (megahit assembly) | ecosystem: Environmental > Aquatic > Marine > Intertidal zone...
AATCAGTGAGACGAAACTTTTGATTACGTCCAACTGTACTAAATCCTTTGTATGTAATAGCCATATAGATATTTATCCTGCCTGAATTGCTGGTAATTTCTGTGCTAGAACTGCTACACTGTATCTACCAATTTGGAAATAGTCTAGTCCTGACGTGCCAAATTGATCAGCCCCTGGTTCACCGTTGGCAACTTTTTTAGCACCACCCGGACCTAATAGGTGTGCTGTGGCCAACCATCCAGCAACTTCCATTGTGTTTTCTTTGTTGCTTTTATGAATAACACCTAGATTAACCAACGCATTATAATTTCTTTGTGTGTAACTGAACATGACATCTTCTTGTAATGATTCATTGGCAAGGAAATCCTGTTTACTGCTACATATTTTACCAATCCAATTATCTGGTATATTAAGTTGGCTGTTTGAAGTCACACTTGATTTAACCAAACCAGCATCTATCAAGGCTAGGTACCCAAATTGATATTTGCCTAGATATCCTATAGAATTAACTGCGGTATAATTACTGCTACTTTCACGCCGGCCCATCTGAGCAAAGTAACTGGTTAATTCTGTTTTATCCAACGAACCAATTGTTCCTTTTACTGTAGGTTGGTTACGTAGATCTTTGTCTGTAGCAGGACTTCTAATAGTGGCCCCTGAAGCACCAGTAAATGGTCCAGGACCTGCTTTAAGTGTAGGACTAGGTGTTGATTCTATATTAGCAGTAAATTGCCCTGCACTTAATTTATAACTAGGCTCATGACTAGGTGCAACCTTTGTGATAGATCTTAATTGACCTTGTTCATTGACCCATAGATTACCATAGGCTTTGTTTATCTTAGTATCTGGTAATAGATTAACATCTAAACTTTCCATTGGTTCTAGACTAACTCCGCCACCATTTTGTATATCAACTTTTGATCCATTAATTTCTGTTCTACTACCTGAAAGTAAACTGGTTCTACTGCCCGAATCTACATAAAAGTTTGAACCTGTTTTAATAGTAGAGTCGCTGTCACTGTGAACTTCAAATCTTCCACGTGTTTTCAATTCAAAATTATTTTCAGTATTAATCACAGTGTCTTTTTCTGTTCTAACTTTAAAGTTACCGCCAGCGTCAAACACTATGTCTTGGTCCGCTTTTAGATTAAAGTCACCCTGTGTTCGTATGTCAATACCTGTTTTACTATAAATTTGTATTCTTCCATCAATACCAAATTCTAACCAAGCAGTACCATCAGCATGAGCAAGATAAACAATGTTACCACTGTCGCTCATCATTAATTGATGTCCGGTGGCTGTTCTTAATCTTACCAATTGGTCGTTGCCTAGAAAGTCACCGTCATCCATAACAAACGTATGACCACCTTGACGTGTTTTGAATTCAAAATCTTTTGGGGTTGACAGACCGTCTTTAATATCTTTTAAAAGCAGTGTGTCGTCTTTTGGGTCAACACCGTTGGCTGTTAAAGGTCTACCAGGAGTTGAAATTCCAAACACATTACTAGGTGTTTCACGTTGACTTGAACTTGAAATAAGTCCACGACTTCTATCTCTGTCAAGACCCTGTGCTTTTAATATATTATATTGTATTTCGTGTATAGGTTTTTCGTTCTGTAAAAATGTAGCAGAACTTGCCAGATCCGGATCATTTATATTAAATTCTGTAACAGGTGCACCTAGTTTAGGATTAATTAAATTATTGTAACTCTTTTTAATATCTGAATCACTGTTACTAAAGTCTGCTAAAGGACTGCTAGCCATGCCAGGTAACATGTGACGACTGAGACTTGAGTTAACACAGGCTAACCAATATCCATCTAAAGGATTACCGCCAATGAATATACAGATAACTTCCACACCAATGTCTGGTGGTACCATCCACATACCATAGGTATGTGTGGTCTGTTTCCATTTATTAGATTTAGATGCGTCGGGTGGAAGGTTGGTAGTACCCATATATGGTGAAGCATAACTCACAGTACGCCAGTTTTTTTCGTCTGTTTCATTACCACCAAAGTCAGGAATCCAAACACTGAGTCTACCTGTGCGTAACGGATCAATATTATTTTTAACTATGCCAATATACGGATAGGGATCAACGCGAACACCTACAGCGTCCTCTCGTCTAAACTCTGCCTGTACCTTTCTTCCTTGACGTCTATCTATTGCCATTATCTATTGCCCAAATAAGTTGTTGACACTATTCTGTTGATCTAGTACTGTTCCACCTGCAGGTATTCCCTCAAACGGATTTGCGGCATTCTCAAACGCTTCTTCTAAATCTTTAAATTCCTGTCTACTGGCCAACTCGTTTACATCCTCACCTAGGTCAACAGTAGACTGCTCTGGTTGACTATTTTCAGCAACTTCGTTTGCTACAGTTGGTGTACTAACATCTCCAAGATCGGCAGTGTCAGTTGAAACTGCTGGTTCTTGATTTTTAGAAACGTACTCTCCATTATTTTTTTGTTTTTCTGTATCAGCACGTTCTTCTTGACTGTTAGATTTTGCAGGTACTGTATAATCAAATCTTTCTTGGCCAAACAGTCTTACTAGATTAAGTGTCTGTACAAATTGTCCACCACTGAAACTGCTGTCAACAGTCATTACCTTGTACATTCCACTGAACAAACTATTCTGATATTTTTCTTCGAATCTTGATAATCCCGTCTGCTGATCTACATCTACAGGTGTTTTCCATTCAACCTGTACATATATTTCACCATTGTCAGTTATAAAACTGCCGTTAGGAGTTATTTTAACATTTTTAAATTTTGATTTTTCTGCAGTTTTTGAATAAAAGATATCATCCTGTTTAATAAACAATGGGTCGCCAATGATTTTTAAAAAGACATTGATCATATCACCTTGAGCAGATGTTAAAATACTCTTGGTTGCATCTGCGGCTACCATTTGTTTTGATGATGTTCCGTCACCACCTGCTAGACGTTGACTATCTAAAATCTGAGGAATGATACGTTTTGGTTGTACAGTATAGTATGGAGAAGATTGACTGTCTTCAACCTTGGTATTTTTTTCAACTTTTTCCTGACTGGTATCAGTGGTTCCTTCTGTTCTAGTCAATTTACCAGAATAACTGGTTACCGCAGTATAATAGAGTGCATTAAATTCAATATTAAAATCTAAAATATCGTTGTTCTCACCAGTATAGATATATTTGTAAACTTTTAACGGTACCTGTGCTTGTCCGCCAGGCATAGTATCAAGTTTAGAATTTTTAACAACGTACTTGACCACATTGTACGTAATTGTGCGACTCCAACGACCGGTCTGTTTATCAAACTTTTCTAATCTAACTTCAGGAATAACCTTAAACCAATTAAAAGGTACATCTTTTTTTGACTGCCTTGCTTTGACAAAGTCTTCAGGTTTAGAATAATCAGTTGGGTCCCAGATTTGGTCTAGAATATAGGTACTGTTTGTGATAACATCATCTAATAAAGATTCAATACTGGTACCAGCATTGATTGGATATCTTCTAATTGTTTCATCTAGATTAACGGCATATTGTGTGTTACCTGCTAAAGGTACATAGGCTTTTTTCTGATCGCTTTGACTTTTACCATCGGCGGCCATTGGTACTTTCATAATACCTAATTTACCTTTTTGTGCAATTACTGCTTTGCCTATTTCGTCATCAAATTTAAATTGAATGGTGTCATTGTAGATAATGTCTTTATTCTTTTTAAGTCCTTCGTGATAAGCATTCCAAGCACTGGCATATCCTTTAACTTTAAAAACCTGTCGGCGGTTACGGTGTAAGTTATTCAATAACAGTTCAGGAACTACATCTAGAGTTCGATTACCTAGACTATTGTTTAAAGTGTTTGTGTATTCATTAATCGCGTCTGTCTCTCTGTCTTGTGCGTCCTTAAAATCCGTGCTGACAGTTTCTGTACCGTTATTGCTGAAAAAGTCTGCCACTGTCCCTGATACTATTTCAAGCGAAATAGGTGTAGTCTGTGTGGCCAAATCAAATGCTGAATGATTAAATGGTACAGCACCTATGCTGTACTTGGAACCTTGTGTGTCAACTGTAAATCCAAGTTTAGTTAATTTAATTGGCAAATATTTTGTGATACCTGGTATAGGATTAAGCACTGTGCCATCTGCAGACTGTGCATAAAAATCAATCTGTAACAGATATGGATTTTCTAAATAGTTTGTGGTCTTTTCACTAGATGATAGATCTTTGGTAGCATCAATAATTCTGTTTATCAGAGTAACACCATAGGGTTCAATTATGGTAAATCTAAAATCAATGGCATTGGCATTTGGATTATTTTCTGTAGGACCAATCATAGTGGTCATGTCTAAATCATCAAAATAAAAGTCTTCATTGAAGTGTTTGTTGCGTACTAGTTTGTTTGGACCCACTGTGGTATCAAACTTGCCTGCTGATGCTATCAACACATTCTTTGGTTGATAGTTGCCTGTTGTGGCTAGGTCATTCCAATCATCGCCTGTTAGTAAATGTAGACTGATACCATAGGTATAACTTGGGTAATCATGTAATACATTTGGATACTCTACGTAGACATCTTCATCAATTGATTTTGCTCTTGTTTCAATCACAGGAGTGCGTAGTGCAACAGGTTCTGATGCTAGTTCTTCGTTGGTATTACTGTCATTGACTACATCTGCTTCTGTTGTTAGGTCAACTGAATCAACTTCACTTGGAGGTGGTGGAACATCAATAACTTCACCTTGGTCGTCGGCTTCAGATGGTTGATTACTGTCAATGGCCGCTTCTTCTTCAACTGTTACTGCTTCATCTGCAGGATTATTGTCGCTTGGTGGATTATTAGCCAACGCTTCTAAAGCACTATTGTTTTCATTGGCAAGAACAGATTCTTCGGGTGCTATACCTGCTTGAGCGGCTTCAAGGTCAAGTATTTTTTGATCAGCAATTGCCGCCGCATTACGAACTTTGAGATAGGCCGCGGCTATACGACTAGCATACTCGGGATTAGGATCACCAAGTCCATTATTTCTGTTGACTTTTAACTGCCATTCAACTATTCGTTCTTGTACTTTAAGGTTTTTGTTTTTAGCAATTTCTAATGGAGAAGGCCCGCCAAGGGTGCTACCACCTAGACCTGGATCATCAACTTCTTCAGCGGCTTCAAAGATGTAGCCTGCATGATTTTCAAGTGCTAAAACTTGATTTTCGTTTAAAGCCATAGATTATAACCCCAATGCGGCAAACACTGTATCTTTTTTAGGAATAAAAATAGTTGTTCCAGGAGTAAAGTCAAACACAGGGTCTTTGATAGTATTTGGATTACGTTGAGCAAACACCCACCATAATCTTGAATCGCCATACAGGTCATTGGCTAATAGATCTGGCCTATGTTTGTATGTTTGATTTATTCTAAACGTAACATCACTGGCATCTTTAGGAATATTTCTATGTTGTGTAACATCCAAAAAAGATCCGTGTGTGTTTGTATTATAGTAAGGACTGGTTTTTGCGTATTCAATAGCCATTAGATGAATCCTCCTCCGTCACGACCAACTAGTTTGCCTTGACTGAATTCTTTGAGTCCAAATTTTTCGTGTAATGTTCGACGACTGTAAATTGGTTTGAGTATCACGTTTAATGATGTTGCTGTTGGTACTCTGGTTGTTGTAGTAACAGAACTAAATGCTGATTTGGTTTTAGGTTGTACACTAGGATTACCATTACCTGCAGTAGTTAAATGTGATGGTATATTAGACAATCCGTTGTTGTCAAGATAACTCACTGAGCCAAAATTGTTTGGGTCTTGTTCAATTGGTACTTCGACTAGGCTTGTTGTGGTCACAGGTACTTCAATATAGTCAACATCATCAGGCATGGTGTGATTAAACTGTGTGATCACACAAGGTACATGAGGTAAGTAATGACTACCATAACCATCAACATAGACTATTGGTGGTGGATTACCTGCTAGAGAAAAATTACGTTCATTGGCACCAAAAAACATTTTAGTAGCAGAACGGAAAAAATGTATAGCGGCCAACAAGTACTGTCCTTCAGACACATTCTGTGCTGTGAACACTCCTGTTATATTAATGTCACTCACTTCACTGCCTTGGTAATACTGTGCGGGATAATTACTATGTGTAAGGCGTCCTGTATTATAGTTTGCATGGTGATTAACAGTAACTTGAGGAGTTAAAGGAAATATAACACCGTTGGTTTCTGCCAAACGTGACATTAGTGAATTTTCAGAATCTTTATAGAAAATGTTAGGTGAATTGTCAGCAAGACTGATACGTACTCGCCAATCATCTTCAGAGGCCGCTGATGCACCACCGCTGGACTGAAAACCAATCTGTGTTAACATTTTACCTAAACTGCTAAGTCCGCCAGGCAATAGACCAGACAGATCCATTCTAAGTTTGCTAGGATCTAATAGGTCAAATGCAGAACCACCAGTAGACTGATAAGGTTTAGGTGCCTGATTACTACCAAAAGCAGTAGCGGCGTTTTGCACAGATTTATTAATGTTAGCCATTTTTTATATTGCCTCTTGTTTTATGTATTTATAGGTATTATAATAGTAGTATATAAAAGGAAATAAAGTTCAATGAGAAAAGTTAACTATCTAAACAATAAAGACATCCTAAAAGAAATTCACAAGTCAAAAAAGACCTACTGTGCCTATAACGACAAAGAAAAAGACAGTGATTATGACATGATTGTTTCTAGTGTGTCTAAAATTAACAAGAAAAACATATTAGAAGCACGTCGAGCTAGAGCAGAACGTCTAGCCAAGCAACAGGTAGATGCCTATGCCACAGAAGGTATCAAAAAGAAAGTTGATGAGTTTCTAATACCTACCAAAGACATGCCTGCTACTGATGTGGTATTTCGTGTTATGACCTTTGAACATATTCCAATTGATCAAGAGAAACAGCGTAAGGCAGACGAAAAGGCTAGACTAGAAGCAGAAGACGAAGCAACCACAACAGAATATGATGATGAGCCTGAACTAGCCAAGGGTGCTAAAAAATATGTTAAAATAAACTTTCCGCCTTTCTATCACTATCGTGTAGATGAAGAAGGTAACCCCTACATTGTGGGTAAAAGTCATTGGAAAGGCACTGTGGACAAAGGCAAGTTTTCAACTGATCATGGTGCAATGACTCCTAAACTGGCACACATGTTTATTAAATTATGCGAACGCTATGCCACTAGATCAAACTGGCGTGGTTATACCTACAATGATGAAATGCGTAGTCAGGCGTTGTTACAGTTAAGCCAAATTGGTCTACAATTTGATGAGTCTAAATCACAAAATCCATTTGCTTATTACACTGCCGCAATCACTAACTCATTTACTAGAGTGTTGAATATTGAAAAACGTAATCAAAATATTCGTGATGACATCTTAGAAATGAATAATTTTGCTCCTAGTTATACCAGACAGAACAGTGGGTATAGTGGTGGTGGTGGATTTGAGGAATAATGGTTAACTTAGTCGTAGACTATGACGACGTCAACCATGTATAATACAGTATATGGCAAATTTATTTAAGAAAGCGGCAATTCTTACTGACATTCACTTTGGCTTAAAATCCAATTCAACTACTCACAACGAAGATTGTTTGAACTTTGTAAAATGGTTTATTACCAAAGCCAAAGAAGAAGGGTGTGAAACCTGTTTGATGTTAGGTGACTGGCACAACAACAGAGCCGCTATAAACATAGTCACACTCAACTATAGTCTTACTGCTATCGAACTTCTTGGGCAAGCCTTTGACCGTATATTTTTTATTCCTGGTAATCATGACTTATACTACAGAGATAAGCGTGACATTCAATCAGCGGCCTGGGCAAGACATATTCCAAACATACACATTATGAATGACTTTCACAAGGAAGGTGATGTATCGTTTGTTCCTTGGTTAGTTGGTGATGATCACAAGAAAGTACAAAAGATTGAAGCAGAATACATGTTTGGGCATTTTGAATTACCCAGTTTCTATATGAACGCTATGGTACAGATGCCGGACGTAGGAGAAATATCCAGAGATCATTTTAAAGGTGTTGGTCACATGTACTCAGGACATTTTCATAAACGTCAGACTAACAAAAATATTACCTATGTGGGCAACTGCTTTCCACACAACTACGCAGACGCTGGTGATGATGACAGAGGTATGACCATAATAGAATGGGGTAAACCTGCTGTTCATCACAGTTGGCCAGATCAACCTAGATACAGAGTTTATAATTTGAGTGACGTACTTAAAACTCCTGAAGACCTGCTACTGCCGGCCATGCACTGTCGAGTTAACCTAGACATTGATATTACCTATGAAGAAGCAACATTTATCAAAGAAACATTTGTTGGTACATATGGACTGCGTGAACTTACACTTATTCCTGTAAAAGAACCCACAATAGGTGATGACATACAGTTAGGTAATGTGGCATTTGAATCAATTGATACCATTGTTACTAACCAATTGACCAGCATACAGAGTGACACATACGATCCTAATCTATTGCTAGACATTTATAGGAATCTATAATTTGTTAGACCTTTCAAACATTTTTACCTTAGGTAATAAATGGTTGTATGATGCTTTGTTAAAAGAAAAACAACCTGTACTTCCCAATGACTACCAATTAGAAATACTTTATACGCAAGATCAATTTGAAAACGATGGCCCGGGCAAGGCCTTGAGTCAACTGGTTGAATATATTAGACTATTGGATTTTCCTGAATTTTTTATTCATATACACACAAATAATAAAAATATTAATCAAGAGTTGGCCCAACTTGGCAGTGAAATAAATGTTGTCAACATTGACGGGGATTTTATACGAACAGAAAAGATATACGATTCTATCTGCGTACTACCTTGGATACACTTCTACATAAATCCGCAGGGACAGGTTGGATCGTGTTGTGAATTTAACGAACAACACGAAATTGGTAATTTAAATAAAGACCAATTGGTAGATATACCTAACAATGCTAATTTTAAAAAAATAAGACAACAAATGATTGAAAATAAAAGACCAAGCATTTGTTCAGGGTGTTGGACTGCTGAAGATAATAATATACAATCAATGCGTCAATCAATGAATAAACAATTTAAACACTATCTACCTTTGATTAAAGAAACTAAAACAGACGGAACATTTGACAATTTTCAACTTCGTTATCTAGATTTTAGAGCCAGTAATGTTTGTAATCTGATGTGCAGAATGTGTGGTGGACAGTTTAGTAGTAAAATTGCACAAGAAGAAAAAGAATTATACGGAAATCAACATTATGTTGAATTAAAATTAACTTCAGATCAAATTTCAAAAACACTCAATTACATAGAACAAAATATTGAACATCTGGATCAAATATATTTTGCAGGTGGCGAGCCACTAATAATGAGTGAGCATTATCAAATATTAGATTTATTACTTAAACACAACAAAACAGACATTTTGATTACCTATAATACTAATCTTACTCGATTGACTTATAAATCAACTAACGTCATTGATTACTGGCGGCAGTTTAAAAATATATACGTGGGTGCCAGCATTGATCTAATAGGTCCTCAAGCAGATTATTGGAGATCAGGCACAGAATATAATGTCATTGAGGAAAATTATAATGCTATCAAAGCCTATGTTAATTTTAATATTGCTAGTACATTACACATGGCTAATATTTTTAATTTACCGCAACTACAACAGCATTGGATTACAAAGTTTAAACTGACACCTAGCCAATTTAATATTTCAATTTTAAAATATCCAAAAAACCAAAGTCTACAAGTATTACCTAGTCAATTTAAAACAAAAGCATCAATTGCTGTTCAAGGACACATTGGTTGGTTAGAAACGATTTCTGGTAGTGAATCACTTGTAAAACAATGGCACGACGTGTTACAATATATGAATAGCAGTGACGAAAGTCACCTACTAGGAGAATTTTTTAGATTAAATGACGATAAAGATCGTAGTAGAAATCAATCATTTGAAAATGTATTTCCTGAATTTAAAGAGTTAAGATCACATGCTTAAAATAAGGATTTATGATATTATATTCTAACTCATGTAGTTTTGGTGCTAGTGGGCAAGGACACAAAATTTATCCAGAAGTAGTTGCCGAATCACTATCTGCTGAACTACACAACGACGGCCGCAACGGATGTTGTAATCGAAGAATAATACGAAGTAGTTTGCGTTCATTAATCGAACTTACAAAAACTAACAAAAAAATAACAGCATTGATTGGATTAACGTTTCTTGGCCGAACTGAACTATGGCAACCTCATTTATCTGCTGTTGATAATGATGGTGACTTTCATAGCATTAGCAACCAAAAAATAATAGATTTAGATTGGAGTAAAGGAAGTAATAAAACAATTATTTCTAATATACACGAATATGCTGACGACGAAGTAAAAGATTATTATAAGCATTGGTTAATTCATTACAGTAAAGAAGGTGCTATAACTGATTTAATATCTGATGTGATAATGTTACACAGTTTTGCCGCCAATAACAATATTAATATTTTAATATTTTCTAATTGTGAACGCTTTCCTGGACATCCTGAAGTAGATCGGCAAAGTCCTTTCTTGGCAAGTTTGTTAGACTATGTTAAACTAAACACTAATATTATAGATCCATGGGATTTTTCTTTTGCTGACTTTGCTCTTGAGCGAGGCTATACTCCTAAAGATGCTAAACAGTTTGGTCTCAATGGACATCCCGGTAAACAGGCTCATGAGGATTTTGGAAAGCACTTACTAAAATATGTTTAAAATAAAAAGCCTAACAGTTAAAAACTTTATGAGTGTTGGTAATTCAACACAGGCAGTGGACTTTGACCGTAAAGACTTAACGTTGGTACTAGGTAAAAATATTGATCTCGGAGGCGATGATAGTGGCGCCCGTAACGGAACCGGTAAGACCACTATCATCAATGCCCTTTCATATGCGTTCTATGGTGTAGCACTAACTAATATTAGGAGAGATAACCTAGTTAACAAAACTAACGCTAAGGCCATGTTAGTTACAGTAGACTTTGAACACAATGGCATTGACTACAAAATTGAACGTGGACGTAAACCTAACGTACTAAAATTTTACATAGGTGG
>Ga0181606_10004886_pt1 | contig 11127 bp, 9 predicted proteins | sample 041ome_10_FD_132994 | JGI IMG/M metagenome (GOLD analysis project Ga0181606, IMG submission 132994) | Coastal salt marsh microbial communities from the Groves Creek Marsh, Skidaway Island, Georgia - 041412US metaG (megahit assembly) | ecosystem: Environmental > Aquatic > Marine > Intertidal zone...
CCACTTATGGGCTAGCGCGCAACCTGGCGCTGCTACTTAGCGGCGGGTACCGCGCTGTGATGATGGACGACGACATTGTGTTGCGCGCCATGCAGCCGCCCCTGCAGAAAAGACCGCTGCGCTTTGGCAGGCCCAATGAACGCGAGGCCGCGTTCTTTGACAGTATCGAGGCACTTGAGCAGCACGACCTGCCTGATGAGTCCATTGAGCCGCTATCCGACGTACTGGAATCACTCGGCACGACGCTCGGTGCCGAGCTGGGTGACCATTGGTCGGGGCCACAGGAGCTGGCAAATGTCGACGGACACGCCATCAACCGTTTTTCTGCGCAATCGCGCGTGCTACTCACCCAATGCGGGTATTGGGGGGATACGGGCTCAGCTGCGGGTAACTGGGTTTTTCACACGCCCGCCACTACGCAAAAGCGATTGCTGGGTGTATCGGAAGATGTTGAGGCGACACTGGGTAGCGGAGGCAACTGGTACGGCTATCGGGGCCCCACGCTCACCTCCTATGGTGTGATGAGCGCCCTCACGGGTGTAGACCATACAACGCTCTTGCCGCCCTACTTTCCCGCCGGGCGCAATGAAGACATCGTATTCGGGATTATGGCTCAGCGCCTCTACCCCGACTCAGTGGTAATGAATGCCGGGTGGGCTGTTCCCCACCACCCGATGGAGTCGCGCACTGATCGAGGTCAGCTGACGGCTATTGGCAGCGGGGTCGATATCAGCCTACTTGCAGATTGGATAGGACAGGAGCCCGAGGATCAGTGGGGCCTCCCTGCCTCCCAACAGCTGGCAGGATTGGCTGATCAGATTGAGCGACTCGCTGTCATGGGCTCTCGAGAAATGGAGCAGATGGTCAGTCACATGCTGCTCAGTAAGCAATCGGGTTTGCTGAATCGCTGCCTCGAACAGCTGGCTGGCCTGAACGCGGCGGGTCTGGATGGCCAGCCTGGAACCGAAAGGTGGCGTGAATTTCTCGATGCCAGCCGCGAGCGCCTCTTAAACGGCGTTCAGGCAACTGATGCCACGCCGCTGGCAGATACATTGACGCGGCACAACCAGACAAGCACGAATGATAATAGCATGGGAGCGACTATTGAGCGGCTGCGTGAGATGGGCTTGGATTTCGCAGCCGCGCTACGAGTCTGGCCAGCACTGGTCCAGACAGCCAGCACTTTATTTGAGCCCTAGTGTGATTTGAGTCCTAACTTGCGCTGCGCCTCACGTTAGCGGTTTGCTCAGCGCTTCGCGTTCTTGCAAACGGGGGCGGCGCCGTCGTTCAACAAGCATGTCTATCAGACGATTGCGGCGCATTAGTCTCTCACTCAGTCCCACGTCGACAGATCATCTGGATCCATCGGCTCACCAATATTGATCACTTCGGTGTTCTCGGGAGGTGGCCAAGTGGAAGGATCGTCCGGGTCTATCGGCTCACCAATATTAATTACCTCGGTGTTCTCGAGCTGGGGCCAGGTGGACGGGTCATCCGGGTCCATGGGCTCGCCGATATTGATTACCTCAGTGCTATCGGGCTGCGGCCAGGTGGAAGGATCGTCCGGGTCCATGGGCTCGCCGATATTAATGACCTCAGTAGTCTCGGGCTGCGGCCAGGTGGACGGGTCATCTGGGTCCATGGGTTCACCGATATTGATTACCCCGTCCTCCGAGCCTTCAGCAGGATCGGGCTGGGGCACGGGCGTGGGCTCGGGAATCTGCGCCCTTTGTGGTTCATCCCACTCAACCCCCTCGAGGGCTTTGGTTGATGTCGCCTCTGGTGCCAATTCCGATGCCGGAGTGGACGCACCGGCGTCTACGTCTGCCGGATCTGACCCCCTGAATAGCGGGTTCAGGCCTTGCCACACCAACACCAATGCAACACCGGCGATTGCCGCCCATAGCCACCTCATGCCTCTGCCTCCATTGCAAAAAACTGTTCCAGCACCTGCTCGTTCGCTTTGATCAGCTCCCGCGCCGTCTGCTTAAGGTTACGAATGTTGCCCTTGGAGGCATCATCCATATCGTCGCTCGCAAAGTCGAGGGTCGTTTGCAGGCGCTGGTAACGCTCCCCCAAAAAGAGCTGCATTTGATGGTCTGCCGCCTTGGATACGCCGTCAAACATGCAGTCCAGCAACGACATCACCCAGAGCGCACTCCCCCAAGTGCGCGCTTCTTCATAAGGGATTGGCCGGGTGAGCTCACCCGTCCCCAGTGATAACAACGCAATGGGGTCATCGGGAAAAAGTTTGCGCGCCTCGGCATAAGCCGACACGGAGGGTGAGTTCATAAAAATGCCGCCATCAATCAGCACGCGGGACTCACCGCCCGTCTCTAGCGGCTTAGGTTCAAAATAAGTAGGGGCCGCCGACGTGGCGCGAGCCGCATCGCAGCACAAAATTTTGCCGTGGTCCGTATGCCAGCTTTTCAAAAACACCGTGCGCCGATTCTGAATGTCGTAGCTGGTCACCATGGTGGGTAGCTCACACTCTGCCAGCTCGGCTTCGGCAAAGTATTCGCCAAGGATGGCCTCCAGTGCCTCGTGGGAGTACGCCTCCTCCAGAAACCCGCCCACCGTCCGCACCTTGCGCCACAGCGAATGCTCAAAAATCTTACCGCCGTGCTCCTCATACAACCGGACTACGCGGCGCGCTGAAAACTGCGCGGGCTTGCCCGAGCCAGGGTGGGCTAAACCCAACGCCAGAATACCGCCTGTCGAGGTGCCGACCATCAGGTCGAACAGTTCGTGGGCGGGCTTGCCCATCAACTTTTCGATGTGGGCGATGACCATAGCGGGGATAATGCCGCGGATACCGCCACCGTCGATGGAGAGCACCCGACGAATGCGTGCGCAGGGCTGCGGCGAGTCACTCATATACGGTCGATCTGTTTTGTCATAAAACGAGGTTACCAAGTTATGGCTCTCGCACCAGCCTGACAAAGTCACAATGGCAACTTAGGGCTCATGGGCAATTGCACCCAGAAAAATTAGGGAGCGATGGGCGGTCGTGGAGGTAAGCAATGCGCATGCCGCGAGTCATGCTTGGGCATAAACGCGCGGCGAGCCGAGTGCTATCAAACCTCAATAATCCGGCGGCTCGGTCCAGGTTTCCCACCTAATTTCTTAACCTTCCCCACCCTCAGTCAGTACCCTGTAAGCCCCAATTTCCACCTTATAAATTTCCACCTTATAAATTTCCACCTTATAAATTTCCACCTTATAAAAGGTACCGACTGACAGCATAATGGGGCATTGCATCCATACGCTTGCTCATATGGCTTTCACTTTCATTGGCCTATCGCTCCTATGGCTGGCGGGCTTTCAAGCCTGCCGCGCGCTCGGCGCCCGGGCGGACTGGCAAACCAACGTCTGGATAGACGTCGGGGCAGGCTTTTTCATCGCCGCCGCACTGCTGATCCTTTTTCTGACTGGCGCTCCCGTCCCGCTGAGCACCGCGAGCTGGGGTGCGGTTTTTGGATGCGCCCTCATTGCCCTGCCGCTACTCCGCAGTGCTATGCATCCCAATCGCTTCAAAGCACCCGTTTTTCACTTGGCTTCGGTAAGGGCCCATCTGCCTCACCTACTGATCATCATGCTCATTACCGGTCATCTGCTCTTGGTGCTAACCAACAACCTCTCGCGGGATATCTACCCCTGGGATGCCTTCACCACTTGGATGTATCGGGCCAAGGTGTGGGTGCTGAATAATGCTCTAGTCGATTTTCACACCGTGGATCAGTGGTTGCGGTCAGGCGGCACCGGCTATGCGTTGCACGCTGCTCATTACCCTGCATCGGTGTCTGCAGTCGCTGCGTTCGCGTCCGCGTTGTCCGGTGGCTGGAGCGATCACGCTGCCAGCCTTACCTGGTTTTTTGCAACGCTTGCGATCGGGAGCCTAATGTACGGACTGTGTCGCCACGCCGGTTACAGCGGCTTGCTCAGCCTTATCGCAACGTACGCGCTAATTTCTATCCCGCTGGTGAGCATGCATGGTGCGTTGGCGGGTTATGCGGACCTATGGATGCTGGGGACCAGCGGAATGGGCCTGGCGGCCCTGCTGCTCTGGGCTCAGCAGCCGGGAAAAGGCTTACCAACGGTTGGCACAGCTTTGCTGCTGGTCGGTTGCTTTATCAAAACCGAGGGGTGGATCTGGCTTGGCCTTGGACTGCTTTTCATTGCATTGCTGGCGCTTTGGAAACGCTACCGATTCAAGGCGATAGCGGGTTGTGCCACAGTGCTGCTGCTCTGCGTAGCGCTGGAATCTGCCCATTTGGGCCCGCTAGGAATATGGGGAGTGCGGGAGGGCGCCATTCATGTTGGCCCGCTCGGTAGCTACGCTCTGCGGCCCTATAACCCGCTACCCAATTACTTTGAGATGATTTTCATTCGAGGGAACTTTCACCTACTGGGGCTGTTTTATCTGGCAGCACTGGCTGTGCTCACTTTAAGAAAACCTCGCGCCTGCGCCACACACTGGCTCATGGGCGGGTTGGTCATCGCCTCGCAGGGAGTTATTTTTGGCGTATCTAACTACTCGCTATATGCCGAGACAGGCACATCGATCAATCGCCTGCTGCTGCATTTTTTGCCGGTATTTGTGCTCACGGGCATGGCGGGATTGCACAGTATAGGAGAGCTTGCGACCCAGAATGCGTCAGTGCGTGATTCGCGCATCAAGCGGCTGTTTACTCGCATTACAGCCGCCGCTGTCGCTGTGCTAGTTGGCATTACCGCAACTGTCTTAATAGACAGGAGCTCAAACTCAGAGGATAGCCCGACGGGCTTCTACGCGACAGAAACTTTAGTGCCAGTGCTCGGTAATTTGCGGCAGGCTGATGATGGCCGCCAACAGTTTACTGACACTCCCGGACCCGTGGCGGTCGCGAAAGTTCAGCTGAAAAAACCTGACACTGTGCAGCCGAGATACGTCGTGACAAACGTGAAGGTGACCAAACCAGAAGCCGTCTCTTTTTACTGGATCACCAAAGATGACCCACAGGTGCAATCCTATTCGTTAGATGTCTCGGGCCCCACCATTCTTGATATGAAGCCCATAGCAGCGTACTGGAGACAACCGATCAGCGAGATGGGTTACTTGGTTGATAAGCAATCACTGGGCGACGTTCAAGTAGGAAATTTGCAAGCTACGGATGTCCTTTTACCCGAAGCGCTACCAGCAGTGCTGAATCACTGGGCGACACCGGATGTTATCAGCCAACGCTCGATCAATATGGTCGACGGGCACTTACCCAGCCCGGTTGGCTGGGGTAAGTGGCAGTCTGCAACGCTGGTGTTAGCTGGATTGCTGGCGCTGCTTTTTGCGGTTATCGGAAAGTCAGCAGTGCATCAGGTTGCAGCCAGCTGTATAGCGCTCGCTGCGGTTCTCTGGCTAGTCAGTGATGTGATATCGCTGCGTCAGCTCGCGTTAGCTACGTATCAATTAGCAGAGGGAGAGATGGGCACCGGCAGACATATGAAAACCGGCACGGGTGCAAGTCTTACAGAAATTGTGGAAGCTATACCCTGCAAGCGCGACTCTGAGGCCGGTGTCATCTCGATCGCCCTGAATCAATCCGGCGAATTTCAGGCGCAGAAGTTGCCACTGCTCCTGGCACCCAGAAGCTCAGTATCAGTGAGTTTGGCAACAGGGGCCCAACTATCAGATAGCTGGCAGGGTCATTTTGCAGTGTTCAGTGACGATCAAGCCACTATTGCGGCGGCAGTTAATAAGCTCAAGGTCGGCACCAACACCCGAATAATCGGGCGCGGAGAAGACTACGTAATACTGGCGCCCAATTCACCATGACCGAAGAGATTGCCCAAGAAAAGCCATTGCGAGTACTGCACATCGGCAAATACTTCCCTCCCCACCCCGGAGGTATGGAAACCTACCTGCGGGATCTGATGAGCGTGCAGCACCGCCAAGGCATCACGGTCACGGCCCTAGTTCATTCTTCCAATGCCACTTTGAAAGACCGTGATATAGAGATCGATCCCTTGGATGGCACGTCCTTTTACGTAAGGTTAGCGGCGCGTTGGTTCAATGTGGGATTCATTCCTATCAGCCCGCTGTTTTGGCTCTCCGCTATAAGAACGATCGGGCGGTGTCGGCCAGATGTTATTCACATGCACCACCCCAACGCATCAGCAATCTGGCTTTTACTTCTGCCGAGAGCGCGACGGCTCTCATGGATAGTTCATTGGCAGTCAGACATTGTGACGCCAGCTTCGAGTTGGCTGGTCAGGTACTGTTATTTTTTTTATAAACCTCTGGAGCAGGCACTGCTAAAGCGCGCGAGCATTATCTGCGCTACCTCCCAGAGCTACCTTGAGGGCAGCGAGGCTCTTAAGAAGCATACCTCCAGGGTGAAAGTAGTGCCACTGGGTCTGGATGAATATCGGCTCCCTCCCCCACACACTCTGCGGCCCTTTGCGAAACCAGATGCGCCCGTAGTCCTGTATTTAGGGCGACTCGCTGCATATAAGGGGCTCCGATATCTCCTTGGGGCAATTGCCGAGTTGCCCGAAGTACATTGCTGGTTGGCGGGCGACGGATCAGAGCGCTACGCACTGGAACAGCAAGTCACTCGCCTCGGCATACAAGACCGCGTGCGTTTTATCGGCGTCATCAGCGAGGAAAACAAGTGGCGTTATCTCAAAACAGCCGATGTCGTAACACTCCCCTCTACCGACAAGAATGAGGCCTTTGGTATGGTCTTACTCGAAGCCGCTCATCTGAAAAAACCGCTAGTGGTGACCGACATACTCGGTAGCGCAACCGGCTGGGTTGGCAAAAAACTTGGCGCAGAGCTCGTGCCCGCAAAAGACATAAAAGCTTTGGCCGCGGGAATCAGCGATGCGCTAAAGAACCATACCGCGGGGAAAACGGAAGCGCGAGAATCCTCAAGTGCGACATTCGACCTGAGGCAGCAAACCATAGACATTACAGCGATCTACCGATCGGTATCTCGCTGACCATGATCTTCTTGCTCAGCTCGCTGCTCCAACCGCCGAATGTCGGCCTCCAGCATCGCGACCCTCTGCACCAGACGCATCAGGCGCGTCTCTGATCGAGCCAACTCCACATCCGATATCACAGCCTTGAGAATCAATGCCGAACCGCCTACTACCAGAGCGACTGTTGGTGGGTAAGCCACGCCCAACCACAGCGCAATTTGATCCAGTAAGGAGGGGGCAAAGCCCAATAAAAAAAATATCCCCGCAACCAGAACCCAACCGACGCCATGGCGCACCTGTATGTGATCGCCCCTGACCAAATAAATAATGAAACCGGCCACCAAGAGCCCTGTGAGGCCCGTAAACACTTCAGTCATGGATAACGGCGCCTTGATGTTTCGCTAATTTAACGGTTTGCACGCCCCGTTTCGACGCACCTAGCAGCAACGTTTGGAGCATATACCGGCATACTTTCGCCCACGAGCTAAAAATCCGGGAAGTGCCCACTGCTCTCGGTGACATGCTGACCTCCACCTCCACTACTTTAAGGTTGTTACGGAGCAGTAACGCCAACACCCCCACATCCTGCTGCTCAAGATAACTGGCTCTCTCTGACACCAGTATGTCCACCGCCTGCCGATCGTACAACCGGAACCCCGAAGTGAGATCCTCCGCGCTAATGCCCGACACACCCCGCATCATCCGCCAAGCAAATCGTCTTAATCTCGAACCTCTGAAAGCGCAGGCCCCGATCACTACATTGGCACCAGTTTGATCCATGGCAGATAACAGCTTGGGGATTTCAGCCGGAAGGTGTTGTCCGTCGGCATCCAATGTAACCACCCGCGCACACCTCTTTTCGGCCGCATAGCGCAAACCCGCCTGCATTGCTCCCCAGGCACCGAGTTGATCCGCCAGCGGCAGCACGCAGGCCCCCTGAGATGCCGCCCGCAGAATCGTCGAGTCAGTGCTCGCATCGTCCACCACCACGACCACGCCATTGGGGTCGACCTCTTTAAGGCCGGAGATGACCGCCGCCACTGAGGTCTCCTCGTTGAGCGCCGGCAAAATATAAAACGTAGCGTTCTTCACACTGCCCCTACTGCTAATTGACTCGGAAATTGCTCGCTCCCAAGATGAAACCAGACATAAGCTAGCCCCCCCTCAGGGTTTTCCAGTTATTGCCAGATCAAAGATCACTATTACATGCTTTGAGAGTCACGGATAATTCACAAGCGAAGCGGCCCATCGAGTTTGCAGATGTTAGGATAACTGGCAGGCTCACCAAATTCAGCACAAAGAGACGGATTCCTTGCCCCCAGCACTGTCAGCTCTCTGGCAATACCGCCACTTCATACTCTCCTCAGTCCTGGCAGAGCTACGCCTAAGATTCGACCGCAGTGTATTGGGGGGCCTATGGGGTGTGCTTAACCCCTTGGCACAGGTCGCCATCTTCGCATTGGTTCTGTCGAATGTGTTGCAAGCCAAAATCGGCAACGTAGACAACCAGTACTCATTTGCCTTGTATCTATGCGCGGGCTTGACGTGTTGGAACTTATTCAACGACATCGTCTCTCGCAGCCTCAACCTATTCATTGCCAACGGGAACCTGATTAAAAAAGCCGCATTCCCTAAAATCGTATTGTTGGCCAATCTCGTAGGCGCCTGCGTTGTAGACAATCTGCTATTGCTAACTGCAGTGCTAGCCTTGTTTTTGATTACCGGATTTACCCTTACCGCGAGTCTGGTCTTTCTCCCTCTTCTGCTGGTGCTCACAATCGCTCTCGCTACTGGTATAGGGTTGATTCTGGGCGTGCTCAACACCTTCATTAGGGATATCGGTCAGGTGACACCCATCTGTTTGCAGGTGCTTTTTTGGTTCACACCGATTGTCTACCCCGCTAGCATCGTGCCGGAGCAATTGCAGAATCTCATGGCCTTCAATCCCGTCTACACCTTGGTCACCAGCTACCAGGAAATTCTCGTTTTCCAGACCTGGCCTGACACAGGCTCGCTCTTGAACTGCCTTGTGATATCAGCCGGCCTGTTATTGCTCGGGGGCTTCATATACTCCAGAGCAGCCGAGGACATGGCGGACGTTCTGTGAACGTACTCAGCGTCTCAGGAATAGGGAAAACCTATGTCCGTTATCGAAACGAATTCCAGCGTGTTCTATCTTGGTTTGGCGCATCGACGAGCTCAGCTCATGGAACCGAGGTTATTAGAGATGTCTCATTCGAAGTACGTGCGGGCGAGGCACTAGGCATCATCGGCACAAATGGCGCGGGCAAAAGCACGCTCCTTAAAATCATCTCCGGGACTCTAAAGCAAAGTAAGGGGCAAGCGATCACCAGAGGGCGAGTTGCCGCGATACTAGAGCTGGGCATGGGCTTTAACCCTGATCTCACGGGGGCTGAAAATGTATTTCATTCAGCGGGGCTGGCAGGCTTCTCCAGGGAAGAGATTGAATCAAAGATTTCTGAAATCGAAGCATTCGCAGAGATTGGTGATTATTTTTGGCAGCCAGTGAGAACTTACTCTTCGGGGATGCAGGCAAGAGTCGCCTTTGCAGTGGCTACCGCATGGCGGCCAGACATACTCATTGTTGACGAGGTGTTATCAGTTGGCGACGCCTACTTTCAGCACAAGAGCTTCGCGAAAATTCGCGAGCTCGGCAAGGCTGGGACAAGCTTACTAATCGTCTCCCATGATCGAAACGCGATTCAGTCAATTTGCGATCGAGTATTGTTACTCGACAAGGGCGGCATTGCTAAAGAAGGGCCTCCCGAGGAGGTCTTCGACTTTTACAACGCCCTCATTTCACAGAAAGAAAATGGCGTTATCGAGATAAAAAAAACCGGAAGCAACAAGGTTAAAACCGTTTCTGGTACTGGTGAGGCGACGGTTGAAAGTATAATACTGACGGGCGAAAACGGCGAAGCGACAGACTGCGTTGGAGTTGGCGAAAACGTTAAATTACGAATTCAGGTCAAAGTTCACCGACCGGTTGAAAGCCTCGTGCTGGGTTACGGAATAAAAGATCGGCTTGGCCAAGTTATTTTCGGAACGAATACTTGGCACACCAAGCAGAGAATAACTAATGCTGAAGCTGGGGAAGCCTATGTTTTCCACATCTCCTTCCCAGCTAACTTTGGGGTGGGCAGCTACTCCGTCCACACTGCTTTGGTAGACCAAGATACTCATTTAACCAGCAACTACGAATGGCAAGATTTCGCCCTAGTGTTTGAGGTGGTCAATATTGATAAGGCCCACTTCTCAGGATGTTCCTGGAACGAGCCTAACATCGCTATCGAGAAGCTGCCCGCATGACTTTTATCTCACATGCGCAGAATTTTGAAGACGTGATGCTGTGGCGAGCCCTGAAAGATGTTCAGCAAGGTTTCTACATTGATGTCGGTGCGTGGTCACCCGATATCGATTCGGTAACCCGTGCATTTTATGAGGCAGGATGGGCTGGGATAAACATCGAGCCGCACCCACAGTTTTATTCAGAATTGGTATCTTGTCGCCCAAATGACATCAATTTGGACCTAGCCGTCAGCGATGTGAAAGGACAGGCAGAGATGCACCTTGTGGAAAGTACGGGCTTGTCTAGCCTTGATTTGTCTATTGCGACAGAGCACCGAAACGCCGGGCTACGGGTAGAGGTTCGGAAGGTACAAATTCAAACCATCGCTGATATATGGAGAGCACACGTTCCACAGAGGCAGCCCGTGCACTTTCTAAAGGTAGACGTTGAAGGTACTGAAGACGCTGTTCTGCGAGGCAATGACTGGGAAAAATTTCGGCCATGGATCGTCCTAATCGAAGCTATGCAACCAATGGAGCAGGTGCCCGTGCATCAGCCAAGCGAGGCAATTTTGATCGACAACGGCTATATCTTCGCATACGCAGATGGGCTTAACCGGTTCTATATTGCTAAAGAGCAGTCTGCATTGCTGGATTCATTCCAGTATCCGCCGAATGTTTTTGATGAGTTCAATATTGCTGCTGCGCATGAGGCTGACAGCATGAGGCACGCCGCTGAACAGCGTGCAACAACCGCAGAAGAAAAAGCCAGCGCCGCAGAAGAAAAAGCCAGCGCTGCAGAAGAAAAAGCCAGCGCCGCAGAAGAAAAAGCCAGCGCTACAGAAGAAAAAGCCAGCG
>Ga0181606_10004889_pt1 | contig 11124 bp, 11 predicted proteins | sample 041ome_10_FD_132994 | JGI IMG/M metagenome (GOLD analysis project Ga0181606, IMG submission 132994) | Coastal salt marsh microbial communities from the Groves Creek Marsh, Skidaway Island, Georgia - 041412US metaG (megahit assembly) | ecosystem: Environmental > Aquatic > Marine > Intertidal...
GCAACGGGTACAATAACAGCAACGGGTACAATAACAGCAACGGGTACAATAATGGCAACAGTGGGTCGAATTACGATGGGTCGAATTACAGTGGCTCCAATAGTGAAATTCAAATGCACCCGGATGTACTTGGACTGTATGCATTTCAGGGCTCTGAGAATGCCTACAAGGCCCATGTGGAAGAACTGAAAAAACGGCATAGAGGAAATTCAACGATCTTGAATTCCATAGCACTCGCACAGCAGCACCGTGTGATGAATCATCAGAGCAACGTTCGGAGTCATAATGGTGGCAGCAACGTTCGAAGTCATGGTGGCGGCAGCAACAGTGGCCGCACGAATTATCACCACCGGTTGGCACAGGAATATGCAACCGTGCACAAGGCGACAGGACAACGATCAAATGTGGTTGCCACATCTCGGTGTGCTGGTGTGGATAATGCGTTCACTGATCCGTGTTGGAAAGGAATCATCGGGCCTGTGCTCGCGCCCATACTCGCCAATCCTGTGGGGTGTGGGACAGATGCGTTGGGTGCCCACCAGGAGCTGGTGATTCGGGCTGCGCAGATGATGGCGACGTCTGGACCCCTGACCCCGATGAAACGACGTGGGTTGTTGGTGTACCACAATGCCGGGAGCGGAAAAACGGTGACTGCCATGGGAATTGCGTTAGCGTTTTGGAATACAACGAAGAAGATCTTCTTCGTGACGACGAACGATAATATCAGTAACAATCCATCATCGGAGTATGCAAAGAATTGTCTGGTGTTTTTCCCACAAGCTGCCAAACAGGTCGTGTTCAAAGGGATGGACCTTCCGCCGTTACCCTGGACCAATGCGGAGTATAAGAGGACGACTGCTGAGAACAAGCCGTCTCCGATGAAAGTATGGTGTACCACACAGGGTGCATCTGTGATTGAGAAACGGTTCAAGATCCTCTCGTTCTGGCGGTTTGGTGGCGCTGGTGGGTTTGTGGAACAGATGAAAGAGGAGTCAGGTTCCGTACTGATCGTTGACGAGGCACAGAACATCTTCAAGCCCAAGAACCAGAAAGGACGTGAGACGGAAGCATTGGCGAGACTGGCATCCATCTTACCGAAGGAAGCGTATATGCGTCACTCGTACTCTTTCCTGTTGACGGCAACTCCTGGGTCGACGGCGTCCCAGGTCATGAATTTGATCAGTTTGGTTCGTCCATTCGGTATGCCGTATATTACTCCACAAGGATTCGTCTCCAATCCGAGTCTGATTCGAGGTCTTGTTTCGTACGCTGATGTGCGCGGTGACCGTTCCAAATACGGGTCAATTGTTGGTGGAAAACCAGTTAATCTGTACGTCCCGATGGATGATGGGTATTACCATGCGTATATTAACCAGTTGCACACTGGGAATCAGGTCAAGGAGCTGAATACCGATCCACAGAAGAGTAAACTGTTCTTTCAACGTGATTTGCAGCGTTCCTGTATCATGACCATGACTCAGGTAAAATCGTTTTACAATGACGACGCGTTGGCGAAAAGAACACAGGTCCAAGTAGGTCGGAGTACCTACGTGTTGAGCACGAAGATGGATGCTGCGTTCAAGAACATCAATAGCATCTCGGGATGTCAATATATGTACGTATCGACTCCGATGACACTCAAAGCTTGCATTGCTGCACTCACGAAACAGGGATACGTGTATGCGGACCCCAATACCAAACTCACGACACCAGCAAAACGGTTTTTCCCATACCATGCTGGTAAAATCACGGTTGGGGGGGACGAGATATCCACGACACCACAGCAATTGAAGTCGGTGTTGGATACGTTTAAGTCTGCGGCCAACCAGCGTGGTGATCTGATCAAGGTATTCATCGGGACACGGTACGAGGGCCTGGACATGCACTATTTACAGGCCGTGCACATCATGAGTCCGTTACCGACCATGGAAGACGACGAACAGGCGATCGGGCGAGCTTTGCGGTATTGTGGCCACAGAGGATCCGCGAACAAGGTGGCCGTCTACCGGTACTTTGCCACCCCTCCCAAGCACCAGAACACAGGAAACATGACTGAGGCAAAGCAGAAGAAGATAGAACGTCAGAAACAGGTCCTGGCACAGTTGAATTCAGGCGGTGTGAACATGCACGTATACAGAGATGCCGAACGCCGCGGAAAGCCATTGGAGATGTTCATGGGCTGTGTCCAGGCCCAGAGCGTCGAATGTGACTCGTCAAGTGCGAAGGGAGGCATTCTGGAGAACATCCAGTTCACACCTGTTCGATGTCATGCTCGGTGTCCCGTACGCCTTGGTATGGACGGGGAACTGGTGGTACCGAAGGACAAGGGAAGCGTTTCTGTCCGACCATCAGCCCCATCTATCCGACCATCAGCCCCATCTATCCGACCATCAGCCCCATCTATCCGACCATCAGCCCCATCTATCCGACCATCTTCCATTCGCCCTCAGAGTACTTCCCACCCCCAGAGTATGTTTGACAGATCTTTGGGTCGTTCTGGCATGACGACTGCACAGCTGTTCAACGCGATGAAGCCTCGAGTGAGCATGCAGACATCTCTGGTGCCTTCACGTCCTGTGCGTCCTGTGCGTCCTGTGCGTCCTGTGCGTCCGACTGACCAGACAAACGGGACGATGAAGACCAGCTCGCTGTTCGAGGCCATGAAACCGAGGACGACACTTACGTACCCGACCACTGGACTGACTTGGACAGAGATCGAAAGGCCGCACTCTTACAGGCGATCACAGGGGGGTTCCAGGTACCACTGGAACTGAATGTGTCTTGTACCTGACATGTGTTGCCAGTCAGATTCAGTCAGACTCTTTCCAGTACAATTCGCAAGATGCCCTAGGGATAGTATGCCCTAATAGGGATCATATGTATGCATATATAGTCATTTTTGAAGCAGATTGAATCCCAACTCTACTATCAAGCTTAACATGTCTACATCTGTCTGTTTGCACAGCATTCAAGCTATGATCGCGCACGATTGCGAAAAGAACGAACCAGTTTCAGCGACCTTCGTGGTCAGCCGCCTTCTGCACGAATGTACCCGCTGCATTGACGTCGAGGGCATCTGTATTCTCGGATTGAAGTACGAGGGTCGGTTGATGGGGCCCATGTTGCTCAACGCCCCTTCACAAAATTTTCGAGCTCTTTTCTCAGCTTCGACTGTCGACCATGTGCTTGGTGAATACACCAAGCAGGGCCGTGGTGTGACGTTTATGGATGTATGTCCGTGTGAATTCGCGACGAATATGGTCCGTTACCCCGACGGTCATGTTCGCATTATCTCCAACGTTCGCGTCGGGGTCTATGGTGATTGTCAGGATTGTCAGGATTGTCAGGATTGTCAGGATTGTCAGAACGTTCTTACATGGAACAGCAAATTGGGAAAACATGTTCCGGACCATTTCTTGATCGAGTTGGTCTGGAATATTCTGAAACTGGGTCTGAGGACGTTGGATGAATGTGAGGCGTTCCTGCGTCCTTTGCCGTCAGAGTGCTCGAGTGGACGTGTGTATCTTTTGGATCCGTCTCAGGTCGGTTGTTTGATCACGAGGGGACAACATGCTATGGGCAATGTTGACGTGTGTCATACTTTTTTTCAGGATTGTGCATTGTACAGCTCGTACACTAGGAAGTGCCCGAAACGTAACGGAAGTGATGTCCTGGACACTCCAGATGTCGGGATGATTGAGCATCACGTCTGTTTGGTAGACGAGTTGGACTGTTTGAACGAGTTGGACTGTTTTTTGAACGAGTTGGACTGTTTGAACGAGTTGGACTGTTTTTTGAACGAGTCGGAGGACAGTTGGGATTTGAACGACTTCGATACGCTCTTCCACCTGTGACAATTATTTCGAGAATGAATACATTACATAAAAATATACCTTCTTCTATGTTTGTCTACATGTCCATGGTGTTTGTGGAGGCATTAATTGTAGGTGCTGTCATGGCCATCGCATTGAGCGTTTCGGATGTCCTGGTTCCCATAAACGGACCTCAGCGTGCAGCATATACAGGTTTCATTGTGGGTGCCCTGATCCATATGGCCTTTGAAATCTTTGGAGCGAATCGCTGGTACTGTAGCCAGGGAGCTAGCTGCAAGAGGAGAAATACCTGGGCATAAAGGAGCCAAATCGATACCCAAGGATATCAGTCATGCAGCCCTCTCAGACCCCGCAGACGACCACCAAGACCACTAAGACCTCCAAGCCCTCCGGAACCGCCATGCAGAGCTCCAACTCACAGATCGTCGATACTTCCACGTGTCCTGACTCGGACTGCACGAGCCAGTGTCCCGTTCCTCCGTGCCAAAGTGTCCCTCCTGCCAAGTATTTTGCCGGGTTGATCGATGCGCAATTGTCCATCACGACGACCAAGAACAACACGGCACGTGCCACTTTGGTTTCCCAGGATCCTCGTATTGCCGAGCAGATTTCCATCAAGTTCCGACCGACACGTATCACCATCATCAAGCGTCCGTCGAAGCCTGATCAGTGCACCATTTTGTTCACGGGAGACAACATGATGTCGTTGCTCAGGTTTGCTGCCGAGCATTGTGTGATGAAACGTGATCTGGCCAAGACGACTTTGGAGTATATGACCAATGAGGCGACGGAGATGGATATCAAGAACGTGGCTCTGAACACGGACCTTGATATCGACTTGGATTGGGCCGGTGGGTACTTTGATGTACGTGGCATGATTACGCAAGATGTTCCTGCGACCGAGAACACGAAGAAGAAGCGTGGTGCGGTGAAGGTCGTGTTCCCGAAGCACGAGAGGTTCGCCATTCCTGCCCTTCAGCGCGTCATGCAAGGCCGTGTCAAGAAGAACAGCCCATGTCGTCTTGTATACGAGTCCAAGGACGCCATCAAGGAGTTCATGAGTACCGTGGATGGACACATCTGGACCAAGAAGCAGGATTTGCGCAAGCTTTCGGTTTAAATGTTTAATTATATCTGCCGTATATTAACCGATGCCCAAGTATTACCCCGCCAAACAGATCATTCCTGGGTTGTGGATCGGCTCCGAGGGTGACAGTCAGGACAGATCGTTCTTCCGTCAGCACAATATCGGCATGATTGTCAATTGTTCGAATACCATTCCGTTTAAAAGTACTCCAGGGGTGGAGGAGTACCGTGTCCCGATAGACGACGATCCCAGTAATAACGGCATCATCCTGAGTCATTTCCCTGTCGTTGTACGGGCCATTGATGCCGTCTTGTCGAGGGGAAAGTCGGTGCTTGTCCACTGTCGAGCCGGAATGCAACGATCTGCGTCGGTGGTCGCTGCCTATTTGATGTTCAAGCACCACATGTCAGCGAGGGACGCCAAACGTGCCATCAAAGACATCAAGAATGAAACGTTCTGGCCTGTTCCCACGTTTGATAAGGCACTGGCATCGTACGAGAAACAGTTGCAGGCATTCCATAACTAATTTCTACCATGGACTATATGGCAGGACAGAAAGGTCTTTTGTCGAGCGGTGCATCTCCCTATCACCACATCAAACTGTTGGTTCCATTGCTCGCGGCGCTGACACCCATGATGTACGAACGGTACCTCCCCGACTCATGGTTCCAGGGTCATCACGTAATTAAGGCATTGGGGTATGGTGCGATGACATCTGGTTTGATGTATGCGTTGATGGGTGTGATCGAGGAAAAGAGGTACCGTCTGCAGAAAGCTGTGTTGCTGGGTCTGTTGGTCAGTGAAGTAGTCATTTTTCACGCGGATCATAAGCTTCCGTCTGTTGTCATGATCATCTTCTTCCTGTTTATGTATACGTTTGCACTGGGTGTTGACGGCGTGCACGATGTGTATTAGTCTGTATCAGTCTGTATCAGTGTCATCGTCTCGTACTCTCGTCATCGCTGGACGAGGACGTGTGGTCGAAGCACGTGGCGCAAAGGCTGGAACGTGCACAGAACAGTGCGATGGAGTTGACTGGACACATATCGCGACAGAATGGACAGGTGACAATGATTTGTTTACAAGATTGTTGGCATTTACACCGGCGCGTGCTCTTCGTCAGGCACTCGGCGCATGTGTACTGTCGGCAGCAGGACAGCTGGATCATGTGTCTGGGACAATCGTTTTTACAGAACGGGTGCATACATATTGAACACTCCAGGTCATTCATATCGTCTACATCAAAGTAATCCAATGGGATGGTCACTTCGATGATGGCGCGTTCGGGACTTGTCATTACAATATGTGGGGGGCGTAAATAATTAGTATGGAAAAAACGCTACTTTGGCCATCTAGAGGATGGGTGTGTTTTTGAACTCCTCGTACACCTTCCTCTGCTTCTTGTAAATTGTCACCTGCTCAGGGGTCACCTCTTGAGAATTGCCGGACTCGTCCCTGGCCTTGAGAGCCATGGCGAGGTATTTCTTCCCCTCTACCCGTTTTACCTTCTCCATCACATGGTTGACTGCGTGGACAAGTTCTTCCATCAGAGCAGCATCATCACCGGTGGTCAACACGATCCTGGCATTCCATACATACGACTTGCTGGCAAAGATTCCCTGACGTTCGGCCGTGACAGGCGTCGCTTGGATCCCGTCGTCGGAGTCTGCCTTGTCCTGTACCTTGTCCTGTACCTTGTCCTGTACCACCTCGACTTCCACCCGGTCTTCCACATCCTCGATACTCTCCGTGTCCTGCGTGTCCTGCGTGTCCTCCGTGTCCTGCGTGTCCTGCGTGTCCTGCGTGTCCTCCGTGTCCTCATCCTCAACCTCCTCGACAGCTGCCTTCCTCTTGACTCCTGTGTCAGGAGCCTTCCTCTTGACTCCTGTGTCAGGAGCCTTCCATCCCGCCGGGCGTTTCCCGCAGTTCCCCCTGTGCCGGGCGGGTTTCAAGCACCAGGCAGTCCTCGGGCACTGCTGCTGCTTCTGCATGTCCCTCGTTTGCATGTCCTTCGATGGAACAGCCTGTAGGATCGGATGTTCTTTCAACCCCATGCTGATCGTCAGATTGTTGATGTATTCCATGGGCGTCTTTCCGCTTTTCTTGGCGTTCTTCAACATCTCCAGATTCTTCTGGGCATCATCACAGTGTTGCCAATTGTAATAGTGTTCGACGACTTCTCCGACGTCGATTCCCACGCCCTTTTCCATAAACGGTACGAAGTTCTCTCCCCAAACGTAGTCCTGGAAAAGGCTTCGATGCTTGTGGTGCATATCATTCGTGATCATATAGAACATCACCTGCACCCACTCGGAAAGACACTCACTGTATCTGCCAAGCCGTTTCTGGATCATGGGAAGGTTCTGTTCAAAATAATGAGCCGTCGCCTCAATGGCTTGTTCGACAAAGACCTCCGAGGGCCACTCGAGGTTGACGTTCTCGTACGAGTACACAATGTTGTAAGGAGACCCATACCCCTCGTACGTATCATCGACACGGATTTCCAGACTGTCATACGGGAGGTGCAAGGTGTTCAGGGTATTCTCAGCCTCTTTCTTCGCTGCCTTAATGTCCACATGGTACACAACAGACGAGCCTACCATCTTATCTTCTTCTTGTATCTCTTCGGAGGGTTGATTGGCAATGAGTATGTGTGTATCTTCGCAAAGCCTGGCGACAAGAGGGAAAATTTTCAATTTTTCTCGAATTCGAGAAACTTCGAAGTTTCTTCAAAGAAATTTCTCAGTTTCACTTTCTGAGCCTTCTCCGAGCCTTCTCCGAGCCTTCTCCGAGCCTTGTCCGACGTGTGTCACTCAAACGCTGTCACTCAACAGTCCCGACGTCACTCAAACGACAATGAAAGTCCAGTCGACGACAGACGAGAGTTCAAAAGTTCAACGTTTTCTCGAAATTGTGAGAGAACAGAGCCTTGACCCCGAGCATGTCTGCAGAGTTCTCAGAGTGTTCATCGAACTCATCGAAAAGAGCGAGTTGGACGAGACATTGTCCGTGAGAATGGTGACAGTGGCGCTCAAAACGCAGTGGGGTGTCGACTCTGACTCGTTGCCCTGCACGCTTGCTGGGTGGAAGACTTTGCAAGACAGTTTGAAAAGCATGTAAAGTCGTCCTTGTCACCTCACACATCGTCAATGCCCACCCAACCGACACGAGATGCTTCCTGGAGGTCTGTGTCTGTGTCATAGATTGGCTTGCCAAGCCACACAGGGTCTGGTGGCGGAACATACACCGCTCGTCGTGCCATCAGATCCGTGTGAAAGTCTTTCAGCTCGTCGACAACAGACTTGAACCATTGTCTGTCACGTTCCACAGTGGTGATCGTGAACAGCTCCTCGACGCCGTTGAGAGACGCAGGTTGCCACTGGACGAAATAGCATGCGTCGAGTCCGGTACACTCCATCTGGACCTGTATCTGTGGCCAGTAGTGGTGTGGCACATCGTACGGAATCGGCACACGTTTATACGGACACTTGATCTCTATCAGTTTCCCTGTAGACGTGACGCCATCCGGAGACGCACCGAGCCAGGGCAAGTCCTCGTGGATGACCAGCCCGACTTCCCAAGCCACTTCTCCAAGGACCTGCATTGCTCGTTCTCGAACTTGGTCTTCGTTCGCCTGTCCCCACCGTGTCATGTGGTTGCCCGTAAACGTGCCCGATACCTTTTGTTTGAGGAGGGCTTCACGTGGGTTGCGTTGACTTGCGAACGCCGGGATCCCGAGCGCACCTGCCACGTCGCTCGCTGTCATCAGACCTTTTCTTACGTTGTACCATGCTTCAGTTCTCTGTTCATACTGTGGCCTGCTCAGTAGCTCAGGAACCACGGGATGAATGCTCTGATTCGCCCATGTTCCTGCTGCTATGGTCGTTCGTACTTGATCCATTTTGACCGGACCTGTGCCCTCTCTTCTTTATATGGCTGTAATGACACATATGTCCGAGCCACGATCGACACGAACCGTTTCGGGGCTGGAACGATCGATGGTAGCGATCTTCTTCTCGCGACTCCGACGACGTGCACCAAGCATGTATAAAGGAACGATTACCCGTTTCTTCGCATGTCTGTCGTGGTCCAGCAGTGTGATACGACGCCTGATACTGAGCACATCGATCAACGACACGTCTCCCAGGATGAATCGCCGATTCCTGTGGAGCCGCGATGTGTATCTGGGTTCGACACGTTCGCGATGGTTGAGCCCACACGATCGCTTGTAATTGATCAAATACGTCAACTGGTCTTCGATCTGGTACAAGGAGCGAAGTTCCCTGGTCCCAACCCATGCAGTATTGAACGTTCGAATGTGCGATCTTTCAAATCACAGAACTACTGGGTATGCGATAAGACAGACGGGATACGTTGTCTGTTCGTGTGTATGGGCCATACAGTGACCATACAGGATCGATCTGTGTCCCTGAAACTCTGTTTACTGGTCACTCGGAACTGGGAGGTACACGTCCAGAAGATCGATATTTGCCCCAGAGTATGGCGTCAGGGATTGGTTGTCGATGGTGAGCTGGTGAAGATCGACGACCAGTGGACATGGCTCGGATTTGACGCGATCCTCGTCTCAGGCATTCCCGTATGGAGGGAACCGTTGTCGGTCCGTTTGCGATGTGCCAAACTTGCCTGGACACATTACCGTCACACTCCTGGCGAGGTATGTTTGGGATGGAAACCGTTCTATCCATCTGTGAGCGAGTATATGGAAGCAACGAAGGACCAGCCGATGGTTTCCGATGGAGTCATTCTCACACCCGAGGCTGATCCTGTCCGTGTTGGCCGACATAGACGTTTATTTAAGCTCAAGCATAACGATAAGCATACGGTAGACTTTCTTGTGGAGCACGGAAGGGATTTGTGCATTTACAACCCGGCCACGAAGGACCATGTGAAAGTCGCGATGTTGTCCGAGCCACTGACACACCCGACTCGCACCATCGCCGAGTGTCGTTTTGTGGATGGTGTGTGGGTATTTGTGTGTTTCCGAACGGATAAGGATACAGCCAACGATCTGTTGACATACAACAAGACCCTGGTGAATGCCCAGGAATGTCTCACGCTTCACGACTTGCTCTGATGATGACAATTCGTGAACTGTTTGTGCTTTTACTGTGTCTTGTGGTGTTGTGTTACCAATCAAAGTCGAACCCATCGTCTTCTTCGCCCTCTTCGTCGGCTTCCTCCCACTCGCCCCAATCACCCGACTCCTCTTCGTCGGCTTCCTCCCACTCGCCCCAATCACCCGACTCCTCTTCGTCGTCGGAGTCGTCGGAGTCGGAGTCAAACTCACCCTCCGATATGACATCCAGGTCCCGGTCCACCTGATCCTCTTCGTCCCAGTCATCCTCCACATCCTCATCAAACTCATTGTCATCCTCCACATCCTCATCAAACTCATTGTCATCCTCCTCTTCGTCCCAGTCATCCTCTTCGTCCCAGTCACCCTCCACATCCTCATCAAACTCATTGTCATCCTCCACATCCTCCTCTTCGTCCCAGTCACCCCCCATGTCCTCCACATCCTCCTCATCAAACTCATTGTCATCCTCCACATCCTCCTCTTCGTCCCAGTCACCCCCCATGTCCTCCACATCCTCCTCTTCGTCCCAGTCATCCTCTTCGTCCTCATCAAACTCATTGTCATCCTCCACATCCTCCTCTTCGTCCCAGTCACCCTCTTCGTCCCAGTCACCCCCCATGTCCTCTTCGTCCTCCTCTTCGTCCCAGTCACCCCCCATGTCGTCCCAGTCACCCCCCATGTCGTCCCAGACATCCTCGACATCCTCGACATCCTCGACATCCTCGACATCCTCGACATCCTCCTTCTTCTTGTCCTTCTTCTTGTCCTCCTTCTTCTTGTCCTTCTTCTTGTCCTCCTTCTTCTTGTCCTTCTTCTTGTCCTCCTTCTTCTTGTCCTTCTTCTTCTTGTCCTTCTTCAGAGCCTTTTTGTCCTTTGACTTCGAGCGGGAACGGGAAACCTTCGATTTCTTCAGAGCCTTTTTGTCCTTTGACTTCGAACGGGAACGGGAAACCTTCGATTTCTTCAGAGCCTTTTTGTCCTTTGACTTCGAACGGGAACGGGAAACCTTCGCCTTGGATCTCGACCTTGAGCCAGAAGTGGAACGGGAACGGGAAACCTTCGCCTTGGATCTCGACCTTGAGCCAGAAGTGGAACGGGAACGGGAA
>Ga0181606_10004897_pt1 | contig 11114 bp, 10 predicted proteins | sample 041ome_10_FD_132994 | JGI IMG/M metagenome (GOLD analysis project Ga0181606, IMG submission 132994) | Coastal salt marsh microbial communities from the Groves Creek Marsh, Skidaway Island, Georgia - 041412US metaG (megahit assembly) | ecosystem: Environmental > Aquatic > Marine > Intertidal...
ATGGCGTTACAGGATGGTAGCTCTCTCACAATTAGCTTAAAGCAACCATAGCGGGTTTTTCCCGTGGGGTAAAAATACTTACAGGGTAGAGAGACTGTCACATCACAGATGAGTAGTAGTGTTCCAGCTTGCTATGGGACCCGGCACCAAGAGGGGGTGGAAGGGCCCATCCCAATTGTCTGGCTCTTTGACGATTTTGTTTTGGGGTGCGATGTTCTGGCCCGCACTATTGCAGAACATGGCAAATTCGCCTGTTGCCATTTGCGCCAACGCGAAGTGCTGTCGCTGGCGCTTGAAATTAAGCCCGGCGATATTTTTCTGGCATCGGCTGATGGGTTGCCTATGCGCATCTTGATGCGTGGGGTGCGCAGCGTGCGCGGGCGCTACCCTGAAATTCCTTTGGTTTTGTTCGCCTCGGACACCACGCTGGATGGTTTGGGCGGCGTGGCGGATTTGGGCATTCAGGGTGTGATACCAAAATCCATGCCAGCCGAAAAAATCATCGCGGCTCTTGAATTGGTGGCCCATGGCGCCGCCTATCTGCCGCAACAATTGTTGAAAAAGAACTTCCCGCAAAAACAAGCGGTTGACCTCAGCGAAACCGAGCAGAAGGTTCTGGCAGGTCTGGCCAAAGGCAGCACCAATTTGCAGTTGGCGGCTGGCTTGTCGATGCCGATAACCACGGTCAAAATGCATGTCCGCAATATTTGCCGCAAACTTGGCGTGCGCAACCGCACCTCGGCTGTGCTAAAGGCGCAGCAGATGAATTTGGTTTAGCGCAGCTGCCACGGCCCGTCTGGGGGGCGTGGGTTTTCGCCCCGGTTGGGATGTTTGCCCAGCGCCCCAAGCCCCAGCAAAGCAGCATCTGGCGATAGCGGTTTTCCAAGATCCGCACCCAAGGCAGCCCGCCCGGGGCCTGCAGGTTTTTTAGGGTGCTGGCCTCGGCCAAGGCGATAAGCGGCACGCTGGGGCAGCTGGCATGAAAGGCGGCCAAAGCTTGGTTTTGGGCCATGTCCACCGGCCCGGGCGCGCAATCGACCAAAACAAAACGCCATTCCAAGGGGGTGGCGATAACCTGCGCCAACAGCGTTTGTGTATTCGGGGCCTCGGCCATTTGTAGCCCCAGCTGGGCAAGGGCCTGTGCCAATGTTCGCGCATCCCCCGACAAAGGCCCATGCGCCGGGCCAATCACCGCCACGCGGCGCAGCGCAGGGCTGGGCTGTGGGCTGTGCCATTGGCGCCAAGGTGCGGCTGTGGCGGGCGTTGTGGCAGCGTGTGGCAAAGCCTGTCTATCGGGGTTGGCCCCCGCGCCAAGCCAGCGTTTTATGATTTGCCAAATTGACATGCCGCGCTGTTTTTGCCCCCACCCCCATTGCACCGCCAGCCTAGCCTGTTTGGCCGCCGCGCATAACCTAAGTTTCCGGCTATCTTCCTATCCATTCAGATAGGCCCGTTGCGATGGCCCATGCAAAAGGCCCGCCAAGTGGCGGGCCTTTGCGGGTTTTTATTGGGGTGTGGCCTTAGGCGTGGGCGGGCACTGGTGTGCTGCGCTTGGCCGCCAGTATCAGCGCGCTATAGCCCAAAACCGCCGAGATGGCCGACCCTGACAGCACGCCCAAACGCACCTCGTTCATCAAGGCGGGGTCTGCGTAGCTAAGCGAGCCGATGAACAGCGACATGGTAAACCCGATGCCCGCCAAACAGGCGATGCCATAGATATGCATCCAATTGGCGCCAGCGGGCATGCGTGCCAGCCCGGATTTAACCATCAAGAAGGTCACGCCAAACACGCCCACCTGCTTGCCCACGATCAGCCCCAGCGCAATGCCCAAGGGCAGCGGCGCCAACAGATCGCTAAAGGTCAGCCCCTTGAGCACAACACCGGCGTTGGCAAAGGCAAAGATTGGCACGATCATGTATAGAACATAAGGGGTTAGGCCGTGCTCTAGCGAATGCAGGGGCGATTTGCCAAACTTGTCTTTGATCGGGATCAGGAAGGCAGTGACCACGCCCGCCAGCGTGGCATGCACGCCCGATTTCAGCACGAAGAACCACATGATGGTGCCCAGCAACAAAGCCGGCGCAATGCGGTGGGCGCCTTTGATGTTCAAATACAACAGCCCCGCCAAGGGCAACAGCGCCAGCATCAGGTAATCCACCTTCAGCTCGGCGGTGTAGAACAAAGCGATGATGATAATGGCGCCAAGGTCATCCAAGATGGCCAGCGTGAGCAAAAACACCTTCAGCGAGGACGGTGCTTTGCTGCCCACCAGCGCCAAAATACCCAGCGCAAAGGCAATATCGGTGGCCGCAGGAATGGCCCAGCCGCCCAGCGTTTCGGGCGTGCCCCAGTTGAGCATGACAAAAACCAAGGCGGGCAGGGCCATGCCGCCCACCGCTGCCATGCCGGGCAGGGCCACATCGGCGGGGTTTTTGAGCTTGCCCTCGACCATCTCGCGCTTCAATTCCAGCCCGATCAGAAAGAAAAATACGGCCATCAGCCCGTCGTTGATCCATAGGATCAGCGGTTTTTCCAAACCTTCACCGTTCAGGGTGACGCGCAAATAACTGCCAAGCGCCCCTTCATACATTGGGGCAAGGCTGGAATTGGCCACCAATAGGGCGGCCAGTGCCGACAGCATCAGCAAAATGCCGCCCGACGCCTCGTGGCTGAAAAACTTATCGATCGCACGCAAAAGCACGTCGGTCCCTCCGTTCACTTAGTTGAGTAAAAAACTTATCTTTCCATCAAAATGGGGTGAATTGGACAGGTTTCAATACCTTGCAGGCGGTATATGCTGCGCCAAAGCAAGGGAGATCGGGATGCTGACGCTGGATCATATCGCTGTATCGGCCAAAACATTGGCCGAGGGGCAAAATTACCTCGAACAATTGCTGGGCGTGGCGCTGTTACCCGGGGGCCAACACGCACGGTACGGCACGCATAACATGCTGCTGGGGTTGGAAGATGGGCTGTATTTCGAATTGATCGCAATCGACCCGCAGGCACAGCCGCCCCTTGGCCCGCGCTGGTTTGATCTAGATCGGTTCAGCGGCGCGCCGCGGCTTACCAACTGGATCTGTCGCACCGATGACATGGGCCACAGCTTGGCGCGGTTGCCACAGGCGGGGCAGCCCGTTGCGCTGGCCCGTGGCGACCTGCGCTGGACAATGGCCGTGCCCGACAGTGGCATCCTACCCTATGACAACTGTTTCCCCGCCCTGATCGAATGGGGCCATGGCACGGCGCTGCCCGGCCACCGCCTGCCACGCTCTGGGGTGCGGTTGCGGCAATTGCAGCTGCGCCACCCGCAGGCCGATGAGATCGCCCAAACCCTAACAGCTGTGTTGCAAGACGCGCGCGTGGTATGCCTGCCCAGCCCAACGCCCGGCCTTGTGGCGCATCTTGATACACCCAATGGCCCGGTGGTGCTGGAATGATCCGCCAAGCCCAAGCGGCTGACACCCCCGCCATCGCCGCCCTGTGGAACCCGGTGATCCGCGACACGACCATCACATTTACCTCTGCCGTGAAAACCGCCGATGGATTGGCCCAAGATATCGCCCTGAAAGCGGCGCAAGATTTGCCCTTTTTGCTGGCGGAAACGGCGGGCGGTGCGCTGCAAGGCTTTGCCACATATGGGCCTTTTCGCAATGGGCCGGGATATGCCCATACGATGGAGCATACCATCATTTTGGCCCCAGAGGCCCGTGGGCAGGGCGTGGGCGCGGGGCTGATGGCACAGCTGCAGGCCCATGCGGCGGGGCAGGGGGTGCATTCGCTATGGGCGGGTGTCAGCGCCGAAAACCCGGGCGGTGTGGCGTTTCACCGTGCCATCGGCTTTGCCGAAATCGCCCGCCTGCCCGAGGTTGGGCGCAAATTTGGGCGCTGGCTGGATTTGATTTTGATGCAAAAAATACTGTGATGGCGCACTGACTTTGCTGGCCAATCGGGGTAAGGTTGGCCCATGTCGATTTGGGCACGCATATCCGAGGCATTGGCCGCATTGGCAAAGGGCGAGGCGCTGTCCTCGGTCTTTGATCGCTTGCGCGCGCCGCCCGAACGCTCGGTTGCCTTTACGATTGCGGTGATCGCGTTGGGCGCCAAGATGGCCAAGGCCGATGGGCAGGTCACGCGCGACGAGGTGTCGGCCTTTCGGCAGGTGTTTCACATCGCCCCCCAAGACGAGGCACAAGCCGCTCGGGTGTTCAACTTGGCCCGCCAAGACGTGGCAGGTTTCGAGGAATATGCCCAAAAAATACGGGCGATGTTTGACCAAACCGAAGGTCCGCTGTGCGACCTTTTGGAGGGGCTGTTTTTTATCGCCATGGCAGATGGCACCTACCATCCACGCGAAGATGCGTTTTTGGCCCGTGTCGGCCAGATCTTTGGCCTAAGCGAGGCGCAATTTGCGGCCATGCGGGCAGGCTTTGTGCCCGATGCCCCGCCCGACCCCTACAGCGTTTTGGGGGTGGCACCGGGGGCGCCCTTGGCCGAGGCACGCCAAGCGTGGAAACAGTTGGTGCGCGAAAACCACCCCGATCGTTTGATGGCGCGCGGCTTGCCGCACGAGGCGATCAAAATCGCCGAGCGGCGGATGCACGCGATCAACCGTGCGTGGGAAGAGATTTCCGCAAAAGCGGCGTAGGCTTAGGTTTGCCCATCGGCCTAGGGCGTGGGGGCTGGGGCGGCTGGGGCGCGGTCGCGTCTGATTTTCACCATGCTGTGTGCCCCCAGCGTTGCGGCCAGCGAATTGAATCGGGCCTCTGCCACCTCGCCGAAAAGCGGCTCGGCCTCTTTGCTTAGCCACAATTCCAGCACTTTCCTTTTCGGAAACCAGCGCATTTCGCCCAATGGCGCGCCTTGCAGCCACAGCATCGCGCCAAACCGCATGGCTTTGCCCACAACCTCGGCTGCGTGCAGTTCCTTTTCGTCCAACAAACGCAGCATCGGGGTAAAGCGCGTTCCCTCGCGTTTGTTGGTATAGCGGTGCATCAAGGCCAGCCCCAAAAACACCCGTTCGGAATGTTTTAGCCCGCCCAGATTGGCGCGGGTCATGTTGTCGTAACAGCTTTCGGCGCGGTAATCTGGGTGGGCACGCCAGCTGACATCATGCAGCAAACAGGCCGCGCGGATCAGCCGCTTGCGTTCGTCCGGGGCCGAGGCAAAAAGCGGCAGGATGAACTTATAAAGATTGCGCCCAAAGCCCGGCAGGCGGGCGTCTTTATCTTCGGCAAAGCGGCAGGCTTCGATCAGCGGGTCGCGGTTGCGCAGCTCTTGTGGCATTTGCTGATACAGCATCCCCTCGCGGATACCGTAAGAGGAAATGGCAATATCGTGTGGGTTAAACACGCTGATCACTTCGCGCAGCACTTCGGCGGCCATCGGCACCAAGGCCATGCGGCTGGCAGATACACCGGCAATGGCGCGCAATTTTTCGTGGTCTTCGGTTTCGGAAATAAACCGCAGCGTCGCGCGCACGGATTTGCGGCTCATGCGGTATTCGTGCAGCACATGCAGCGGGTAGCCACGCCGTGCCATATCGATTCGGGCGATTGCACGCCACGACCCGCCCACCAAAAACAGGCGGTTTTCCTGCGGGCCCAGCTGCGGGGCCAGATCGTTCAAAACCTTGCGAATATGGGCGCGCCGCCCCTTTTTGCCGCCCTTGATCGCGGCCAGTTTCAGCGGCCCCAAAGGCGAGGTAACGCAGCGCCCCACCGTGCCACCGGCAATTTCTGCCAGCTCCATCGACGCGCCGCCAATGTCGCAGATCAGCCCATAGGCACCCGGCCAGCCCAGCATAACGCCCTGCGCCGACAGCCGCGCCTCTTCCAGCCCGTCAATGACGTGAATTTTCAGCCCCGTCTGTTCCAACACCTCTTGGCAAAAGGCGGGTCCGTCGCTGGCCTCGCGCACGGCGGCGGTGGCCACTGCGGTCAGTGGGGCAATGCCCATCCCTTCGGCCAGATGCTGAAACCGCCGCAGCGCCGACAGCGCGCGCGCGCGCCCTTGCGGGTTTAACTTGCCGGTTTCGCTAAGGCCTTGGCCCAAGGCGCACATGATTTTTTCGTTGTAAAAATAGGCCGGGCTGCGCGCCGCGCCATCAAACACCACCAAACGCACCGAGTTGGATCCAACATCCACAACGCCCACGCGCGCCAGCGCCCTGGCAGAAGGGTCGTTGAACAAAGGCCTGCCAAACGGGCCCCAATCAACAGAGCCGGGAATTTCTGTGCCGTTCATCAGCTTGCCTTCACTTCATTGCCCCCAAAATGCGCCGAAGCGCGCCCGGGGTCAATCATCTGTGTGGGTCAGTTTCGGCACGTCTTTCGCCCCGGCCGAGCCGCGGCCAGACAGCGAAGGGTTTTCCATGAAAAACCGGTGGCAGTTGAACGCAAATTGACCTTCGGTCAGCTGCGCGCGGCTAAAGCTGCCATCGGCGGCCATCACCCAGCTTTGCGCCACATCGGCCAGATTCGCGGCCATGATTTGGCTGACGATCTGCGCCTTGACCGTGGGGTTTTGCACATCGACCAAGGTTTCCACCCGGCGGTTCAGGTTGCGCCCCATCCAATCGGCCGAGGAGATAAAGACCTTGGCCTGTTTTCCCGGCAGTCCTTGGCCATTGCCAAAACATATGATGCGGCTATGTTCCAAAAACCGCCCCACAACCGATTTGACCCGAATATTTTCCGATAGGCCCTTTACCCCGGGGCGCAGCCCACAAATGCCGCGCACGATGCAATTGATCCGCACGCCGGCTTGGCTGGCGGCATAAAGCGCATCGATCATATCCGGCTCGATCAGCGAGTTCATTTTCAGCCAGATATCGGCAGGCTTGCCGCGGCGGGCAAATTCGGCCTCGGCCTCGATCATTTCCAGCATCTTTGGCTTCAGGCTGTGGGGGCTGATGGATAGGTTTTCCAGCCGCTCGGGCTGGGCGTAGCCGGAAAGGTAATTGAACACTTTCGTGGCATCGCGCCCAAGGGCCGCGTCGCAGGTGAAAAAGGACAGATCGGTATAAATTTTCGCGGTGATCGGGTGGTAATTGCCGGTGCCATAATGGGTATAGGTGACCAGCTTGTCGCCCTCGCGCCGCACAACGGTGGAAATTTTTGCGTGGGTTTTCCAATCGATAAAGCCGTAAACCACATGCGCGCCCGCGCGTTCCAGCCGCCGCGACTGGCGGATATTTGCGGCCTCGTCAAAGCGCGCTTTCAGCTCGACCAGCGCTGTGACCGATTTGCCGTCTTCCGCCGCCTCGCACAGGGCCGAAACGATGGGGCTGTCTTTTGAGGTGCGGTATAGCGTTTGCTTGATGGCCACCACATTTGGGTCGCGCGCGGCCTGCGTCAGAAACCGCACCACCATATCGAAGGTCTCGTAGGGGTGATGCAGCAGCATGTCTTTCTGGCGGATTGCAGCAAACATATCGCCATCGTGGTCTTGCACCCGTTCGGGCACACGCGGCGTGAAGATTGGCCATAGCAGATCGGGGCGGTTGTCCAGCACCAGCTCTTTCAGGTCGGCCATGCCCAGCATGCCGTCCAGCTCGATCACCTCGTCGGGGGCCACGTGCAGCTCGTCCATGATGATGCGGCGCAGGGCTGCCGGGGCATTGTGCGAGATCGTCAGGCGCACCACCTCGCCGCGGCGGCGGCGTTTTAGTGCCACTTCGAATTCGCGCACCAGATCTTCGGCCTCTTCCTCGACCTCAAGATCGCTGTTGCGCAAAACCCGAAAGGCGCAATGCCCGGTCAGGCGATAGCCGGGAAAGAGGTGATCCAATGTCAAGATCAGCAACTCTTCTAGGGGTAAAAACCGTTGCACCCCATCATCGGCGGGCACCTGAACAAAGCGGTCAATCTGTGCCGGGATCGGCAGCAGCGCGCGCAGCACGCGTTTGTCGCGCTTGCGTTCCAGTTCCAGCGCAAGGCTATAGCCGGTGTTGGGGATAAACGGAAACGGGTGCGCGGGATCTACCGCCAGTGGCGATAGCACCGGAAAGACATTGGACAAAAACACCATTTCCAAATGCTTGCGCTGTTCTTCGTTCAGATCGGCGCTGCTCATCAGCACGATATTTTCTGCCGCCATTTCGCGCTGCAGATGGGAAAAGATGCGCTGTTGGGCCTCCATCAGGCGGCGGGCGTCTTCGTCGATCATCACCAATTGCTGCGGCGCGGTCATGCCATCGGCGGCGGGCACGGTGCTGCCGGCATGGGCCAATTCGCGCAGGCCTGCGACGCGTACGGTGTAAAATTCGTCCAGATTGGTGGCCGAGATTGATAAAAACCGCACCCGTTCCAGCAGCGGCACGCGGGGGTTTTCGGCCTCTTCCAAGACCCGCCAGTTAAAGCCCAGCCAGCTAAGTTCGCGGTTATAAAAGCGCGCAGGCCCCTGCAGATCGAGATCGGGCAGGGTTACGGCGGGCGGGAACGGGGCGTTGAGAAAATCTGCAGTGTTCATAAGGGGCTTATGCGTGGGGTTTGTAACGGTATCTTGACGCAGCCTGCGCTTATGTGGGCGGATTGTCCAGCATGTCGGGTTGAACGTGGCGGGCCAGCACCTCGCGCGCAAGGGCGCGGTTCAGCGGGCGCCCCTGGGCCAGGGCCTGGGCATCCATTTCGGCCACGATCTGGCGGGCACTGTCGAACGAGCGGGTCATCCAGCGCACCAAATAGGGCAGGGTATCGGGGGTGGGCACCAATTGCCTGTCGGCAAAAAGTTTCATCAACACCGCCCCCAGCAGCCGGTCATCGGGGGCGCCAAGGCTGGCCGATTGGCAGCCCTGCACCCGGCTTTGCAGATCTGGCAGCGACAGGCCCAGATGCTGCGGCGCGCAGGCCGATGTCAGCAACAGGCTGTGGCCCTCGGCGATGACCAGATTATGCAGGTGAAACAGGGCCTTTTCCGCGCCCTCATGGCCTGCGATCTGGTCGATATCTTCTACCACCACGGGGGTTTGGGCCAGCGTGGGTATCTCGGCTTGGGGCAGATCTGGGCGCGCCAAATCTGTGCTGTGCAAGATCCGCGCGCCGCTTTGGCCCGCCCAGACATGGGCCAGATGGGTTTTGCCCGCCCCCGAAGGCCCGATCAGCAGCAGTTTGCGCCCGGGCCAGCCTTGCCAGCCCTCTAGCAGCGCCACCGCCATCGCATTGGCGGGGGAAACAAAGAAATCTTCGCGCCCCAGCGCCGCGCGCACGGGCAGATCAAAGCCAAGTTGCGTGGCCATTAGTCCTCGTTTTGTTGCGACAGCCCGCGATAGAGGCGGCTGCCTTGGTATGTTGTGGTCAAAAACCGCGCGATCACCCCTAAGGCGGCGGCCACCGGCACGGCCACCAACATGCCGACAAAGCCAAACAGCGTGCCAAAAACCGACAAGGCAAACATCAACCACACCGGGTGCAGCCCAACCGAGCTGCCCACCAATTTCGGCGTCAGCACATTGCCCTCGATCACCTGACCAAAAACGAAAACACCCGCCACCATGGCCAGATGCACCCAATCGCCCCAAAACTGAAACAGCCCCAGCCCAATGGCCAATGCGCCGCCCAAAAGCGCCCCCACATAGGGGATAAAGGTGACAAGCCCGGCGATAAAGCCCACCACAAGGCCAAATTGCAGCCCCACCAGCATCAGGGCAATGGCGTAATAGGTGCCCAAAATCAGGCAAACGGTGCCCATGCCGCGGATGAAACTGGCCAATGTCTGGTCGATCTGCTGGGCCAGTTGGCGGATGGTGGGGGCATGGTCGCGCGGCAGCAGCTCGTCTATGCGGGCCACCATATTGTCCCAGTCATACAGCAGGTAAAAGGCCACAACCGGCACGATGACCAAAAGCATCACGATATTCAGCACCGACATGGCCGAGGACAGCACGGTATTCACCAGCTCGCCCCCGCGCGCCTTGATGGTTTCGCCCACCGACACCAGCGATTGGTGCAGCACGCCGTCTTGTTCGGTCAGGCTGGGGAAGCGTTCGATCAGGAAACTGTGCAAATCGGCAAACAGCTTGGGCGCCAGATTGACCAAATTCACCGCCTGTTGCACCAGCGTGGGCACCACCAGCAGCGCCAAAACAACAAAGGTGATCAGCGCGCAGATGGTGATGATGGCCGTGGCCAGCGCCCGGCTGGCGCCCCAGCGTTCCAGCCGGTCGGCGACCGGATCCAGAAAATAGGCAATGGCGCCGCCCAGAACGAAGGGCAAAATCACATCGCCCAAAAACCACAGCGCCAGCACAAAGATGGCCGCTGCAATCCCCCAATACCGCACCTGATCGCGCACCGGCAGTGCCATGAAACCCCCTATCGCTGGCTAACCCCTATGTCGCGTGCCTGCGCGCAGGTTTCAAGGGCCAAGGCCGCGCCGCCCCCTTTCGGCCTGTCACGGGGCAGGCGGGGCATAGGTGGCGGGGTTTTTACGCCATTTGTGGTATTCGTATAAGAAGTCGATGATTTCAAGTTCTGCCTGCGGCCAATGCGCGGGGCGGGCCATGCCGGCGGGTAAGGTGGTGCTGCCATCGCCAAAGGCGCTGTTGAGCTGTTTTGCAGAAATGCCTGTGTGGCTGAAATCAACAGAATAGATCTGGGCGCCCGATAGATCTGCACCGAGAAAATCTGTTTCGGCATCAAATTCTGTCTTGCGCAGGTCAGCCCCCTGCAATTGCGCCTGCGTCAGACCTGCCCCTTCCAAATTCGTGCACCAAATCCGCGTATCTTGCAAACGGGCGCCTTGCATCATGGCTTTGTCGAAGTTCAAATTTGTCAAATCGCAGCCTTGCAGATTGCAGAACCGCAAATCCAAAACCACGTCGCCAAGGGCAACACCACTTATGGTGCGTATGCGCCCCATGGTTTGTGCAGCCTTTTGCATATCTGACCGGGGCATTAGATTTTCGGCCCAGTCTTCCAGGGCGGGGGCATCGCCCCCTTCTGGCGGCTGCTGGGCCGGGTGGTCGCGTGACACTTCGGCCAAATAGGCCGAAAGGATACGGGCAATACGGGGCGCTTCGGCGGGGCGTTCTTTGGCCAGCCCCTCTAGCTGCTCGATCGCGATGGCGCGGCTGACAAGGTCATCTGCCCATTCGGTCAAAACGGTTTTACTG
>Ga0181606_10004898_pt1 | contig 11113 bp, 11 predicted proteins | sample 041ome_10_FD_132994 | JGI IMG/M metagenome (GOLD analysis project Ga0181606, IMG submission 132994) | Coastal salt marsh microbial communities from the Groves Creek Marsh, Skidaway Island, Georgia - 041412US metaG (megahit assembly) | ecosystem: Environmental > Aquatic > Marine > Intertidal...
TCGCTTTCGGAAGCGTATATGTTCGTCATGGATAGTTTCCTGCCATTTTTGATGGGTATCGCCATGATCGCCACGCTGGGGATCTTGGTCGTCGGCCTCATCGGCTTCGCCCGCAACGGCCCGTTCTATAAGAAGAACGCCAACAAACTGATGCGCGCACGCGTCATCGGCCAGGGCATCGCCTTGCTGCTGTTCGCATTGATCATGCTCATGATGGGCCGCTGAGGCTTCCGATGGTTACCCTCTCAAAGATCTATACGCGCGGCGGCGATAAGGGCGAGACGTCGCTTGGCAGCGGCGACCGTGTCGCCAAACACGACCTGCGCGTCGCCGCTTACGGCACCTCGGATGAAGCCAACGCCGTGATCGGCGTTGCACGATTGCACACGTCCGGCGACGCCGACGCCATGCTCGCACGTATCCAAAACGACCTGTTCGATCTCGGCGCCGACCTTTGCACCCCCGAAGACAGCAAACGATCCGAAGGCGCTCTGCGCATTCAAGAGAGCCAGGTCGACCGCCTGGAAGCCGAGATCGACGCCATGAACGCCGATCTTGAGCCCCTGAAATCTTTCATCCTGCCCGGCGGCACACCGGCCTCGGCGCAGTTGCACCTGGCCCGGACCGTGACCCGCCGCTGCGAGCGCCTGATGACGGAATTGGCGCAATCGGAGTCGATCAATCCGGCCGCGATCAAGTACATCAACCGGCTTTCCGACCATCTTTTTGTCCTCGCCCGCAAGCTCAACGACAACGGTCAGATGGACGTCCTGTGGGTACCCGGCGGGAATCGCTGAACCGTTTTCCGATTTCTCCCTGCGTCACAATAGTTTCAAACGTGCCTTGACCGCTGCACTGGCGAAGTCCTAATGTTGCGCCTGCGAAGAGGCGCGTCGTTTCGGGTGGGAACCGACGACGCGTTCATTGTCACGGGGAGGAAACGCCGCGAAATGCGGCATCGGGAGTACGAATGAAGGCACTTGTCGCCGTTAAGCGTGTCGTCGACTACAACGTCAAGATACGCGTCAAATCCGACAATTCGGGCGTCGAACTGCAAAACGTTAAGATGTCTATGAACCCTTTTGATGAGATCGCCGTCGAAGAAGGCGTGCGTCTCAAAGAAGCGGGAAAAGTTGAAGAATTGATCGCTGTTTCCATTGGTCCTGCCAACGTGCAGGAGACCATCCGCACCGCGCTCGCCATGGGCGCCGACCGCGGCATCCAGATCGACGCGCCGGCCGAGATTGAGCCGCTTGCCGTCGCTAAGCTGCTGAAGGCGGTTTGCGAGAAGGAAACACCGGATATCGTGATCCTCGGCAAGCAGGCCATCGATGACGACAGCAATCAGACCGGGCAGATGCTGGCGGCGCTGATGGATTGGCCGCAGGCCACCTTCGCCTCCAAGCTCGAACTCGGCGACGGCGAAGCAGAAGTCACCCGCGAGATCGATGGCGGCCTCGAGACCATCAAGGTCAAGCTGCCGACGGTGCTAACGACGGATTTGCGCCTCAACGAACCGCGCTATGCGTCGCTGCCAAACATTATGAAAGCCAAGAAGAAGCCGATCGACACTATCGCCGCAACGGATCTGGGTGTCGACACGGCGCAGCGCCTTGAGGTTCTCAAGGTCGAAGAGCCGCCGAAACGCGAAGGCGGGGTCAAGGTCGCCGACGTGGCGGAACTTGTCGACAAGCTGCGCAACGAAGCGAAGGTGATCTGAGATGGCGAACGTACTTTTAATTTGTGACCACGACGGCGCGGCGGTTCTGCCGGCGACGTTGAACGCCCTGACCGCAGCGCGCCAGTTAGGCGACGTTACGGCCCTGGTGACCGGTAAGGATTGCGGCGCGGCTGCGACCGCGATGGCTGCCGCCGAAGGCGTTTCCAAGGTGCTGGTCGCCGACGACGACGCCTATGCCCACAATCTGGCCGAAGCGATGGCAAGCTTGGTTCTATCCATCGCCGACGGCTACGACGTGATCTGCGCGGCGGCGACGACCACCGGCAAGAACGTCCTGCCCCGCATTGCTGCGAAGCTGGACGTGCAGCAAATTTCCGAAATCACGGCAGTTATCGACGCCGACACCTTCCAGCGCCCGATCTATGCGGGTAATGCGCTGGCAACGGTGAAATCGTCGGACGCCAAGAAGGTTATCACCATTCGGACCACCGCATTCGACGCAGCCTCTGCCGAGGGCGGCAGCGCATCGGTCGAAGACGTCTCCGGCGGCAGCGGCAACGATCTCTCTTCGTTCGTCGGCCAAAGCCTGACGGAATCCGAACGTCCCGAACTGACCAGCGCCAGCATCGTCATCTCCGGCGGTCGCGGTATGCAGTCCGGGGACAACTTCTCAATGCTCGAAGCCGTTGCCGATAAACTCGGCGCCGCTGTCGGCGCGTCGCGGGCAGCCGTCGACGCAGGCTTCGTTCCGAACGATTATCAAGTCGGACAAACCGGCAAAGTGGTCGCGCCCAACCTGTACATCGCCGTCGGTATTTCCGGTGCCATTCAGCACCTCGCCGGCATGAAAGACAGCAAGGTCATCGTCGCGATCAACAAAGACGAGGAAGCCCCTATTTTCCAAGTTGCTGACTACGGTTTGGTCGCGGACCTGTTCGACGCCGTTCCGGCGTTGTCCGAGGCCTTGGACAAGTAAGCAGGAATGGAATTGGATCTCCTATGGACAAACACGTTACGGACGCCTTTGACGGCGAGGAAGTACACATGTCAGTGAACATTCGCAAAATCGGCGTTATCGGCGCCGGACAGATGGGCAGCGGTATCGCCCAGGTGTGTGCGCAGTCGGATTTCGATGTCGCTATCCTCGATGTGAGCGAGGAAGCCCTTAAGGCCGGCCTCGGCAAGATCGAACACAGCATGTCGCGGCTCGCGAAACGCGGCGACGTCTCCGATGAAGACATCGCCACGGTGATGGCCCGCATCTCGACGACCACGGTCTACGAGGAAATCGGTGACTGCGACATGGTCATCGAAGCCGCCAGCGAAGACGAGGACATCAAAAAGAAAATCCTCAAGTTGCTGTGCCCGGTTCTGAAGCCGGAAGCGATCATCGCCTCGAACACATCGTCGATCTCGATCACCCGTCTCGGTGCACAGACCGACCGCCCGGGTAAATTCCTGGGTATGCACTTCATGAACCCGGTGCCACGCATGGAACTGGTGGAACTGATCCGCGGTATCGCCACGGACGAAGTCACCTATGACCTGGTGCGCGATCTGACCGGCCGTCTCGGCAAGAAAGCCGTTAACGCCGAAGATTTCCCGGCCTTCATCGTCAACCGCATCCTGCTGCCGATGATCAACGAAGCCGTCTACACGCTTTACGAAGGCGTCGGTTCCGTCGAAGCCATCGACACGGCCATGAAACTCGGCACCCACCATCCGATGGGCCCGCTGGAACTGGCCGACTTCATCGGTCTCGACACTTGCCTGGCCGTGATGCACGTGCTGCACGACGGTCTTGCCGATACCAAATACCGCCCCTGCCCGCTGCTTGTGAAATACGTCGAAGCCGGCTGGCTCGGCCGCAAGACGGGTCGCGGTTTCTACGACTACTCCAGCGACGTGCCGGTACCGACCCGCTAAGGTCATACCGGATACGCATTCGAGAACGGGGCCTCAGGGCCCCGTTTTTGGTTTTACAAACTGAAACACTTTCTAACTAAGCTGAAATTTTCGTGTGACACGCAACTGGCAGTGTTATCCGAGCGGTAATCTTGTTTCCGGGACCGCCTGGGTAAAACAAATTGCGAGCAGTCACATGAAAAACTACGATTTTTCAAATATTTCCGTGCTTGTCTCCGAACACAATTCCTACATGCGCCAAACCATGCGCAGCGTCCTGCGGACGTTTAACATCGGCCAAATCGACGAGGCGGCCAAGCCGGAAATGGCGTGGGACATGTTCAAACACCGCCAACCCGACGTGACTTTTGCCGATTGGGCGCCGGGATTCGACGGCATGTCGCTGTTGAAGCGTATCCGCCGCGACCCCGATAGCCCGAACCGCTATGCGCCGGTCATTGTCGTCACGTCGATGACCGATCAAGAACACGTGCTGACGGCACGCGATCTCGGCATGACGGAGTTTCTAGCCAAGCCGTATTCGCCGAAACTAATCTTCCTGCGCCTGCAGATTATTGCGGAACGGCCGCGCTCCTTTATCCGTGCAGGTGAATTCTTCGGCCCCGACCGTCGCCGCCGGGCGATGGAAGTCGAAGAGGACCGTCGCGCCCGGGAAGAGGCTATCGCAGCCGCCGAAGAAGCCTCTCGTGCCGATCGAAACGAGGCATCTGCCGGCGCCTGCTGATCATTCTTACGCCCAACGATTCGCTTTTTTCGCAAACCCGATTTGACCGCCGAATCGGGTTTGTGACGTTTTAAAGACGAACATACGTCGGATTTATTTTATCCCCGCAAATCACAAGCAATAATTGCGTATATTCATAAACGTTAACGGTAGTCCGTCACAAAATAGAAAACGGATTGGCATTTAATGTTTATTTGAACGGATCTGCATCCTCTGCCACATCTTCTCGAACGCATCGTGCGTTTTCGTGTCTCCAGATGCGCCCTACGAGATGGGCCGGGAGGTCATCGTGAAGCAAGCAATGGACACTAACAATCTGCTGGTCCGGCAAGCGGAAACGACTGCCGAAGTCGAACTGACGCAGCGTCTGCGTTACCAAGTCTTTTATGAAGAGATGGGCGCCGTTCCCTCTCTGACCGCAAGACGAACGGAAAGCGACGCCGACGAGTTTGACCAACACTGCGACCATCTGTTGGTCATCGACAAGTCCCGCTCGAACGGACTTCCGTGGGTCGTCGGCACCTACCGCATGCTTCGACGAAACGCTGCGGAGAAAGCGGGCGGGTTTTATTCCCGCAACGAATTCGATCTATCGTCTCTGCTCGGTTATCCCGGCGAGATCGTGGAGTTGGGCCGCTCCTGCGTACATGCCGACTACCGCAGCGGCCCCGTTATGCAGCTTCTATGGCGCGGTATCGCCGACTACCTGGATGCATACGACATCAAGATGATGTTCGGTTGCGCCAGCTTCCCCGGCACGGACCCGGACGCCATCCAGTCAGGCCTGTCTTACCTGCACCACTATCACCTGGCGCCCGAAGACATCCGCCCGCGCGCGCTCGATGACCATTACGTCGAGATGGGCAAGGTCGCGCCGAATTGGCTCGACCGCCGCTCGGCGCTGAGCGAACTACCGCCTTTGATCAAAGGTTACCTTCGCGTCGGCGGTGTCGTCGGCGAGGGTGCGGTGATCGACCGTCAATTCAACACCACGGATATTTGTGTGATCGTAGAATGTACGAAAATTACAGAGAGATACCATCGCCACTACAGACCCTCTGGGACGTCCTAGACGATAACGCCGCCACGGCGCCGTCCGTCCTTCGGATGGTACCCCGGGCAACGGCCTTCGTCCTCGTCACACTGGTTCTGGTCGGTCCCTACGCCTTTTGCGGCCTGTTTGGCCCAAAGGCGAAGCGCCCGATCGCGCGGTTATGGTTCAACACGTCGGTCTTCATTTGCGGTTTGAAGGTCGACGTGCTGGGCACACCGTCGCAGGACGTTGCGACTATCATGGCGTCCAACCATGTATCCTATCTCGACATCATCGTGCTTGGCATGCTGACAGACGCGCGGTTCGTCGCCAAAAGCGACGTCGCCTTATGGCCGCTGTTCGGCTTCCTTTCAAAACTTGCCTGCACCGTCTTCGTCACCCGCGACAAGCGCTGCGCCGCCCGCGACTGCGGTAAGATTAGTACACTGGTTGCCGAGGGCGAACGCCTGATCCTGTTCCCCGAGGGGACCTCCAGTAACGGCCGTTCAGTGCTGCCGTTTCGGACCTCGTTGTTCGCAGCCGTCGATCCGGCCCGCGCGGCACCGGACGCGTCGGTTCAACCGGTGACCGTCGCCTATACGATGTTCGCCGACGGCCGGCCGCTGACGGGACATCTCACGGACCTTTACGCCTGGTACGGCGACATGACCATGTTCGGGCATCTGATCCGGGTTTTCGGCATGAAGGGGGCGCACGTGGAGGTAACTTTCCATGCGCCGCTGAAACCGGTCGCCTTTCCGGACCGCAAGACGCTGGCCGCCGCCGCCGAACGTTCGGTGCGTAATGGTCTAAATGAGTCGCTTTCCCGCTGAGGCTATAATCCATTCGTGATGCTGGCGAAGGCCAGCATCCAGGTCCGAGCGACGACTATCGTGTCGGTAAACTGGACCCTGGCCTGCGCCAGGGTGACAAGAATTGTTGACGAGAACGTACGTTACTCAGTGCAACTCGGATCGTAGCTTCTGGCGCAGCACGTCAATCGGCACCGTGCCGCCTTCGACGTCGATGCACCAGAATGTCCAGCCGTTGCAGGCTGGCAGGTTCTGCACCTTGGCGCCGACCTGATGGATCGAGCCTTTGAAGTCGGACGTCACCAACGTGCCGTCGGCACGAACCTTGGCTGAATGGCGGCGTTTTTGGTCTGTGAGGACCGTACCCGGCGAGAGCAAGCCGCGCTCCACCAGCCAGCCGAAGGGAATGCGCGGTTCGTCGCGCTTGGATGGGGTGCTGAGCAATTCGTCCTCCGCCTGGCGTTTGGTCTTGGCAATGCGCTCCTTGGCGACGGCGACATAGGCCTCCTCGCGCTCGAGCCCGATGAAATTACGGCCCAGCCGCTTGGCCACCGCACCGGTCGTGCCGGTTCCGAAGAAGGGGTCGAGCACGACGTCACCGACTTCGGTCGAGGCCATGATGATCCGGTGTAGCAATGCTTCGGGTTTTTGCGTCGGGTGTGCTTTGCGGCCGTCGTCGTCTTTCAGGCGTTCCTGGCCGGCGCAGATCGGAAATAGCCAGTCCGAGCGCATCTGCAGATCGTCGTTCAGTGCCTTCATGGAGTCGTAATTGAAACGGTACTTGCTGCTTTCCGAGCGCGCACACCAGATCAGCGTTTCATGGGCATTGGTGAAGCGGCGGCCGCGGAAATTCGGCATCGGATTGGTCTTGCGCCAGACCACGTCGTTGAGGATCCAGTAGCCCAGGTCCTGCAACTGCGTGCCGACTCGGAAAATGTTGTGATAGCTGCCGATGACCCACAGCGTGCCATCGGGCTTTAGCGCCCGGCGCGCGGCAGCGAGCCAATCACGCGAGAACTGATCGTAGACCGCGAAGTTGTCGAACTTGTCCCAGTCGTTGTCGACGCCGTCGACCCGCTTGTGGGTTTCCGGCCGCGTCAGATCGCCCGACAACTGCAGGTTATAGGGCGGATCGGCGAACACCATGTCCACACTGCCTTCCGGCAAGCTGTTCATGAGCTCGACGCAATCGCCGCTGAGGATCTTATTGACCCAGGAATTTTTTCTCTCTGCCCCCATGCCGGGCATTCTTTAGAGCGCGGGACTCGGCGTCAAGAATTAAATGGATTCAATGCCTTAGAAGGATTCCCGCAGGGCATATATGGGAGTCCGGAGTCAGTCGGGACTCAATATATTGCGCACTGGTCCAAAAGATTTTCGATGCGCTGGGGTTGCGCCGAGGCGCTGCAACGCCGCCAAATGCTCGGCGGTGCCATAACCGGCGTTCCGCTCCCATCCGTAACCGGGATAGCGCTTAGCGAGGTCGAGCATAAGGCGGTCCCGCGTCACCTTGGCGATTACCGAGGCTGCGGCGATGGAAAGGCTACGACCGTCACCTTTGACCACGGCTTCGGCCCTGCACGTCACCGCGGGCGGGATCTTATTGCCATCGATCAACGCCAGATCGGGTGGCGCGGCAAGTTTGGCGACCGCGTCCGTCATCGCCGCCAAGGTCGCTTGCAGAATATTGATGCGGTCGATGGTTTCGACATCGGCAATACCGACGCCGACTTCGGCGTGCGCCGTCAGATAACCGAACAGGCGGTCGCGGGCACGGCCCGTCATTTTCTTGGAGTCGTTCAAGCCAATCAGCTCGGGCGCCGATAACTGTGCCGGGTTTAGGACCACCGCCGCGGCGACGACCGGCCCCGCCAACGGGCCACGTCCCGCTTCGTCGATCCCGGCGACCCGGGCGGCACCCGACGCCGCCTCGAGCGAGAAATCAGGCATCCTTCTTGTCGCGATCTGTGCCGTCTTTTTTGCCGTCGCTCTTGGTCTCGATATCTTCTTTCAGGCGCTGAATATTGAGGCCCGGCGGTGCGTCGAGCTTGCGCTGACGTCGGCGGCGGAATTCCAGTGCTGCAGCGCGCAGGGTCCGCTGACTGCGGCTTGACGCCCGTTCAATAGCGTGCGCCAGCGCCTGGGTTTCCGGCCCGTACACGAGACGGATAAGGTCCCGCAGCTCGGTCACGCCGTAATTGGTCAGTGTTTGCAGACGCCGTGCCGTGAACATCCAAAGTGGGCTGAGCGCAAGGCTGAGCACCGTCACCGAGACGATCAGCCGCCTGCCCTCTTCATCCAACACGCCCGACTGCATGCCGACCACGGACAGCAGGAACGAGAACTCTCCGATCTGCGCCATGCTGACCCCGGCGACAAAGGCCGTCGGCCAAGCTTGGCCCACCAGCCGCAGGAAACCGACGTTCAGGATCGTCTTGAAAACCGTCACAAGCAGGAACAGCACCAGCACCATGCCGATGTTCTGGAACATGAACCGGACATCGATCAGCAGGCCGATGGATAGGAAGAACACCATCATCAGCACGCTTTGGATCGGCAACACGGCATCTAACATGCTGTGCCGCGCGTTCGAACTGCCGATGATCAACCCGGCGATAAAGGCCCCATAAGCTGCGGACAGACCGACCAAACCGGCGATTGCGGAACAACCGAAGCAGAACGCGATCCCCGCCAAGGGCGCCAATTCCTTGTTGTTTGAGACCTGTTCCGCGAACGGCAGCGGAATCTTCTTATCCCGGCTGCCGTAGAAAATCAGTCCACCCAAGAAGATGACCGAGCCGACCATGACCGGTATCTGCGCCATATCGAAGCCGTCGCCGCCCAAGGCGCTGACGGTCAGCATCATCGGCACCACGGCGATGTCCTGGGCGATCAGCACACCGACGGTGATCTGACCGACTTTGGTCCGAAGCTCACCGATACCGTCGAGAATCTTGATCGCCACGGCCGTGGACGACAGGGCAACGACGAAGCCGAGCAAGACCGCCAACTGCCAAGGCACGTCCGAGAACTGCGTCAGGCCGAGCATAATCCCCGTCGACGCGGTGATCTGCACCAACGTCGTACTGACGGCGATCTTCCAAATACGGAGGAACGAGCGTAGCGACAGTTCCATGCCGATGATGAACAACAGCAGCAGCACGCCCAATTCGGCGAGCACTTCGATACCTTCACGCGCCTTGACGAGGGCGAGGCCGGCTGGGCCCAGCACCACGCCGGCGACGATATAGCCGACAATGGCCGGTTGTTTCAGCTTTTCCAGCGCAAAACCGAGCCCGAGGGCTCCTAAAACGACGACGGCGATACCGGTGAGATCGACATGATGGGCTGCTTCCATAGAACACAGACTAGCACATTCGTCCGGGACGCAAGATGGGAACTTTATGCGGGACAGTGGCGAAATGTCGCTGTATGCAAGGCGCATGAACGGGAACGGAAATATGCAGCGTGTCGCTGCCCTTGCGGCGTCGATTGCCGTGAATGCGTCCTTCGGAGCGCTTTACGCCTGGAGCGTCTTCGTCCCGGCACTGGAATCGGAGCTGAGCGTTTCCCGCACCGAGATCAGCGCCGTCTTTTCCCTCGCCATCGCCGCCTTCATGACCGGCAATCTGACCTCGGCGGCACTGTTCGGACGTATACCCGCACCATTCCTGCCGCTGATCAGCGGCGTGCTGGCGGCCGTTGGCCTCAACATGGGCGCCAGCGGCGACTATCTGCATCTTTTGATCGGCTTCGGTCTGATATTCGGCTTTGCCGCCGGGCTGGCCTATAACGCGGCACTGCAGTTGGCGCAGGCGGCGCTGATTTCGCGCCCGGGCCTCGCCAATGGGCTGGTAATATCCGCCTTTGCGCTCGGCGGCACCATCGCCGCCGCCGTACTGGCACCGAATATCGAGACCGTGGGCGCACTGCCGACGCTGGCCGTACTCGGCACAACCGTCGCCGTGATCGTCGCCGCCGCATCCTTAGTGCTGTTCTTTACCGCTTCCCGGCTTGAGCGCGTGACCTGGACAGGCATGCCCAAGGAAGACCGGCGGATCCTCGGCATCTCCTGGCTCGGCTTTCTGCTCGGCACTTTCTCCGGCCTAATCGCCATTGGCCATGCGGCCCCGATCATCCTGCACTTCGGCGGCACGGCAGCCGGCGCTGTGCTCGGCGCAACCCTGATCGGTCTCGGCAATGCCCTCGGCCGCTTCTCTGCCGGAGCGCTGAGCGACATCATCGGCGTGCGCTCGACCGCAGGCCTCGCGCATCTGATCGGCGCCGGCGGTTTCATGTTCGTGCTCGCCAGCCCGGATGCAACGGGGGCCATGCTGACCGTCGTCATCGAAGGGTTTGCCTACGGCATGGCGTCGAGCGCCTATCCTTCGGCACTGGCAATCTTGTTGCCTCGGAATACTCATGGCCGGAATTTCGCGCTGTTGCTGACGGCGTGGGGTATTGCCGGCCTAACCGGTCCCTATCTCGGCGGATTCTTCTACGATCTCAGCGGTGACTACCGGATCGCGCTGGAGTTCGGCTGCGTCGCTTCCATGTTCGCGCTGATCAACGCCATGCGGCTGCCGCGAAAAGTTACCTAGGCGGCGTCTCGACAATACGCGCCGGCTGCACGTGCCGGGGGGTGGCGACATAGACCGTGTCCGGGTGTGCCTTACCGTCGATGACGATTCGCGACTCCACGAACTGCTGATCTTGGATGGTCCAACGGCAGCGCAAGCCATCGAAGCAGGCGACCGGTCCGTCACGCTCGACCAACTGCACCCAGGTCCGCGGATTCAGAATGACATCGGCATGTTCGACCGGGGTATAGGCGATCTGCGCGGTGAAGCAATCGGCCTTGCCGGCGAAGATCGCCTTGCTCTCCTGCTTCACCTGCTCGTCGGCGCCGAGGCCCATGTCGACAGCGCGCGTACGAA